>Ga0209013_10002974_pt1 | contig 15218 bp, 15 predicted proteins | sample Cruoilmetagenom2_FD_187291 | JGI IMG/M metagenome (GOLD analysis project Ga0209013, IMG submission 187291) | Oil polluted marine microbial communities from Coal Oil Point, Santa Barbara, California, USA - Sample 2 (SPAdes) (version 2) | ecosystem: Environmental > Aquatic > Marine > Oil seeps ... | reverse complement strand
AGACCATTCCCTATCATCTAAAGAAAATGACCACGAGGCATGGCTATTGGCACTTATTATTAATCCGGACAGGAATGTGATGAAAGTTATAATTTTCATAGTGTTACCTCTCTAATTGCTGACTCTGTAATCTGGAACTAATAATATTATACTGATTCTATATAAAAACAGTTAATTTTTATAGCCTTCCAGAAGAGCTGTAAAAATTAACTGCTATTATTTACTAATACAATTACGTCCTTTTCGTTTCGCTCTATAAAGTGCTTTATCAGAAAGTTTCAGGACTTTTGCGGGTGTTTTTGCTTTATCACTGCGTTCTGCATAACCGATACTGATGGTGACTTTCACTTCTCTGTTTTTCTTTTTTTTGCGTTTACCTTTTTGACGCCTGTCCTGTTTGCGTAGAGTAAATTTGTTGTTCGCGATATTTTCACGTAAGCGCTCAAGATGTTCAGTTGCTCCGGACAGGCTGGTACCGGAAAATACGATAGTAAATTCTTCCCCGCCATAACGAAATGCCTTGCCGCCGCCCGAGACACTTTTAAGTTTATTACCCAGAAGCCTCAATACATCATCACCTGCATCATGGCCATAAGTATCATTAAATTTTTTGAAGTGATCAACATCAAGCATGGCAATGACATATTTACTACCCAGCTTATTTAGTGTTTCATTTAGTGCTCTGCGACCGGGAAGGTTGGTTAATTCATCCAGATAAGCCATTTTATATGATTCACTCACCAGAGCCAGCAGCGGGAACATCAGTGCAAAACTGAACAGAATAGATAGGGACGCAATTTCCCTGACCGGAAAGGTGACTGCATAAACGACCAGAATCATGGCGCCCAGAATTGCACTGCGAAAGTGATTGGTATGATATAAAAAAGATAAGCCGATAATAAAAAAACTGATCAGCATGGAAAGTAATGCCGTTTGTGAAAAGAATAAAAGTTTAATTTCCAGGGCAGAGAACAGTGTCTGGTTGACCAATTGATTCCAGGCAGGGTTTTTGCTGTGAATAAGCCAGCCAATGACAATGACCTGTATGGCAATTATAAAAAAGCGTGACAGTCCGATGAATGTTATTACCCCGCGCTCTGTATAAAATGACAGCAGCGCAATATTCAGAGAAAGAAAAATAGTAATGCTGTTGAGAATTAAATGACTTTGAGCTTTTTCAGCAACAGGGAGCCAGAATAAACTGGCATAGACCAGAGCAAACAGGGTGGAGCTATAGATTATCTGACTGCGGTTAAATCTTATGCCTAATATAAATGAGGTAAATATCAGAATAAAGGGCAGCAGCTCAAGTATGGGAAGATAACGAGCAGGAATATCAGGGATTAATTTTAAGGAGAAAATCGCTGTGCTCAGGAATGCGACATAAACAATTAAGGTGAGGATTTTTTTCATGAAATCTCTTATTATCTCAGTTGTAGTCGCTTAGTAAGTTATGAATATAACCAGATTTTAGGACAATAGCCTTAACTATGGAAGTGTTAAAATGGCTTTTGTGCCACCATCAGGCCGAGACAGTAATTGAATTTCCCAGCCATTAGCATCGGCTAATTGTTTTACTATGGCAAGTCCCAGTCCACTTCCTCCAGTAGCGCTTCCACGAGAAGTTTCCAGTCGATAAAAAGGGCGGAATACGGCTTCTATTTCTTCTGCTGGAATGCCTGGGCCGCTGTCTGAAATCTGGATAATAGCCATACCCTTATTACACTCATAGTTCACATGAACGGGGTTTCCAGCACCATAACGTATGGCATTTTCTAATAGATTACAGATAATTCGCCGCAGTGCCAAAGGTGCTAATGTCCGGGGGCAGGGCTTTCCTTTTGACCATTTAATACTGGCGCCGTTGTTTTTGATATTATTGATAATGTTATCTAATTCTTCATTGATATCAATTGCTACGGCATTTTGTTCTTCTAAATCTAAGCTTATACTCAATGTTTCACTAATAAGATGGTTAATATTATCCAGATCGTTGCGAATACTTTCCATTAACTCAGTATCACCACCATCATTTGGCAACATGGATAGTGCGAGTTGAATTTGAGTCAGTGGGGTTCGTAGATCGTGGGCAATTCCAGCTAATAAAGTTGTCCTGTTAGAGAGTAACGCCTTCACTTGAATGCTCATATTATTGAATTCCCGTACCAGGACTACTAACTCTTCAGCACCTTTCTCCTGAATGGGTTTTGGCCAGCGGCCTTTGCCCACTGACTGGGCTGCTAAGTACAGGCGTTCTAAAGGGTCGGTTAGTCTGTATGTGAGTATTACTGCAGTAAAAAAAATTAGAAAAAAACCGACAATTAGTAAAACAAAGAATACGATGGGTGGATTTACGCCTATTCTTGAGCGTGGGAAACCAAAACGTAAAGTCCCATCTGATATGGGAATATCTGCCCAAAACCAGTGTTCATCACCTTTTCCCAGGCTTTCTTTTAAATAGATATCTTTTCCCAATTGTTTACTCAGCGATGTCTCTAGAAAAGAAAGATAAGGCAGTAAGTTGTTTAAATCGGGTAAAGGCTCATCAGCACTCGTTAATAAGAGTTGATGCTTGGTATTCATTTTTTTTGCAAATGTTTCACGCTGAGTAATTGGCAGGTTATCCCATGTTTCCGCTGCATGAGTTATTACACTTGCCAGATCATCTGTCGCTCGATGTCCAAGTGGTACCACCATATAATAAGCCAGGGTTGATATAATAATGACCAGAAATCCAATAGATACAACACCAATAATAGAAAGCGTTCTCCAGAAATAGCTATGAAAGTGGAAAAGCTTCATGATGAATGCTGTGTATCTGCTTTTGAAAACAAATAACCAACACCCCGAATAGTGCGCAGGTAAACAGGTTTGGTGGGATCAGACTCAATTTTTCGACGCAAACGACCGACACAGACATCAATGCTGCGATCAATGGATGAATGAGTATAACCTTTTGTTATTTCCAATAATGTATCGCGATCCAGAACCCGGTCCGAATGTTCAAGAAATATTTTTAAAAGACTGAACTCGCCGCTGGTGAGCTGGATTATCTTCTGTTTTCTGGTGAGTTCATGGCGCTCTAGATTAAGGCAGTAAGGACCAAATTTTAATAAAGTATCAGCTGTTTTAGCGGCGGGTAAATTACCCTGAACGGAGCGTCTCAGTACAGAGCGAATCCTGGCGAGTAATTCTCTGGGATTAAAAGGTTTTGATAAATAATCATCGGCCCCCATTTCAAGGCCGATAATTTTATCAAGCTCTTCACTTCGTGCAGAAAGAATGATAATAGGCATATTTTGCTGATGACGCAGCCGTCGACCTATTGAAAGGCCATCTTCACCAGGAAGCATTAAATCAAGAATAACAAGGTCAACAGTATGGTTAAGCAGGTATTGATCCATTTCGGAAGCATCATTTACTGCATCAACAAGATACCCCTCTTGTGACAGGTATTTTTTTAACAATTGTCTGATTTTTGGCTCATCATCCACTACAAGTAATTGTTGTTGCAAATTACTCATAGGCTGGTTTTTCCTTTTTATCTATGGATATCATTCTAAATCAACATCTTTCATATTATTACTATTTCACATTGTTACAGTATTGTTACATAGTTGTTATCAAACAGACAAATACCACAAATATACTAAGGTAATGCCAGATATGAATTTACATAACAAATCAATTAGATTTTATGGGCCGCAAACAAGCCCCAACAAAGTACAGGAAGAAAATTAATGATACATCAAAATAAAAAAATTATGAAGTTTAAGCCTAATTTAAAAACTAAAAAGATAATGCCTTTTATTTTCATAACAGCTGCATTATTAATGAGTAGTTTTGTATTTACTTCCAATGTCAGTGCCGAACCCAGCCTGAATGAATTGAAAGCAAAACTGCAAAGTCAAATAGATATGATGAAACCGGAATTAGCAACAAAAGTAAAGGGTTTATCCACCGATACCAAGATGTCCTTGATGGCAATCCTGGCAATGCATAACCGCTATAGTGATAAAGCAACATTGCGCCAGGTGATGCTTGAAGTATTACAGGATTATCAAGGTATTGTTATGGGTATTATGACCGATAGCTCTGAAATGGCTGCAGATAGTGCCAGACGTCTTGCTAATCATCGTATTCCTGTAGGTGGTTTACTTCCTTATATGGGAATGGAAAATATCAATAATGAGCGTCTAAGCTTACTTGAAACTTTTAACGACACTGTAGAAGGAAATTCCATAAAGTTAGCTAAAGCTGCTGATGATGGTGATATGGCAAAGGCTGCAAGTCTATTGGCGCCAATTACTTCAGGTTGTGTAGCATGCCATAATGTTTTTCGCAGCCAGCCGGGTGTTTCGGATCTTTTAAAATAATAAGTTCTTTTATGAACACGAATGTATAAAAAATAAGCTCCCTAATCCAGTTTTACTGGGTTAGGCATTAAGAAATTTAGGGGGATGTTATGAAATTCGGTATGACCTTATTATCGGCTGCAACTATGTTAGCCATTACAATACCAACGGTTAGTGTTGCGGAAGAAGATTCTACTTATGAAGAGCGACGTGAACTGTCAAATCAAATTAAAACAATGAGAAAAGTCAGGAAACAGCTGCCCATACCGGTTCCAGCAGGGCTTTTCGGTATTTATGCTTTTCCAGAAAAAGGACAGGGGGTTGCGGGCATAAACTTTCAGCATTATGAATTTGATGGCTTAATAAGTGGTACGGATTCTATTTCTGCAAGAGAAGCAGTTGCTACTATGCCCAATTATTTTTATGGTAACCCAAAGCAACCAAAGACACTGCGGGTTGTGCCTAAGTCAGCTAAAGCCGATGTGATGTTCCCTTTTGCTAACTTTGCCATTAATGATTATATGGCTCTGGTTGCTCTTGCTCCTTTGATTCGTAAAGAGACTAAACTAGAGACGTTTTTCGGACCTGATCCAACAAGAAGTCTGGGCACGAATACGGTTAAATCAAGCGGGCTGGGTGATGTAAAGGTTGGTGCTATATTCAGAGCTTTTAATGGTGAAAATAACAAACATAACTTAATTATTGATGCTGTATTGAGTTTACCGACCGGTAGTATTACCAAAAAAGATACTCAACTGACGCCCTTTAATACAAAGAAAAAAGCCCGCCTGGCTTATGGGATGCAATTAGGCTCAGGTACTATGGATGCCGTTGTTGGTGCGTCCTATTGGGGTAAAGATGATCTCTGGGGATGGGGAGCACAGTATCTTGGTACACTCCCATTGGAAAGTGAAAATAGTGAGGGCTGGCGTTATGGAGATAAACATGAAGTCACCACCTGGCTTAGTTATGAATGGGATCCAACGTTAGTTACTTCTGTTCGTCTGCGTGGTGAAAACCAGGATGAGATTCATGGCTTTGATCCTAAAATTTATGGTCCCGGCTTAGGTGCTAATCCAGAAAATTACGGTGGTGATAAGGTTGAATTTTCGATTGGTGTCAACTGGATGGTTGCAACCGCCAATAATATCAGCCTGGAATTTTCCAAACCAGTTTATCAGGATCGTAATGGCGTTCAGCCAGATCATGATTATAGCTTGTTCTTTAGTTGGCGAACGGGCTTTTTCTAGGCCAATTTTATAATATCATTTAACCCGAAAATGCAGTGCTACATTTTATCTAATATTTAATGAATAACTGCATTTTCACCTTAATTTTAATTGAATAATAAAATTTTAAACTATGAATAAAAAATGTTTCGGAACGATTGCTCTGCTTTTATTGATAATTAGCGGTGGAGTTTATAAATTTATGTTTCAAGGTAGCGTTATAGAAAGTCCTGACGGGCGTATCTCAATACTGTTAAACGCAAGTGAAAGAAATATGGTATTGCAGGAGATGAGAGCGTTTCTGGAAAGTGTTCAGCAAATCACGAAAGCGGCCACCGAAAATAACATGAAAATTGTTGCTGAATCTGCAAGTAAGGTAGGTAAGGCAGCACAAGGAGCAGTACCAGGAACTTTAATTGGAAAGTTACCTATAGAATTTAAAAAATTAGGTTTTGATACCCATTTAAAATTTGATGACCTGGCATTGAATGCTAAAGATTTTGGCGATAGTAATCAGGTTTTGATTCAATTATCAGAATTAATGCAAAATTGTGTGGGCTGTCATGCGGCCTATCGTATCGATGTTTCTGAAACTTCAGGGCAATAAATCAATAGTATAAATATTTTACATAGTACCCATACGAAAATCATCCATAAAGTTCGACTTCATATGGACTTGAACTGCTTTTTGTGTAGCAATGTATAAAATCTGCAATTTCCTGAATATCATTTAGATTGAGTACCGGCAGGTGGGCTGGTTGGGTTGCAAGCTTATTATTTGTGGCAATTGCAATGACACTATTGTCATTGGGAAAAATCAGCGGATTTTTAAGCTCAGGACGATGTAATTCAATTTTTGGAAAATTGTAATATTTAAAGCCTTCAACGAGAATCAAATCAAGCGTTTCATAATCCAGTTCATCTAATACATTTAGCAGATTTATCTCATTTTTATTGGGATTAACTTCCTTAATTTTGGCAATACATTGCTCTGACACGATTAACATTTGCTCTGTACCGGCCCGGCGTAATTTAAAACTATCCTTGTTGGGATGATCAATCTCGAAGTTATGATGTGCATGCTTGATAACACCAATGCGTATACCACTGGCCTTGAGCAGGGGAATCAGTTGTGTCAGAAGTGTGGTTTTACCGGTTCCACTAAAGGCACAAAACCCGATAATTGGGACAGGGCATTGAATCATGCTGCGCTCCTCTTGCTTTGTAATGAATCTCGTTCCTGACGGGTATTGATATTTACAAACGTGTCCGGGCTATCAGAAAAATCCACCATGGTGACTTTATGGTTAGCATACCATCGGTCAATTTTTCGCTCTCCGGATAGTAAGTAGTTTTTCAGACTATCTTTTAAATGTCTTGAAATCAGAGCATATACCGGTTGTAACCTGTTGCCATCATGAGCAACAGCAATATCAGCGTTTTCTTCAAGTAACTGAACTGCAAGCCGATTAACCAGTTCATCAGATAACATTGGCCCGTCACAGGGAACACAGATAATATATTTCGTAGTTACTGACTCCATTGCAGCCATAAAGCCTGCTAACGGACCTTGAAAATCATTGATAGCATCCGGGATAACCTGATAGCCCAAAGCTTCGTATTCGGAAATGTTTCTATTGGCATTAATTATGACGTGTTCAACCTGAGGGCGTATTTTTTCAATAACACTCTGAATTAATGATTTTTCACCAAATGTAATAAGACCCTTATCTTTTCCTCCCATACGTTTTCCCTGCCCTCCGGCAAGAATAACCGCAGTGATATGGGGGCGAACAGTAGAATCAGATATAGTCATTTTAGTTTCCAAAATTATCCCTGCATTCAACAGTTTTTCTTGTGGTGTGGATACTATCCCGAAGCCGTTATTAAGATGATTTCATGTGTTACTTTTTGCTTTTTTCTTTTGTTTTTGTGGTGCAATAATAATGCCATAGTCAAAATATTTATGAACCAAAGATAAAGAGAGTTTTATTGTTTGTTTTTACCAGCGCAGCTAGTAATTATAGCGGTAGATGCTAGACTTTAAGTTCTGGAAAATAGTTTGCTTAAATAATAATGGGTTTAAATCAGACAAAATGTCTCTAATATTTGTTATAGCTTGAGTCAAAATGTCGCATTATAAGTTTCAAATTAAAATCTTTTTATTTAGATTTTTTAGTCTATTCATCACCTGATTATAAAGCTGTAGAGGATAATTATTAAAACAATTAACAATAATAATTGTTTTAATAACATAAGCTTATGAATGTATTAGGGGGAAATAATACGTGACTGCTGTGGAAAAGATAGATATTCATTGCCGATCTAAGTCAGAGATTAGTATGACCTCTGTTCTGATTGTTGATAATGACCCGGTTGCTGATAATTTATTGCAGACTAATCTAAAAAAAATGACCACTCTGGTGGAAATTGCTGAAAATACTGAAGATGCAGAAATTCTGCTGCAGCGATGCCATTTTGATTTGATTATTATTAATGTTTCTCAGTCAAATGATACGGCTGTGAAATGGACATGTTCACTGCGTGATAAGGGGGATGATATTGGGGTGATTTTTATGACCTCAGATGTGGCTCAGGAAACAGCCATAAATGCATTACATGCCGGTGCCGTAGATTTTATTGTCAAGCCGTTTAGTCAGGAACAGATGCTGGCTGCGGTGAAAAACTTTTTTGAGCATAAAAAAGTTAAACGTGAAAAATTTGTTCGGCGTCGGCAAGTTGATGATATTTATGATGGTTTTGGTATTGTTGGAGACTGTGATGCCATCAATAGTATCTGTCAGGTTATCAAGCGTGTTGCTCCAATGCCCTCGACAATACTCATTGAAGGTGAATCCGGTACAGGTAAAGAGCTGGTGGCCAAAGCTATTCACATCTGGAGTAATCGCCCTGGTAGTTTTGTTCCTGTTAATTGTGGTGCCATGCCGGCAGAACTACTGGAAAGTGAATTATTTGGCCATATAAAAGGCGCATTTACCGGTGCCAATCAGGCTCGAGAGGGGCTGTTTAGTTATGCGAATACCGGAACGCTATTTCTGGATGAGATTGGTGAAATGCCGTTGTCCATGCAGGCTCATTTACTCAGAGTTCTGGAAGAACGGGCGATCAGGGCAGTGGGATCGAACCGGGAAATTCCTGTTGATGTAAGAATCATTACCGCAACCAATAAAAACTTAAAAGAACTGGTGAAAAAAGGGGCTTTCCGGGAAGATTTGTTTTATCGGATAAATGTTCTTGATATCAACATGCCCTCATTGCGCGATCGAATGGAAGATATTCCTTTGTTGGCAAAACACTTTATCACAACCCTGTCCAAACAGCTTGGGATTGAAGCACCATCTTTTGATGACAATGACCTGGCAATACTTCAGGAATATGACTGGCCGGGTAACGTGCGTGAGTTAAAAAATGTGATAGAACGTTGTCTATTATTAGGTACTGCTCCTGGACTATGTCTGCGAGACTTGACAACAAATAATCCCGTTGCAGGCAAAAATGCATGTGACAATACAGAGCCAGTAAATAAGAAACTGGAGTATATTGAAAAGCAGCATATTCTTAAAGTACTTGATGAAGAATCAGGCAACAAATCCGCTGCTGCCAGGGTGCTGGGTATTTCAAGAAAAACCCTGGAACGTAAAGTTCAGCTATGGGAACTCGCTTAATCTTCTCCCCAGACCAGTTTGCCAGACTCGCTCAAATCATAGCCTGGTAATTTTTCTGTGAGGCTATGACAAGATGGGGATTTAAGTCGCTTGATGAGATCTTGAAACAGCCTGCGAAACCAGATACTGCGGGGCAGGGCTAAATCAAAAGACTCCCAGCCATAAGGAATAAACTCAAGACCATATTCAACTGCTGCCGATCTTGCTCCGGCTGAAACGTCAGCTTGATCCATGGCTATTTCGGCGGCGGCTTCGCGTTCCGAAAATGCTTTTGAACTGGAATTAAGAAAGTCATGATCTCTGTTATATTTACTCAGTACTTCCAGTAAAAAACGATGTGCGCCTGAACCATTTTGTCTTAATACCCAGCGATATTGCTGACTAAAAAGATCATCAATACTGTTGATCTTATGTTTCAGTGAAGGTTTAATCATTAGCCCCTGTTCACGGTGAAAAGCACGGATTAAAACCCACTGATGAAATTGACTGTATTGTCTGAGCAGAGCAGGGTGGCGTAGATGACTTTCTTCGTTAGGACCCCAGTGCATTGCACAGACATCTACCCGATTTGATTCCAATAAGTCCAGACCTAGTCGAGTACCCGTAGCGGTATAACTGATTAAGGCATGATTTCCTGTTTCCTGGGCAAATTCCAAAATAATTCGATAGAGAAGAGGATCATCGCTACCGGCAATGATTAGACGGTCAGTAAGCAAACCGCCATGTGCTGAATTGTGCATCCAGCGGTCAACCAGTTCACGGGGAAACATCCATTTACCTGTCACTTTGGTTGCTGGAATGAGTCCATCATTGACCAGAGTATAGATTTTCTTTTCATTTAAATGTAAGTATTCAGCGACTTGTTTGACGCTCATAAAAGTATTACTTTGGGAGGTTACAGCGGACATGGTTTACTTTCTCTGAAATCGGCATTAGGACTGCTGCGCATGCTCTGAACAGTTTGTGATGTCTCAGGTATGGCATCAAAGTCAATATTATCAGCCCCGTTATAGACCAGAAAATGCCTGCCCTTGGCTCTTGCGATTAACGTAACACCTACCTTTTGTGCCACTTCCAGTCCCATGTGTGTGACACCTGAACGTGAAAGAAGTACTGGAATGCCCATTTGGGCACCCTTAATGACCATTTCTGATGTTAGACGACCAGTAGTATAAAAAAGTTTATTATGCCCGCAGATGTTATGCAGCCACATATGCCCGGCAATGGCGTCAACTGCATTATGACGTCCCACATCTTCCACAAAAAGTCCCATTTGTGTATCTTCGCATAGGGCACAGCCATGAACCGCACCGGCACGCTTATATACTTCGTTATGATGATTAAGTGTACTTAATAAATCATAAATTCTGGATTGTCTGATTTGCACCCGGGGTAGACTGATTTTATCAAGATCATCCATAAGTCCGCCAAAAACAGTACCTTGCCCACAGCCGGTGGTGACTGTCTTACGCCCCAGTTTCTTATCCAGATCAGCAACCGGGTTATATGTAGTAATGGCAACGGAATCTGTTTCCCAGTCAACCTGCAGTGCTTGTACCTCATTAATATCCATTACCAGACGTTGATTTTTCAGCCAGCCCAGTACCAGTAATTCCGGATTGGTGCCTAAAGTCATCAGTGTGACAATTTCACGTTTGTTTAAATAAATAGTAAGTGCGCGCTCAGCGGCAATATAGCCTTTACGGGCCTGGCCTGATTCATCAATAGCAGTAACCTGCTCAGCTGCTTCCAGACCTGCATCTGTAAGTTGTGGCTGATAAGTTGAAGTTGAGTGAGTTAACGCCATTTTTATGTCCTTTCATTGGATGCTAATTCATCTTGCCAGAAGTAACTTTTCATTTGTTTTTTTTAATCGGTGTCAGGAAAGTGAGCAATTTTTATACCGTATTCAGCAAGTAATGGTTTAGACCGCTGGTATTAAAACAAAAGGTATTAAAACTAAACTGAAAGAGTGGTAATTTCTGTCCAAAAAAAATTGTTGATGGGACATAATGTCCCATTTTTAGCATTTTCAATTTTCGATTATTTTTATTTTTTATGATTAACAATACCTGATTAACAATTGGTATATAACTTGCCTAATGTGAGAATCAGTCAGTTATTTTTACCTAATTTGAGGTGTTATTCATGTTGGAATCTATGGCTTTAGAAGGAGTGGAAAAACGTTTATCCTCCAGTTTTCCTGTTTCAGTCATTATGCAAAAAAAAATATCTGATAATGCCTGGATAGATGAGACATGGGAGGCTATTGGTGTCACTGTCGGTGATCAGGGTGATATCGATATTGGCTTAGAAACAAGTACAGACAAGACACCGAAAACTATTTTTCAGCAGGAAGGTATCACTCAATATCTGCACACAGGTTTTCATCTGGAGCTTTTTGTTGATGAATGTGAAAGCTATTACTATAACCTGATCTCGCCATCCCCACGATGTTTTGTTATTGCTGAACAGAATGAAAATGATGTCCCTGTGCCTTTTTTGGTGAGTCTGAGTTTTGATGCGGCTCATTCTTATCTTGAAGGTGATGAAACCGTTTATGCGGTTGATTTGCCACCTGAATTATATCGCTGGAGTGAAGCCTTTATTCTCAGTCACTATGCGCCGGAGAAAAAAATCAAGCGAAAACGCACTAACTGGAAAGAAGATACGGGTAGCAGGAAACATTCTCTATGAGTAAAAATGCTGACAATTCTGCCGACTATAATGCTGAAGCAGAAGGATTTTATTCTCGATGGTCCAAACGAAAAGTCCAGAACTGCTCCAGCCGGCTGGCTGAAGAACAATCAGAATCATTGACAAATGTAACTCCTTCACTGGATACGACTGTTGATCAACAGATATTTACTGAATCAAATCAGGAAAAAGTTCAATTATGTGATAAGGATATGCCTGATCTTGATAGTCTTGATGAGGATTCTGATTATAGTGGATTTCTTTCACCGGGAGTCAGTGAGGGATTACGAAAACTGGCTTTACGTAAACTCTTCCAGGGACAGAGCTTCAACCTGTGTGATGGTCTGGATGATTATGATGAAGAGTTTACCTCCTTCGAAAAATTGGGTGACATTATTACGGCGGATATGCGTTTTCAGCTTGAGGAAGAAGCTAAACGTAAATTGCAGATGGCGGTAGAAAACGAGGATATTTCAGATAAAAGTGATGACCTCAGCATACTTGACGAAGCTTATTCTGAAGATGATATAAATGAGTCTGCAGGTATGGATGAGGATAGTCGAAAAGCTTTAGCCGGCAAAGAACATAGTGAAGAACATAAAATTCACAATAACGAAAATTTATCATGAGTGATACCTGTTATGAATAATAAAAATGAAAACCCGACTTCTCTGGTTAATTACAAAGCACGCAAAAAGGCTCTGGAAGAATTTAATAAACAATCGGTCACCTCAACCAGTCTGGTGAAATTTCAGTCACGTGGACGTGTTGCGGTAATCGGCGGTATGGAAGCTATGGAATTCGCTCCCCGGTTAATTGAAAAACTGCATCCCCAGGTTATATTAACCAGTGGTGTCGAAGAACCTGGAGTTCCAGTCATCCCTGTGGGTGGGCGTGACATTCAAATACAGGGCTATCTTGGAGAATTTAAAATCCATCTGGGTGAAAAAGGTAAGGCTAATGCCGAAACAGTAGAAGCTGATTTGATTCTGGATTTGAGTGAACAGCCGCTATTGGACGTGGCAATGAAACCACCGGGTTATTTTGTATCAACGACAGAAGAAGTTCAATTACACATGATGATAGATGAACTCTCTGAAATGACCGGCAGCTTTGATAAGCCTCTCTATATTGATTATGAAGCTGATATCTGTGCTCATAGCCGGTCAGGTAAAACTGCCTGTACACGCTGTATTGACAGCTGTCCTGCTGAAGCCATCTCTTCACTGCAAGGTATGATTGAAGTGAATTCGCAACTTTGTCAGGGCGGGGGTGTTTGTGCAACTGTATGCCCCAGTGGGGCTATTCAATATACTTATCCTAAAGCGAAAGATCTGTTAAAGAAAATTCGTATTATGCTGCGTACTTATGCAGAAGAAGGTGGTCAGGATCCCATTCTTGCCTTCATGGTGGAGAATGATGGTCATGCTTATCATCCATCTGAACAAAACAATATTCTCACCGTTAGTGTTGAAGAACTGGCCAGTGTCGGGCTGGAAACCTGGCTTGCAGTTCTGGCCTATGGTGCACGTACAGTGTTATTGGTAAACAACGCTGCTATGCCGGAAAAAGTTGCCTGTGAATTACACAGGCAACTTGAAATCGCTGCTGAAATACTTTCCGCAATGAATTATCCTCAGGACAGTATTCAACTTGTTACAACGGAAGATATGGCCCATCAGCAGCCGGCAGTTATGCGGGAAATTACCCCGGGTTATTTTTCAGCTGATAATGGTAAAAGACAGGCCGCCTTTTTTGCCATCGATCATCTTTATCAGCAAGCTGACCGAACTAAGCCTGTGATCTCTTTGCCCAACGGCGCGATGTTTGGCACGGTGTCCATTGATGATCAGTGTACTCTTTGTCAGTCATGTGTCACGGCTTGCCCCGGTAAAGCGCTGCATTCTGGTAATGGTGTGCCCCAGGTACAATTTGTTGAAGCCAATTGCCTGCAATGCGGTATGTGTACCAGAACCTGTCCGGAAAATGCCATTACAATCTCACCCCGTTTACTGTTTGATCGGCAACAACGTAATAATTCCAGAATCCTGTATGAAGAACCTGCTTTTGAATGTATCTCTTGTGGTAAACCATTTGCAACAGCTTCGGTAATACAAAGTATGCTGGTTAAATTACAGTATCACAGTATGTTTCAAAGCGAACGAGCACGTAATCGTTTAAGAATGTGTGAAGATTGTCGTGTTATCGATATTGTTCAGGATACGGATGCAATGGCATTGCAGGATGAAAAATTGGTCCACTAATGCTAATGGTATGGTAATTTTACTCCCTTTAAGTCATTTTTTTTCTTTTCAATTGGCTTGTTTATTGCTCTATCTACTTAATCAGGATATATGATGATAACTCAAAGACAATCTGACCCAACAAAGCTTGATTCAACAAGAGCGGGTTCAACAGGCTCTGACTCAATAAGTACGGTTCAGAAACCTGTAGCGGGAAAACCGGTTACAACAATGGATTGTATTACTGAAGAACAGCATTATCGTTCGTCAGTATATAAAGTTCTGGCAGGATTACTGAGAACTGCACCTGACAATATGGTGTTGCAGCAGGTATCAGCATTTGCTGCAGTAGAACAGGAAGTTGATGAATTATCATTGGCGATGTCAATGCTGGGCTTATCGGCAGAGGCAAGTGATGCTGATTCTGTTGATGATGAGTACCATGAGCTGTTTGTTGGTCTGGGAAGAGGTGAATTGATGCCTTATGCATCGTGGTATCTCACCGGGTTTCTTATGGAAAAGCCATTGAGTGCTTTAAGAGATGAACTGGCTGCATTGGGTTTTGAGCGCAGTGAAGACGTTCATGAACCTGAAGATCATGTTGCAGCTCTGTGTGAAGTGATGGCCATGATGATTGATGAGGATTTCGCCATACATCAGCAGGCTCATTTTTTTACAAGTCATATGTCGAACTGGCTGGATCATTTCTTTACCGATTTAAGTCAGGCAAATGCAGCGATTTTTTATCGTTCTGTGGGTCGGTTCGGTCAGGCGTTTAGCAGCTTTGAAAAACGTTATCTGACAATGTCAGTGTAGTAATAAGTCGGTGTGGTAATAAATAAATGCATTAAAGAAAATTATATTTTTTAGTCGAGAGCACCCCTTACTGGAGGAGTAGTGATGAACAAAGATATGAAACAATCTGTTGATACAAAACGCAGAGAATTTATGCGTGATTCAATATCAGCAAGTGTCAGTGTGGCTGTTGCTGTTGCTGTTTCTGTGCCG
>Ga0209013_10002973_pt1 | contig 15223 bp, 12 predicted proteins | sample Cruoilmetagenom2_FD_187291 | JGI IMG/M metagenome (GOLD analysis project Ga0209013, IMG submission 187291) | Oil polluted marine microbial communities from Coal Oil Point, Santa Barbara, California, USA - Sample 2 (SPAdes) (version 2) | ecosystem: Environmental > Aquatic > Marine > Oil seeps ... | reverse complement strand
CCATAGCCGATTCTTTACCGTATGAAAGTCCATTTGACTCTAACCAAGCAGCTTGATATGTAAGCAAACGAGATGCTTCGATAGAAGTTGCCATATCTGTTTATTCTGGTTAAATTTAAAATATAAAGGATTTTTAAAATTTTTATCGAAGAGTCTAGTAGAGTTTATGTGCAATTAAAGGTGGAGCATGTTTTGTCTACTGGACCAGAAATACTGTAATTCTTCCCGTAGTGTAGATTCCGTCATAGAGCGTGAGACAACTTCTCAGAGGGTGAGAGGAGATACCTTTTTTTCGTTGATATAGCAAGGGTCATATTCATTCGCTTCAGACGATGTAATTTAGTACAAAATAATGTAAAAGTAAATTCACTGATACTGAGACAGGGTGATTTATAAACGGCAAATAAAATGAGACAGCGTGCCTTTTGTGAAGTGACTTATTGGAAATTTCATTGCCAAAGCCCTTTTTTATTGTTAGGCTATGGTAATAAATTTGCTGATATTTGTTTAAAGTGAATAAATGAGCAGAACTTAAATTAAAGTGGTATCCATTAGATGTATAATGGGGTCAGAAGAAGTATATAATAAAAAAAGACTGATCAGTGCTTGAACACGGACCAGCCCATAGTAACAAAATAGATTGCTTCAAAGGCAATCAGCATCTAACTCGTAAACCGTTCAATGCTATGTTTGTAATGTTGGGAAATGTGGAAAATAGTAATGAGTAAAAAAACATCCAATAGGATGTTTTTTTAGGTTAGCGTTTTTTTTTAATTTCGTATCTAATAGAAAATGACTCAATCCTTCAACTTCCACGAGTTCTTTCCAATGAGTTTCTCTGTTTTCATTATTTACTTTTAGATATTCAACATTTTTTACAGGACATTCTTTATACATGAAAACACCTCTTTGCGATAGATTGCAGTTGTTACACGTCACAGTCACATCCACGTCAACAGCAATTGACAAAATGGCATGATTTTTAACAAAAGCAAACCAATGGGGTTTTTACATTTTTCTAACGCTTCACGCTTCCAGTGCACTTTACTTAATTAGTGATAATGCCTCTCTCAACTAACCCCTTATATTTAGCTTCAATTAAACTAAATAATTCATCGTATCCAGGACTTTTCAATGCTGCATTAATTTCTTCCGCATCAACTACATGCATTTTATGGAGCAATGCTAAAGCGGAAATCAATACATCCTTTTGTGTTTTCGAAATACTTCCCCCTTTATTCATTATATGACTATACTCAGTCGTCCTATGGCTGGTTTTTGTTAAATTATCAATACTATTTTAAAATCCTTTTTTAGTACCAATCCAGCATAAGGCTTTTAACTCTCCTTTCTTTAACGACACAAGTGTGATTATTAGTTATAGTGGCTCGGCTAATATAACCTCATACGTATGCCAAAAGAAGATTTTGATTAGCTTGGATAGTATTGTCCAATAATGGATGAAAGACAAACCACCAACCGATGATTCGGAAGGTGGTTTTTATTATAAATAGTGTGAGCTAAATATTTTAGGCAATCGCCTAGTATAAGTGCAACCTAGATTATGTTGGTGAATTTAATAAGCGTTATATTCTTAATTAAGATTAGTAACTGATGTGGTCTCATCGCTCAATTTGTCATGAAAATATAGCAGAGTATCTATCTAGGAGTCAGGTTTATTCGGAAGGAAAATCGTCATGTAACTCCACTTTAACCTTAGAATTAGTATTGAAGATTAATATGTTTCACTTAGATTAACAGGAAGCTTTTTGTGTTAAAATTAGAGTAAGAATAGAATGAATATTAAGTAAGGGGACACAACCTATGGGTTCTACAAGTCTAGTATATTTAAATAAAATGGGACTATTGTTTTTTGCTTATGCGATGAAGAGAATGAAAAACTCAAAATTCTTTAGAGACATTCGAGAGAAGTGGGTTAAAGATAATTACAATGACAAAACTTTACTTATTTTTGAAGCGGCTATTGTAGATTCCAAAGCTGTATTCCAATTTCCTGATAAGGTTATTAAAGAACTGTTAGATGACAAAATTAACAGGGAAGAAGTTTTTCGTTGGATTTTAGAAGGAACTCCAATAGGCATGTTTGATAGTCAGTATTTGAATTTAGAACCGTACATAGAGAGGTATCCTGAATATCAAGATTTTATGTCTCCATTCTTCGAAATGATAAACGTTCAGCTACATTCATATAAGGAGATACATTGGGAACCTGAGTTCTTGCAAATAATCAACAGTATAAGAAATTTGGAAGATGGAATAAAAGAAGGTTTTGAAGAAATTAAAACGCAACAACAGCAAACTATGCAACTTTCTGTGGAAAACAATTATCTTTTAAAAGCAGCACTTGGTCCAGTGGGGTCTGAAGATCTTAATGATTTGATAAAAGAAGGAAGGGTTATTGAGGCAAGACAAAAGGCAGAAGAAAGATTAAAAAGAAGCCCTTTGCAAACGGTTGATCTACTGGAATTGAATGCAGTCATTGCTTCTACCTACATGAATAGTGGACAAGAAGAGGAAGCAATCCCATATCTTCATGTTGCAATTACCTATTGTGGTGATGAAGCAAGAAAAAAGCGACTAAAGGCAATAGTAGATTTATATCAAAATAAGTTAGAGTCCGCTTTAACAAATATTCAAGATGCTATTCAAATGGAAGGGAAGACGGTTAGAAATGTGGAGATTCTAGCTAACATTTATCTTAAGCAAAATATGCTTGAGTGTGCTATACAAGTGATAGATGACTGTGAGGAGAGGGAACTCTCCAACTTAAAAGGATATGTTCTTTTAGCACAAAAGAAATTTGAAGAAATAATTGAATTAGCAGAACAAAACCTGCAAGATGATTCATCTAATATAAACTGGTTATTGTTAAAAATAGAGGCATTGTTAGCGAGAATGGAAAACGATTTTTCCAATAAACAAACACTGGATACTGATTTTGTAGTTAAAGAAGCTATGCCTTTGATAGGAAAAATAGAAGAGAATTATATAGAAAATACTGCTGTATTAAAAAGGCTAAAGGAATTCAAAGCAGCTCTTTATTTCAGAAATATGCAATTTTCAGAAGCAAAATTATATTATGAGGAATTGTATCGAGAAAATAATGATGAAAAAAATATCTACTTCAAAAATTTTCTGGGATGTTGCTTATGTGATCACGATTTTGAAAAAGCTATTCACTTGCTCGAAGAAGTTATAAATGTTGATGAGCCAAATAAGGACTATGTAACGGACTTAGCAAAAGTTTATGTTGATAGTGGAAGACCACAAGATGCAATCTCCTTATTGGAAGGAAAAAAATCTTTATTCAATACGGATCAAGAACTACCTTTAAACTATTATTTTCCTTATATAGATGCTTTATTTTTAACGTTACAATATGATCGAGTAAAACAACTAATCACTGTAACAGAAAAGGAAACAACGGATAATAATGGAGTAAGTGCTTTGAAAGCATATTATTTTTCACAATTACATGAATGGGAGAAAGTAATAGAATATTGGGAGGAATGTATTGAATCATTAGATGGAGATGTTTTAATAGAAGGCGAGATGCAATTAAGTCTGGCTTTTTTAAACAGAGGTAACCAAGAAGACCTAATAAAACTCAAAGCGTTGATTACTAGTATCCCAAATTGGAAGTACCATGACGCTCTTATAAATCGTTATGTTCGTGCTTTATACCAACTAGGTGAATACCAGCAAATTATTGCACTTGGTGAAGAGTTACCGCAGAATAACATATTTTTATTGGACGTAATAACTACCATTTACTTGAATTCAGGTTGGTATGAGATAGCAAAAGATAACTTAAATACTTTATATCTAAAGACAAAAGAGTTAACTTATCTTTTAAGGTTCGCCAACTGTTTATTTAGATTGGGTGACGATCAAGGGTGCTTAAGCATATTAGAATCGGCAGAAAAAAGGGTAAGGAAAAATGGAAGTATAGAAGATTTTAACTTATTAAGTATTGCCTATATGAGTGCTATGCAATATAGAAAATCGTTAGAATTTGCTTACGAAACCTACATTTCAGGCAAAGACCACCCAAACACTTGGCGGTTTTACCTTTCGCAAATGTCACAGTTAGGTCGCTTTGTGGATGATCCCGAGGATGAATGGGGAATTCAATACAGGTATATAATAGATAATTTTCATATGAAATTCCCTGATGAAGATCCATTGCTAAAACAAATTAAAGGAATAGAAGAAGACGGGCAATTAGCTGTGGATCTTATTAACATATTAAGAGAATCGAATGAGGCAACAACCGAGCTGTTAAATAGTTACACTGATAAAAAGTTACCTATGAGCTTTTTAGTTACCAACTTACGTAAAGAACCTTTTCAAACGTGGTTATATGTGAAAGAGAACACGAAAATGAGTATTTGGGGACTTCCAGGTAATGATGAAGAACTAGTAAATGGTTTAATCGTGGCTAGAGAATCAAAAGCTATATTATGTGATATAACAACTTTGTATACAATAAGATATCTTGGGCTATTAGATATATTGAAAGAAAAATATGAACCATATATTCATCAAGATGATGTGGATAGTGTCTTTCAAGAATATTTGGATGCCAAACTAACAAGTGAAGAAGGAATTAAAATGATGGGGTACGAAAATGGACAATTATCCATGAGAGAATATAGTCCAGAACAGGTAAAATGGACACTTGATGAGCAAGAGGAGTTCCTAAAATGGATACATGCCAATTGCAAAAAAGTAGGGAATGTTATTGAAGACAAGACAAACGAGAAAAACCCTATTGATTTTATAAATAAGCCCATTGAAGTATGTAAACAAAAAAAACTTTCACTCTTAGAAGATAGCTTTATGATAGTTGGATATGCAAAAGATGGTTTTGGGGTAAAAGGATTTACGACATATGACTTCTTACGTGCGCTTCATACGGAGGGGAGCATTAGCAGTAGCGAATTTATGGAGGCGAATACCAAGTTAATCTTAATGGGTTATTCATTGATCCCTGTAAAGCATGATGTTATCGTTTATAACCTAGAGAAACATGTATTTAAGTTAAATAAGGAAGTACTAGACTTACTTGATTATTTAAAAAGAGAAGAGTTTTCCGTTCATTATTTGATTGATCTTGTGGCTACATTACTGGGGTGGATTTGGATAGAACCTATACTAGAGGAAGATAGACGAAAGATAACTGATTATCTCTGTTATGTATTAACTCATAAAAGAAATAAGAGGTCATTGATAAGTGTTCTTCTTAGACATAGTAAGTCGAAATTTTCACCACTTGTGATGCACCAATGGGAAAAGATGGACGACTATATTCAACAATGGATTAAATCACAAGCGATTCTATGATATTGATGTTATTATTTATAAAATTTCCTTGCTTAACAACAATACGTTTATCTTTCTTCCCCCCATTATGAATTCAACTGATGAGGGGGGCGCAAAGAAGCCTAAAACGTCAACATTACAAAGGAAACGAACGATAAAAATTTTGAGGTTGGGTGATAAATAAATGAATGCAGCTTTTCGTAGATCGTCGGATGTAATGGGGGTATTTATTACATATTCGGATATATTTAATAGGAAACCAACAGTAGAAGAAGTTATAGGGGATATTCGGAAAATTGAAATAAAAAAAGCATTGACAATTATATCTAATTACAATTTATATACTGACAAACAAAAAAATGAGTTAATTAAACGTCTACATCCTTTTATCGGCACCCCATTCATTTTAGAAAATAAAATTCAGGCACATGTATTTGATATAATTAATTTAACTTATTCGTTGAAAATGTTCTTAGCGTATGGAACCGAAAAGCCAGTTAATAATTTTAATAATTCAATTGATGATTTTGGGAATGTTTTAATGACTATATTTAAGATTAGTGATTTGATGGAAGATAGTGTAGATGATGATATACAAGTGCAACAGACTTTTCAGAAACTGATGCTGGTAAATAGAGATAAATCATTCTTACCAACGATTGCAAGACAACAAATATTTTTTAATGAAATTGCAAAGAATCGTATTTTATTTGGTAGTGAGTTTGTTGATATCCACACATATTTTGAAGCTGAATATGGTTATACAATTCAAGATTATCTATCTGTATTAGCATCTGTATGTGCAAATATAGAATCCAGAACGCAAGGATTGGATGATAAAAAGCTAATTGGGGTTTCTGTTGATTACTTCAAGACAACTAAAAAACAAGAAATTGCGCAAGCCATTTTTAGTGATATAACCGCAGATTTATCTGTTCTAAAAAAACAAGCAAATCAAAGCTTAGCCAACATTTATGATAATGAGTTTTTGATTAGCAAGCCTTTTTTTGAATATGACAATCATTATGTCTTATTTTCGCCACCTTTATTAAACTTAGGATTATTTGATAGCGTATGTTTTAAGTTACAAAGAATCTGTCAAAAATATAAAAAAGACTTTTTTACCTTTTTCGGAAGATTATTTGAACAATATGCCGAGTTTATTTTAGGAAATGTTACAAAAAAGGCTAAAGGGATTTCATATGAATTTATCCCTGAGTATAAATATACTCCAGGTAAAGACTCGTCAGATGCATATATAAGATTGGGAAAGAATTTATTAATAATTGAATGTAAAGGTGGAAGAATTACTAAAGAAGCGAAAATAAATGCTGATTTAACCAATACGGAAGATAACTTTCAAAAGTATGTAATAAAACCAATAAAACAAGCAAATGAAGCGTTTGAAAATATATTAAAATTAGATCCCCAAAAATTTAGTGGAGTTAAAAAAGTATACATTTTGTCCGTTACATTGCAGAGATTCCCTAAACTACCTATGTATCATGAGCGATTACAAAGTGAACTCCAAGGCTTACATCCAACCATCGTGCACTATGATTATATGAGTTTACTTGATTTAGAAGTAATTATTGCCTATATTGAGAAACAAAAAAAGAGTGTGTTTAAATTTATAGAGGATAAGAAGTATTATCATGAATATCTCTCGTATGAGCATTATTATGCTAAGAAATATGGAGAAGTGCCTTATTTAACGATGCATAAGCAACAGTTTTTTTCTTCAATTGAAAAAATATTGGAGAATCTTAATCAAAATGATATAGAGTTTACGCTTCGTAAGGTTGCACAAACCACAACACAGGAGTAAGTGAGAATATTTAGAAGCTAGAGGTAGGAATGTTGTTAATTCAAATTATTATATATACTTTATTGTCACTTATATGTGCGTACGTATTTTACAAAATTTCTAAAGAATTTATCACTCGTAAGTATGGTTTTTTTACAATAGCATCTGTTTAATAATCATATCGACAATTGCTTCATTTATAGGGCTAAAATTCCCGAATGTAAGCTAATAGCTGCTTTACTTCGATGTTTTAATAGTAATATGCATGATGATGATTTTAAACATGAAGTGATGAACAGTTACACCATATAACCTCCTAAGATTTTTATTCAAGAAATACTTTATGAATGGATTCGAATTTAATTATCATATGATCACTCCCAATCAACATTGAATTGATTGGAGATGAATAAATTATTAAAACAATTAGATAAATTTGTGTTTTATACTGGTAAGTGTGTATTTCACTTCTTTATAATAATGTTAGAGAGAAATTCCCCTAAACAGTTCTTAATGGACATGATTAGTGGAATTTCTTTTATATTCTATTAAATTAATAGAAAGGTCAGATTTTTAAAATGTTTACTGGTATAATAATGCATCTAAAATTAACCAGGATTAAATCATGCTATTTTCTTGCGGTTAAGGAGGAAAGAATTTATGTCGAATATGTATTAGTGATAAATGAGAAACTGTATATAGGTCACGTTGAAGCATTTGTTCGTATGCATGGAAATTTGATTAAATTAGAATGGGGGTAAATGAAAATGTCCAAATTGTTTAAGTCACTAGTAATACCTCTAGGAACGGCAGTTCTTGGTTATGCTGTAACAAAGGTAATAAGTTCTCCGAAATCATCTAGTGCGGTCTCTGACATAGCCCAAGTTGCTTCTAATGCTACAATTAATGAAAAGTCTTTTGGTGGACTCAAGCAAAGTGAGATAAATGAGATAGCCTCAAATACATATAGAGGTGTGAAAGCAATAATTGATGGTAACACATTGGAATATTCGTTTAAATCTGCTTCTGGTAAAAAAACTCCAACGGCAAGAATTGAATTGGATTCGGCTGGAGAGTTAGTATTTACTTTTCTTTCTTATTTTGATGCTAAGTCACCACGTTTTTTTATAGAAAATTTGAAAGATGCAATGAATAAGGTCAGTTAGAATTTTTCAGATTTATTATATGATTGAATTTATGTACTGTAAAATACAGTTGCTAAAGCCGAATGCATTTCACATTAATAACAAAACCATTAGCACCAGCACCCGATTTAAAATCAGGAATGTATGACATTCCTGACGACCTTTTTCTTTTGCGAACTGTACAGAAATGCGTGTTCACTATCCTGATTGTGTAAAATAGGACAAACTGCATTTGTTTCCAAACATGACTGAGATAAAGCTAATTGGGTATGTGAACTATGGAAAAGACATACACATTAGACCGCTATGATCATTTCTTTGGAGTATTTTTTACTTCGTGAGGATGAATCGCAGCAATTACTGATACCTAAGAACTTAATAGATAGAGCTATTAATGGAGATATAGTAGAGATCCATAAGGAAATTGTTCCTTTAAGAGAAGAAACGAAACAAATAAAAGATAAAGTCAGTAATTATTAGAGCAGTTAAAGAATAATAAGTAAATAATGAAAGAAGAACGTTCTAACATATAGCGTTCTTCTTTTTTATTTAGGCTATGTTAAAGGTAAAGTTTGATTTATTCTTTAAACGGTAATGGTAATTATTGTACACAGTCAGGATTCTACAAAAGAGAACGTTTTTTTAAAAATCAACCAAGAACCTTAGCGTAGCCTTTTATTAGATTTTTTCCAATAAGAACGGATATTTAGAGATATTTTTTGTTATGGACACATTTTACTAATACGATAATGAATATATGGTAAAATTTAAGGAGGTAAGTAGGAAGGAAAGAAGATAAATGAATATATTTATTTTAATATCTAGTTATTTTAAAAAAAGAAAGATATCAAAGTCTATATCAGAAATAGATAGTTATTTAAATAACATTAATAAGGTTAGAAAAGTAAGTTTAGAAAATAAATTCGAAAGATTTATACTAGTACGGACCAAAATAGAGGAAGACTTAATAAATGAATTAATGGCACCTTTCCAACAGGATATAGATTATCTTAAGCAAGATCAACCCTTCTCAATCAATGATAAAACCGCTGCTGTTTTTACAAAAGAGCAAGGGTTTATTAGTTCGATGCCAGAATTTCAAAAGTTAAATGATTTATTTTTTACTGTAAAAAATGATTTTCTAATGGTTTTAAATAAAATCCCAATACTTGTGGAGGAAATTAATCAGCAAATTGAAGTGGAATATAATAGTGCAAAAAAGTTTGTAATAGATGTAAATGAAAGTAAGGAAAATTATTTTGCCAATTCTGATAGCCAAAGATTGCTTAATACATACGCTAAAACTTATTCATTTTATATAAATGGCGATTTTGATAATGTGCAAGATCAAGTGGTAAAAGAATTCTTGGGTTGGTATAAAAATTTAAACGAATTGGTACCTACATGGAATAAAGAATTTGTCGGTCGTGAACTAAAAGAACAGGAACAATTGTTTAGCAATATTGATGGAAAGTCACTAGACCTCCAACAACGAACTGCAATCATTACAGATGAAGATAATAACTTAGTAATAGCTGGAGCAGGTAGCGGAAAGACTTTAACGATTTCAGGAAAAGTAAAATATTTGATTGATGTAAAGAAAGTAAAACCAGAAGAAATATTATTGATATCCTTTACGAGAAAAGCTGCTGATGAAATGTATGAAAGAATTTCAAAAAAATTAGGCGTAAATGTTGAAGTTAAGACCTTCCATAAGTTGGGGTTAGGAATTATTTCAAATGATAATGAAGCGAGACCAGATATCTTGGAAAACTCGAATGAGCTGATTAATGCCTATATGTATGAAGAAATATACAATAATAAAGAGCAAATAAAGAACCTAATAGAATTTTTTGGATATTACATAAATATTCCTAAGAACCTAGAAGAGTTTGAAAACCTCGGTGAATATCATGAACATTTTAAAAATGTAGATTTTGAAACCATAAAAGGCAAAATGGATAAAGTGAAATACGTTAATACAACATCGCTTGAATTAGCACAAAATTTAAGAACCATCAGTGGAGAAAATGTAAAAAGTCTCGAAGAATTATTAATTGCTAACTTTTTATTTTTAAATGGAATTGAGTATGAATACGAAAAACCTTATGAACTTGATACAAGTGATGAAAACCATAGACAATATAAACCTGATTTTTATTTACCTGAATACGATCTATACTTGGAACACTTTGGTGTAAATGAACAAATGCGGCTACCTTGGATGAATAGTTTTGAGGAGAAAGAGTATATTGAGGGGATACATTGGAAGAGGACTCTACATAAAGAAAAAAACACAAAATTAATAGAATCATATTCATATTATAATAAACACGGAATCCTCCTAGAAAAACTGGAAGAAAATTTGATAAAGAATAATGTTCGATTGAAAGAAGTTGATTTTTTAGAAATTTTCTCGTCAGTATATGATCAAGGTAAGGATCGTTTTTTTAAGGAATTTATAAAGTTAGTCGGAACATTTATAAATTTATTTAAATCAAATGGATTTGATGTTGAACAATTTGAGGCATTTATTATAGAAAACTATAAGGTGAATCAAAGTAATCCCTTTTTTCTTCAAAGAACACAAGTTTTTTTTGAATTAGTCGAGCCTATTTTTATTTACTACCAAGAAGTATTAAAGGCAAATAAACAGATTGACTTTAATGACATGATAAATATGGCTACTAAAATTATACGAAATGGTACTGTTCATTTTAATTATAAATATATCATCATAGATGAGTTTCAAGATATATCTAAGAGTAGGTTCAATTTAATCAATGCTATTAAGGAGCAGACACATGCAAAAGTAATGTGCGTTGGAGATGATTGGCAATCTATTTTTAAGTTTGCTGGTAGTGATTTAAACCTTTTTACTAGTTTTGAGAAATATTTTGGATATAGTGAAATATTAAAGATTGAGAAAACATATCGAAATGCACAGGAACTTATAGATATTGTTGGTGATTTTGTAATGAAAAATCCAATGCAATATAAGAAGGACTTAAAATCAGATAAACAAAAAAATAACCCAATTAAAATAATTGGATTTCAAAAAGATAAGGTAACCGCTTTGATACGTGCCATTGATGATATTGTCTCTCAATATGGAGAAGAGACGGAGATTATGCTGTTGGGGAGAAACAACTTTGACATATCCTTTCTAGAACAAAGTATGGGTTTCAATACACGTATAGATAAAAAATCAGGACATACGAAAATATTATATAGAAAATATGAAAAGTTGAATCTTTTCTTTTTAACTGTTCATAAATCTAAAGGGCTTGAAGCGGAGAATGTCATTATTGTTAATGCAGAAAATAGTATGGTTGGCTTTCCAAACAAAATTGCAGATGACCCCCTTCTTAGTTGGGTAATGACCGACAGTGAAGAATATGCGTTCGCTGAAGAGAGAAGGCTGTTTTATGTAGCTCTTTCACGCACAAAAAACGATACTTATATTCTTACACCAGAATATAAGATGTCGTCCTTTGTAAAGGAGTTACAAAAAAATTATAAAATTCCATATGTAGCTTCCACTAATGAGCCTTCGATCTTAAACAATCCAAGTTGTCCAAGATGTCAGAGCGGATTTATGGTTCTACGCTCATCTAATAATGGTACTTTTTTAGGCTGTACAAACTTTCCGAAATGCGATTATACAATTAACAGAACGGAAGTAATAAAAAATCAAATTAAATGCGAACATTGTGGATCATATATGGTTAAAAGAAAAGGGAAATATGGTGTATTTTATGGCTGTACAAGCTTCCCTAGATGCAAGAATACTAAAAAGCTAAACAGTAACTAGTTAAATTAAAGTGATTTCCTTTCACGTTACTCAAGGCTTTGACCGCAGATTTTGATGTTACTAAAGGCAACAGGGGGGATTAATGTTGAAAAGCTATATTAGTATCAGTGAAAATACGAAACTTTCTACAAGTTGTATTTGTTGTGAAATCCAAAATGAAACACCGAAATTATGGGATGTACAATTTACTTTTGGTAGCCATGTAGAAATAGTGAAATTATGTGAAATGCATTTGAAGGATTTAAAAAACCAAATTGATTTTGCGCTTCCTAAATAGTAGTTAATAAACTTTAACAGAAGCACGATATCAAGGTGATTTTATTCTTTATATTGACTATGGGCAAGGGACAAACCCTTGCCTTTTTTACATATCATACTTGTGAAATAATGGGTAGGTTAATTTTATAAATTGAAGCGTTATACTTTACTCTTATTCAACATTGTAAAGAAATGGAAAGGAGTTCTCTTTTCCTTCATTGCTTCGTACTCCTTGATCAAAAGCTGTAAGCCATCACGGTCAATCATTTCAATGTTATTCGATTTAGCTGAAATTAATGCCTCTTTACTAAAATAACGATTCGTGATAACCATCTTCTTTTGAACTTTCCAATATCCTGCTCCTCCACAGACTTCATTTACAGCTTCAACTCCAATGGTACGTCCTTCTCCATAGCACTTGGCTTGAATTCCTGTTTTTATCTTATCTTTGATTGTAAGTACATCGATTCCATAGTCATTATGAGGTGTAAGCTCCACATAATAACCCATGGCATCATATAATTTAGATAGAAACACTTCAAACTCTTTGCCTTCCATTTGATCAATTTCCTCAATAGCCAAATTATGAATCGTGTTAAGTTTTGTATTCCGCTGATGAGGAAGTACAAAACTTAATTTCTTGAAACTTTGCCATACAAAATTTATACCGAGATAGATTAATACGAGAAAGAATAACAAAATCAAAAGTTCTCCATAAGGAAAGGTTGCTCCGATCATTGATACAGTTAAAAATAGATATAATCCAAAAATGGTTTTCTGATTTAATTTCCAATATTGGACACGATGTGAACGATTAAATGCTAGATGTAGACCCATAGTTCGAAACAACCCAACGTTGATGAAGAAGAGTATACCTAATAATAAAAATGAGGATTGCACATCCTCTTGAATCTCATAGATTTCATCAGCTACGGTCATACCGATGAAAAATAAGACCATAGTCTGTAAGGTCATTGACGATGCATTGGATTTATTAGTGCTTTTAGTTGCTTTTGCTCTATGTTTCTTGCTCATTAACAACATCCTTTTTATATATGTTAAGTGTATTATGTCCAAAAAAATAATAAATAAAAAACTGTGATGTGTTATTCAATAAAATAGTACTCTATAAAGAAAACTTTAAAGAGTCGGCTAGTACTTACCCACATAATCAATAGGAAATTAAAGATTGGAGCGAGGGGAGGAATAGTTTCCTGTAAACGTACTCCTAGTTAAAGCAATTTTTTACTAACGGATGATTAAGTTAAACAGGACCATCATTTCGATGGTCTATTTTTATGTCAAAACATCAAGAAGATTTCGGCGATATACAATGTGAAATGTTACACTTCAACTAACTCAGCAAGTTAGTTGAACAAATTACCACAAGATTAATTGAAACGAATACCACAAAATTCTGTCTAATTATAAAAGGAGTGATTATATTGAAAAAACTTAGCTTAATTTTGTCTTTAATATTTTTATCAATAGGGTTATTGGGCTGTCAACAAAGTGGTGAAGAGGAGGGACTCAACAAAGAGATTTCTAAAAATGTAACCAACTCCACTACACAAAATATGCCAATAGATATGCCTAGTGATTTTGATTTTTCTATTCAGTTTGGTGTTCAAAAAAAGAATGAGATTAATACTTTCGAAGGAACGGTGACTAAGGATTTAATAGCAGATGGTACTGCAACCACTGAGTTAATCTTAACAGAAGATGATATGAAAGATATTTATGAGAAAATGAAAGAAATTAATATAACTGAAACGAAGGAATTTACAGCTGAACCTATAAACGGAACGGTTTGTATGCAACAACCGTACGGAGAAGATGAGTGGGTAATTATTATCAACGGTGAAACGATAACACAATTAATTTCAGGGGAATACTGTGAACCAACGAACGATGCAAAACAACTAATTGCGTTGAGAAATTATGTCTTTAATATAATTAAAAGCAAGGGTGAATATAAATCACTCCCAGAGTCCAAAGGTGGGTACGAATAGTTATTCAACAAACAGGAGCTTTAGTTAAACAAGACCATCTTTTATAGTTTATTTTTATGTCCAAAACATCAAGAAGATTTCGGCGATACATTGTGAAATGTTACACTTAAACTAACGAAGCAGTTTAGTTCAATAAGAAAAATGGATTTTTGATGGAAAATTTCAAAAAAGGAACCTCTATTCGTTTCAAACGTATTAAAGTAAAGGGGCAGAATTGAACAAACGAACGGGGGAAATATTGATATGAAATCCAAAAAAACAGTAGCGATAATAGCTATCGTTATACTATCTATTGTTGTTTTAATAAATCTGTTAAAGAAAGATTTATGGGATGTAAACTCAGAATTGTTGAAAGAAGAAGTATTATCCATTGGACAATCCGTTCAAACTATAAATTTATCAAATTTAACCCCTTTTGAATGGGATGTAGCATACTCCTTTGACCCATATACATCAAAAGATACGATATATGAAACAGTTGGTTATAAATGGGATGGTATTAAAGAAACAGTTAGTGAAGGAATGAACCAAGTAGTTTTTTTAAAGGATGGAAAAGTAGTTTGTTATTTGTATGGATACCCTGAAAATAATGGTTACGGAATATCTTTCACAAGTGAAAATAATACTGAAGTAACCTCAGCTTCTGTACTTAGTGTCGAGAATGATTTAACCTTTGAAGTAATAAGAAGTGATGAAGTCATATATTTAAGTAATAATTAAGTAAATACATCTTCAACTAACGGGTGCTTTACTTCAAGAAGGAGTAAAGCTTTTTTCTTATTGAACTAACGGTGCAGTTTAGTTGAACAAGGGGTTACCATTAGAATGTACGAAGAAATAT
>Ga0209013_10002972_pt1 | contig 15230 bp, 15 predicted proteins | sample Cruoilmetagenom2_FD_187291 | JGI IMG/M metagenome (GOLD analysis project Ga0209013, IMG submission 187291) | Oil polluted marine microbial communities from Coal Oil Point, Santa Barbara, California, USA - Sample 2 (SPAdes) (version 2) | ecosystem: Environmental > Aquatic > Marine > Oil seeps ... | reverse complement strand
CCGGCGGGTCCTTTTTTGCCGGGTGGTTTTCGGGTGCAAGGGGGGCCTAGCTGCGCGCGCTGGACAATTCGAACTTGGACTGTCCCGCAAGATCCCTGTGATCGGCTGAGCATGGCAGATCGCAAAGGCCACCGCCGAGATACAAATGATGCCAGAGCTGAGTAGCCACCACGCCGCCCAAACCCAAGCTCGCGAAGGTGCCTAGCTTGCCGCCTTCGCCCCTCGCCAGCAGCTCGCAGTCTCGCCGCACGCGTTCCACGTCGAAATAGCCTGCCCGTGCCAAGGACTCTCGGCTAACCAGATCGCGCACGAAACTAGGTGGGCTCGATAGGAATGTCTCGGCCAGCGGCGCCCTGAACATGGCTTTCCGCCGCTGCGCCACCGCCTCGGGCAGCAGACGCATAGCCGCCTGCCGCAACAAATATTTGTCCTTGAGCCCACGCCGGAGCTTGAAGCGTGGATGGATGCGCGCGGCGAAGGAGATCACCTCCTCGTCGAGGAATGGGTAGCGCGTCTCGACGCTGTTTGCCATTGCGACGCGGTCACCCTTTTGGCTCAGCAGAAGGCCGGGGAGGTGCAACTTGTAGCCGAGATACAGCGAGCGGTTCAGCGGGTGCCAACGGCGTAAGCGGTCGAGGTCCAGCTCTAAGTCCTGATATGCGACGAACGAACCAAGCCTCTCTTTGAGGTCTTGGCTGTAATACAGGTCACGCGACGTCGCCACGAGATTGTACATCACCGACTGGGCGTGAGGCCCAGCGATGAGGCTATCGATACGAGCGAAATCGCCAAAGCCCAAATTCGGCGCCGCCCATTTCCGCGCGACCCTGCTGATTCCCGTACTTGGGCGAAAGCTGTCGCCGAAATCGAGTTTGCGCCCAATCTCCCTAATCTTGAACCAGACATACCCTGCGAAACCCTCATCCGCGCCCTCACCGGTCAACACCGCCTTGAAGCCTTGACCATGCACTTCCTGCGACAGAGCCAACAGCGCAGCGCAAGAGGTATCGAGCACCGGGCTCTCAGCCGCGCGAATTAGCTCTGCATATCTGTCCGCGATGAAAGCCGGTCCGGCTTCCACGACCGTGGCGGCGCCCCCGATATGGCGTGCCGCCTCGGCTGCGTTCTCCTCCTCGTCGAGCGTTGGGTCAGGCACCTTGACCGTGAAGCTCGGAAGAGGCCGGCCGCTCACCTTCGCGGCCATGGCGAGCACATAGGCCGAATCGACGCCGCCGCTGAGATAGCCGGCCACTGGTACGTCCGCCCTGAGCCTGACCTCAACCGCCCTTTGGAATTTCGCCTCGAACTCGTCGATCAGGAAAGATTCGTCGGCGGGATCGTCCTCGTCGCCCCAATCGGGAAAATCGAGATCCCAATAACGCCGTTCGGCGACCTCAGCTGCCTTGCCGTCACTCCGGAAGGCGATGCGAAGATAGTGCCCCGGCAAGATCGATTGCACGCCCTCGAACATGGTACGGCGTGAGCTCAACGCAAAAAAAGTGAACAAATGGTCGAGACCTTTGACATCCGCCACTGGAGCGACCACGCCGGAGGCTATAAGCGCCTTGATCTCTGAGCCGAAGTATACGGCGTTCCCTTGCTGCGACCAGAACAGCGGGCAGATGCCGACCCTATCCCGCGCGAGCAGCACGAGCCTCTTGGTAAAGTCGATAAGCACGAAGGCGAACTGACCCTTCAAATGCTCGAACAGATCCTCGCCGTGCTCCTCATAGAGATGCACGATCAGCTCGCAATCACTGTCTGTTCGGAACACATGACCCCGGGCCTGTAGCTCAGCCTTTCGCTCCGTGTAATCGAACAACTCGCCGTTGCAGAGGACCGCAATGGTGCGGTCCTCGTTGAAGATGGGCTGCTGACCGTTCTCCACGCCGACGATGCTGAGACGCCGATGAGAGACCCCGATTCCCGGCGCGAAGAGAGTGCCGGAATCGTCAGGGCCGCGATGGAACAGCACCGCGCCCATGCGTGCAACCATGGCCCGATCGGGTTCTCGTCGACCGGTAAGGTCTATCACACCTGCCAAACCGCACATATTGCCTCGCTAGAAATTCGCTAAGAATTAGGGGTGGGTGCACGTTCCCTAAGACCGTAGGGCCTCCCAAACTTAAGGCTTCTCAGGAAACCAGCTATCTCCGCTTGCCGCACCGAATGGGACAAGTTGACATCGCCACTGCGTGCCCACGATAGATCCTGGTCCCACTTCCACCGTTCTCGTGGTGCCCTCTGCCCGGCACCACCCTTTTCGGCGCAACGCGGCTGACCGTCGTGCTCGGAAAAAAGGTGTCGCCGAAATCGAGCACTGACGCAAGTTGCATGATCTCGAACCAGACATAACCCTAGCCGGATTTCCCCAGGGAGAGACGAGTCGCCGCATGGCCGAATCAACCGTTCGTGCGCCCCTCACCTGGACACGGCCATCCATTTTGTCTACCGAATAAGAATGGTTACTTGGCGAAATCTCGGCCCCTCAGAATTGACCCGCCCAACCAAATGCGTAGGTCTCCCGCGCGTCGTGGAATCAGACGGGCCGCATTCTCTGGCGGATCTCCGCGCCTTTGTGACCGCCGAACGCGCAACACTTCGAGATGAAATGTCGAAGCGCGGCGGCTTTCTCCTGCGCGGGTTTGAGGTGAATGACCCGGCCGACTTTGCGGACGTCCTTGGGGCACTCGGCTATCAACCCGAGGCGGAAAATCCGTTCGACACCAGCCCCCGAAGTAAGGTGGCCGAAAGCGTATACACCTCAACCGACACCCCCGACGCCTACCCAATCCTCGCCCACAACGAGAACAGCTTCTTAAACGAACGACCCCTTATGATTTCATTCTTCTGCTTCGTCGAACCCATACGCTATGGCGAAACGCCGCTTTTCGACTCACGCGCGGCGGCCAGAACCCTCGACCCCAACGTTCGGGCCAAGCTGAAAGAAAAGAAGGTCTGTTACCGGCGACGGTTTCCCAAAAAACGCCCGGGCTGGGCGCCGATCATCAACCGGGACTGGGACGAGGCTTTCGGAACCTCCGACCGCGATGAGATTGAGGCTAAGGTGAGCGCGCAGGGCATGGTCTGCAAGTGGCATCCGGACGGACGCATCCTACACACCGAAAACGTGGTCGATCCGCTGCCCCTCCATCCTGAGACCAATGAACAGTGCCTCAACCTTCAGGCCTTTCACCAAACGAGTATCCTTCAGGATCTCGACGAAGTCAGACCACGCCAGAACAGGCTGCATAACGCCTTTCTAAAAATGGGCCTTAGGTTGCTTTACGCCCTCGACGTTATGCCGGTCCAAATTCTTTACGGCGACGGAACGCCCATTCCCCCAGATGAGATGTCCGAAATCCGCCGTGCCACATGGGAGCACTCAGTTCTGTTCCGATGGAAAAAGGGCGATGTTCTCGTGCTGGACAACATCCTGACGGGGCATGGCCGCATGAACGTCGACGGTCCGCGCAAGATTCTTGCATCCTTCGCCGATCCGGTTACGTTTCCCGTGTAGAACCGAGAAGACGAGCCTCCCTGGCGATCATTGTTGTTGAGCCTACCAAAACCGCATGAGGTGCATGAGCGCTATCGCGACACCAACGTGTTCTGGGTGCGCGGCAAGATCATCGAGCCGGTCGTCAACTGGCTCTACATGTTCCAGAACTTCCACCTGGTCCACCACCTGTTCCCGCGCATCCCGTTCTACAAATACGGCAACGCTTTTCGGGACCTGAAGCCGGTGCTGGATAAGGAGCACGCGCAAATTTATGAGTATGACTTTGGGCAGCATCGCGAAGCACAGACCCAGTCGTCCTCGTAAAGCGATCCCTCTTTCGGCAAAGCTATCTTGGCCGGGCACATCCCGGCTCAGCCTTTGATTGCTGCATCCTCTCATCTCGTGGATAATCGTCCGACGGGTTTTATTGCGCTCATCTGCGAGGGGACATGGGCGAGCCATTACGCAGCATTACGATTGTTGGCGGCGGCACCGCGGGCTGGCTTGCGGCGGCCTTTCTCAATCGCTTTTGCTCACCGAAGGGCGCTAAGCACAAACTCAAGATCACGCTGATTGAATCGCCGACGATTCCGATCGTTGGCGTCGGCGAAGCCAGCCTGCCTGGCATGGTCGTGTTGCTGAACCAGCTCGGCATTTCTGAATCCGAATTTTTCGAGAAGACGGATGCGACCTTCAAGGTCGCGGCGCATTTCATAAACTGGAACCACGACGACAACGGCAAGCCGGTCGACTTTCTGAATGTCCTCAATGCCCCCAGCGCCATCGATGGCCGCGCGCTCGCCGACTATTTCATTACCTTCGATCCGGCACGCAATGCGCCCGACGCAGGCCTTGCTTATGTGCGCAACTTTTCGTCCGTCGCGGAGATCGTACGTGACAATCTCGCGCCGCGTCGTCCCGGCGAACCCGACTTCAGCGGCGAAGTTGGATACACGTATCATTTCGACGCCACGAAGCTTGCCGGCTTTCTGAACGACGTCGCGACGGACCGCGGCGTGAACCACATCCTCGACGATGTGGACGAGGTCAATCTCGACGAGCGCGGCTTCGTCAAATCGCTGAGTTTGCGCCGCCAGGGTGAGCATGAAGTCGATCTCGTTGTGGACTGCACCGGCTTTCGCGGCGCGATCCTTCAAAAGACCTTGGGTGAGCCCTTCGAGCCTTACGGCGACTACCTGCTGAACGACCGCGCCGCCGTGGTGCAGATTCCGCACAAGGATCCGAACGTGATCGCCCCGACGACACGCGCGACGGGTTTCTCGTCCGGTTGGACGTTCAACATCCCCCTGACGACGCGCGTCGGCACCGGGTACATCTTCTCCAGCAAGTTCATCTCCGACGACCAAGCCATCGACGAGCTTCTCGCCTTCTATGGCGATCAGGCCAAAGGTCACGAGCCGCGCATCATTCCCATTCGGACGGGCCGCGTTCGCAATGCCTGGGTCAAGAACTGTGTGGCCTTAGGACTCTCCGGCGGGTTCATCGAGCCCTTGGAAGCAACCGCCATTTTCATGACGGATCTCGGCGTGCGTTGGCTCCAGCATTACCTGCCAAGTCAAGACTTCGAGCCCGAACTCGCCGCCGCGTATAATCGCCAAGTCAAACGCGTGTTTGAAGAGGTGCGTGATTTTATTCAGGCGCACTATCACCTGAACAACCGCAACGACACCGACTATTGGAAGACGGCGCGCGAAGAGATGATCCTCTCGGACCGCCTCCAAGAAAATCTCAAAGTCTGGCGGCACACGACACCTGAGGTCATCGACCTGGACAGCGCGTATCTCTTCTCTAGCCCGGTCTACACGCTGCTGCTGATTGCCAAGGGCTTCTACAAGGACGCATCGCTGGCACGCGCCTCGACCTTGAGCCGTACCGCCTACGATCGATATCGCACCGCAGAGCGAAAGGCGCGTCCCGGTCAGGTCGCAGGGCTCATAAGCCACGCGGAGTTTCTGAAAACCGGAGGCAAGCCGCCGGCCGGCATGTTTACCGGCCCGCACTCGGCGGAGATGGCGGCCTTCGCCCCCACCACGAAGATCAAGCTCCCAGCTCAGCCGGCGCGCCCGCGCATGTCGCGCAAGCGCTGACCAGCGTTCACTTGTCGCAAATCAAGGCGGCGCGCTCCAAAAGTGCTAACACCTCAAGGTCCTGGAGATTGGAGGACACTATGACGAATAGACAGCTCGCCGAAATTCTGGAGGATCAGACGCTGCTGGCGCTCGGTCAGCATGCGCCTGTCCAAGAAGCCTGCCGGTGCATGTGGGAGTATCGCAAGGGCTCCGTCCTCGTGATTGATCAAGATGGCCAGCTTATTGGCATCTTTACCGGCCGCGACGCCGTGCGCATACTCGCCGAAGGCCGAAGCGCCGACGCGACGCCACTCGCTCAAGCCATGACGCGGAACCCGGTCACGGTGGCGCCCACGGCCAGAGCCATCGACGCCCTCCGCGAGATGAGCGACCGTGGCATTCGCCATCTCCCCGTCGTGGAGAACGAGAGAATCCTTGGGGTCGTATCGCGTGGCGACTTCAAAGGCATAGAAATTGATCGTCTGGACGAAGACGATCATCTGACGGAATGCCTCCGCTGACCGTCAACGCAGCCTCGCACTACTAACGCCGAGGAGCGCCGCCCCCAAAGCGCTCGAAGATCTCCAGAAGGCTTGCGACTTCGGCTTGCTCGACGTCACGGCCGGGCTCGAGGCTGTCGCCAAAGACCGCCGCGCCGGCACCGTTCGTCAGCGCCGCGGGCTTCGCCGAACCTTGACCCAACGCACGGCCGAGAGCCTCGCGCAGGATCTTCCCAAGAATGTCGCCGCCCGGCGACTGAGTTTGGCCTTGACCACCTTGGCCACCTTGACCGGGCGCACTAGCGCCTCCCGGAATTTCGACCTCATAGGGACCGATGACCACGGGCTTCAAACGGCCATCGCGCACGGCCTGCTCCAGGTCGCGCAAGATCTGGCTGAGCAAATCGCCTCCAGGACCTGCGGGTCCCGCTGGTCCTGCCTGACCGCCGCCCGTATCGACAGGGCTTGGCGGTGGCGTCGGCACAGGAAATGTTGGCGTGGGCGCTTTGCTTTCCGGCTGCGGCGGAAGTCCCGCCTTCCGGCGTTGCGCGTCAATGATGTCTCCCATGGGAGGAACAGGGCTCGAACCCGGTCCAGTGTAGTCCGCCGATGCCGGCCCCGAGCCGCCCTGTTGGAATATCTGCCGCAGGATGTCGAACAGCACACCACCGCCGCCCTGGGGCGCAGGTGCTTGAGGAGCCTGAGGCGCTTGCGGCGCTTGTTGAGGGGAGGCCTGACCCGACCCGCTTCGCATCAAGCCGGAGAGGAGAATGCCGGCGAGCGCGGAAAGCAGCTTCTCCAAAATGCCCGAGCCGATCCCAGACGCTTGCTGGGCCCGGTCCGCGATCGCACGCGGGGCCTCGGGCGACCCGAACATGTTCGCAACAGCAACTTCGCCTGCCAACTGGCCTTCACGCGAGAAAGGGGCATCCGGATCGTCGAACATTTCGTAGAGGCCCGGCTGCCGTCCCATCAGGCTCAACAGCTCGCCCAGGCCTTCGGGCGTATCGGTGGACCGTTTCAGGCCGAGGGAAATTGCGGGTAGGAGCGAGGCGACCGCCGCTTGGGTTTGCTCCTGGTTTAGTGAGTACTCACGGCCAATCCGGCGCATCGCTTCGCCGTTCTGCGCCTGTGCGAGGATATCGTATAACGTTGCCATTCCCTTTGACCTCCCTTTACGACCGCTCGGACCGAAGTCGGCAAAACGCTTTACACGAAAGTTGTGTTCATTGCAGCTCTAGATTGAGCGGTTCGCAGCGCACGCCGAATTGCCGGCTACTCGAAGGTGAGATCGGCAGGCGAGATCAGAACGCCGAATTGCTGGCACCAGATCACCACGCTCGGGAAGTTCTTGAGATCGACGCCTGCAGGGATCGCATAGTTCTGGCTGCCCTTGAACGCGCGCAAGCGCCCAAGATCCACGAACATCGTGTTCTTCACTTCGCTCGAGTCGCGGATCTCCGCCTTCGGCACCAGATAGACATGGAAGTCAGGCCCCGGGCCCACCTCGAAGTCCTCGCCGAGGAACACGGTGCGCGGGAATACGCTCACCGCGCCTTTGCCGTAATGGACGGGATCGTTCGGATTGGCGTGGATGAAGGTGCCCTTGGCTACCTGAGCGCCGGTCTCCTCGCGGCTTAGGCTTTCCTGTGCCTCAGGCGGCGGGAACATATACGGGAAGGCAAAAATGCCGAGCGCAAAGCCCACGATCGCGCCGATCAGAGCGCCAGACAGAAACCCTTTCACAAATCGCCACATGGCTTGCGCCTCCCGAACCCTAAAGAAGGCTAGGAGCTTGCCATGGCGACGCGATGAAGGCGAGTGCGCCTGAACTCAGTGGATCTGAAGCTCGCCGTCCAAGAAACTGAACTCGGCCGGCGATACGAGCGCCCGGTGCGCCACCCGCACCCGATAGAGCGGCCCCTCCAGATTGGCGTCCCAAAAGCCCAAGAAGTCCTTCAGCTTGGGAAAGCGCGGCGCCAGATCGTAGTCCTGCCAAACATAGCTCTGCAGCAGCTCCCGATGGTCGGGAAGCCGGTACAAGATCTCGGCGGTGGTCAGCGAATACCCAGCGATCTGGCGCACGAATGCCTGGTCCATCGGTCCCCCGTCCCCTCTTGACCCACCTGTTTTGGCTTTATTGATGCTAGGACCGGGGCGGCCTTGCGTCCAGGGTATTTTCCAAGCGATATCAGCATCTTGGCAGCACAGTGCGCCGAGTGCTGATTTTCTGGCACTCTCCCCTTGAAAGTGCCAAGGCCCGAATTTACATACCAGCTGAGCGCGCGCCTGTTCCGGGTCTTGCGCTCATTTCATGACAACCTGCTTGGAGGAGTTCGCAACATGAAGTTTCGTCCATTGCATGATCGCGTCGTGGTGCGTCGGTTCGATGAGGACGAACGGACCCGTGGCGGCATCATCATCCCCGAGACCGCGAAGGAGAAACCGCAGCAGGGCGAAGTCGTCGCTGCCGGTCCCGGCGCGACCGATGAGAAGGGGCAGGTTCAGCCTCTGGATGTGAAGCCAGGCGATCGCGTGCTGTTCGGCAAGTGGTCCGGTACCGAAGTTACGATCGACGGCGAGGAGCTGCTCATCATGAAGGAGAGCGACATTCTCGGCGTCTTGGAACAAGCAGCCGCCAAAAAGAAGGCTGCGTAACCCACGAACATTTTTCCGCCACGCGCGCGCTGCCGCCAATCCGGGGCCGCGACGCGAGCCGATGAGGAGTAGAACGTAATGGCTGCAAAAGATGTGAAGTTTTCCCAAGATGCCCGTGAGCAGATGCTCAAAGGCGTCGATGTCCTGGCCAACGCGGTCAAGGTCACACTCGGCCCCAAGGGCCGCAATGTCGTCCTCGAGAAAGCCTTCGGCGCGCCACGCATTACCAAAGACGGTGTGACGGTCGCCAAGGACATCGAGCTTGAGGACAAGTTCGAGAACATGGGCGCACAAATGCTGCGCGAGGTTGCCTCCAAAACCGCCGACGAGGCGGGCGACGGCACCACCACCGCCACCGTGCTGGCACAGGCCATCGTCAAGGAAGGCGCCAAGTCCGTTGCCGCTGGCTCTAACCCGATGGACCTGAAGCGCGGCGTCGATCTCGCGGTCACCGCGGTGATTGAAGCCCTTGAGGACAAGTCCAAGAAAGTTACGTCCAACGAAGAGATCGCGCAGGTCGGCACCATCTCCTCCAATGGCGATGAGGAGATCGGACGCTTCATTTCCGACGCGATGCAGAAGGTCGGCAATGACGGCGTCATCACCGTCGAGGAAGCAAAGAGCCTTCAGACCGAACTCGAAGTGGTCGAAGGCATGCAGTTCGACCGCGGCTACATCTCGCCTTACTTCATTACCGACGCCGACAAGATGCGCGTCGAGCTTGAGAACCCCTACATTCTCATCAACGAGGCGAAGCTCTCCAACCTTCAGTCTATGCTGCCGCTGCTTGAGGCGGTGGTGCAGTCGGGCCGTCCGCTCCTCATCATCGCCGAGGACGTGGAAGGCGAAGCGCTGGCCACGCTCGTGGTCAACAAGTTGCGCGGCGGCTTGAAGGTCGCGGCCGTCAAGGCCCCGGGCTTCGGCGATCGCCGCAAGGCCATGCTCCAGGACATCGCCGTCCTGACCGGCGGCCAGGTCATCTCCGAGGATCTCGGCATCAAGCTGGACAACGTCACCCTCGACATGCTCGGCAGCGCCAAGAAGATCGTCATCACCAAGGATGACACCACGATCGTTGATGGCGCCGGCAAAAAGAAAGACATCGAGGCGCGCGTGGCGCAGATCCGCGCGCAAATCGAAGAGACCACCTCCGACTACGACCGCGAGAAACTACAAGAACGGCTGGCGAAGCTCGCCGGCGGCGTTGCCGTGATCAAGGTCGGTGGTGCCACCGAGATGGAGGTGAAGGAGAAGAAGGATCGCGTCGACGATGCGTTGAACGCGACCCGCGCGGCCGTCGAGGAAGGCATCGTGCCCGGCGGCGGCGTAGCGCTGTTGCGCGCGATCGAAGTGCTCGATGGCGTCAAGGGCGCCAATGACGACCAGAAGGTCGGCGTCAACATCGTGCGCCGCGCGCTCCAGGCACCTTTGCGTCAGATCGCGGAGAACGCGGGCGAAGACGGCGCCGTGGTCGTGGGCAAGATCCTTGACAAGGATCAGTACAGTTACGGCTACAACGCCACGACAGGCCAGTACGGCAACCTCGTGAAAGAGGGCGTGATCGACCCCGCCAAGGTCGTGCGCACGGCGCTTCAGGATGCGGCGTCCGTCGCAGGTCTCCTCATCACCACCGAGGCCATGGTCGCCGAGCTGCCGAAGAAGGGTGGTGCGGCCGCGCCCGCTATGCCTGGCGGTGACATGGGCGGTATGGGCGGTATGGGCTTCTAGTCTTGCCGCGTTCAGTTGCGTAAGCGTCTGTAAGCGTAGGTTGCGTCGCGTAAGTTGCGTCCCTGCGTAAAAGTACCCCCAGAGTATTGAGCCGCGCCTTCGGGCGCGGCTCTTTTGTTATGTGCGCACCAACGCGGCGATGAGGCGATCGAGCGGTTGAATTAGGACGCGCTCGCCTTTGCCATATGCGCCTTCGCCCGTTCGAGAAGCTTCTCGCGGGTCTCGGCAAAGCCGCCGTCGATCCAAGCTTGTTCGACCGCGCGCAAGAGCGCACCGATCTCCGGTCCCTTGAGGTTGCCGAGCGCGGTGACGTCCGGCCCGCGCAAAGGAAAGACCGGCGCCTCCCACCGCGCCGGCAAGGTCAATACTTCGCGCCAATCTGAATCTTCAGGCGCCGCATCGCTGCCGGCCCAAGCAAGCAAAACCTGCAAGGCAAATCGGTCGGGCCCGAGCCGGTAGAGCAGCCGCTTGGCGGCATCTTCGTCCGGCAGCGCACCATCGAGCCCGTCGGCGGCGCCGAGCGCCAGCACGGCCTGCTCCGCATTGGATAGTTTAAAGCGCGCGGCGAGCCGTGGCGCATCTTCGCGCACGAACACCGAAAGCGCGGCAAGTCGAAGCGCTGGATCGGGCGCGCGCGACAAACCCTCTTCAATCGCGATCAACCGCGATAGACGGTCAAGCTGCGGCGCTGCGCTCAAGACCCCGCTCAACAGGCCATGATCGAACAAGGCCTTTACCGCAGCAAAAGCCCGAGGCGCGATCAGAATACGCCGCAACTCGCCCGCCACGCGCTCTGCGGACAGCTTGGCAAGTCCGGCATGCTGGCGCACGCACGCGGCAAGTCCAGCCGGGTCAAGCCCATCCTTGCCGTAATAGGCATTGAAGCGGAAGTAGCGCAGGATGCGTAAGTAGTCTTCTTTGATGCGTTCGTCCGCCTCGCCAATGAAACGCACGCGCCCCGCAATCAAATCGTCATAGCCGCCAAGCGGATCGTAGAGCGTTCCGTCGGCATCGGCATAGAGCGCGTTCAGCGTGAAGTCGCGCCGCTGCGCATCTTCGGTCCAGTCCTCCGTGAAGGCGATCGTGGCATGGCGGCCAAAAGTTTCCACGTCGCGCCGCAGCGTCGTGACCTCGAAGGACTCGCCGTCCACCACAACCGTCACCGTGCCATGCGCGATCCCGGTGGGCACAGCTTTGAGACCGGCCTTGCGCGCCATCATCATGACCGTTTTCGGCAGCGCCGTGGTGGCGAGGTCGACTTCCGAGACGTCACGCCCCAAGAGTGTGTTGCGCACCGCGCCGCCCACCGCGCGCGTTTCGATACCGTCGCCCGTGAGCGCCGCGAACACGCGACGCGTCTCCGGCCGCTGGAGCCATGCAGCATCCTTCAGCGAAGGCGGCGCCACGGCGCGGGAAGAAGAGTGCTCGGCCATGAAGCCTCTAAAGGTCAGTCGACACTGCCGGGCCTGATCACGCCATCTTCGAGGACCGGCGGGTGATAGGTGCCCTCACGGTCGCCGCCGGAGAACTGCACCAGCACCAACATCGCGACGAGCAGCAACCCGACGGCCGCCGCGAACAGCCACAGGAGCGGCGCGCCCTGCCACACGGCCGACGGCGGCGCGCCTTTGACCCAGATCACGTAGACCGCGTAGAGCAGGAAGGGCACTGCAAAAATCAGAAGGTCGATGAGGGCGATGCGCAACATCGGCTGGATGGTCTCCTGGCGTTTCGATTGTCGGGAACCTTAGCTTTGCACGCCGCGCAATGCGAGTGGGCTTCAGTCCCCGTCCATAGGAAAGGCAAAGAAGGCACCGCCGCTCCACACGCCCGTGCCCTGCTCCGTCTCCACCGCGAGCTCCGTGAGCTCATAGTAGACGGGACGCGCCAGCTGCGCCCGCAAACCCTCCCGCACCACGACATAGGGCGCATGGCCGCCGCCGGGCTTGGACCGAAAGCCGATTTCGTGCCCCGGCCCCGCGGTCGCCTCGTCGTCCACATTGGTCCGGAAGGAGAGACGCTGGCTGGGCCCCTCTCCCGCGGCCGTCATCTCAACCGCAATAAAGGGCTCGCCCTCGACCGCGATCGGCACCTTCTCCACGGGCGTCACGAGATAGAAGCCATCCTCTTCGCAGCGCAACACGGAGGCGAATAACTTGACCAGCGGCTTCCGGCCGATGGGGCTCCCCTGGTAATACCAAGTCCCGTCGCGGGCTATTCTCAGGCCGATATCCCCGCAAATATTAAGGTTTGGCAATAATGGCTTGCGTGGTTTGCCGCCGTCTTGGGCAGATGTTACGAGTCTTTCTCTTTCAACTTGGTCGGGCATCACCATATTCGCCTGTCGGCCATCGTCTTTCTCTTCCGAAGCGCCGCTGCAGCAAACGGTATTGTGACCCAATTACCGATCAAAGTGTTCCGCTTTTCCAGGCCTTTGGCCCTATATTTTCCCATCATCAGGATCGAGCGAAACTGGAGCCATGACGACACTTGAATCCGATACACAACTGGTCGACCGCCTGGACGAAATTGGCGCGAAGATTCAGGACGTAAGGGAGACGACCGGGACGGTCATCTTCGGTCAGGAGCGCGTCATCGACCTCGCTCTGATCACGCTGCTGTCGGGCGGTCACGCCCTGCTGATCGGCGTGCCGGGCGTCGCCAAGACGAGCCTCGTGGAAACGCTGGGGGCCGTGCTCGGCCTCGACAACAAGCGCATTCAGTTCACGCCGGACCTTATGCCGTCCGATATCATCGGCTCCGAGGTGCTGGAGGAAGAGGCCGGCGGCCGACGCAGCTTCCGCTTCGTCAAGGGGCCCATCTTCACCCAGCTCTTGATGGCCGACGAGATCAACCGCGCCAGCCCCAAGACCCAGTCGGCCCTGCTTCAAGCCATGCAGGAGAACCATGTCACCACGGCGGGCGTCCGCCACGACGTGCCGCGGCCTTTCCATGTGCTCGCCACCCAGAACCCGCTGGAGCAGGAAGGCACCTATCCCCTGCCCGAGGCGCAGCTCGACCGCTTCTTGCTGCAAATCGACATGTCCTATCCGGATGCAGACGCCGAGCGGCGCATGTTGTTCGCCACCACTGGCGTCGAGGAGCGCGAGTTGAAGACGATCCTCTCCGCCGATGAGCTGATGCTGGCTCAACGGCTCGTGCGCCAGCTGCCCGTCGGCGATCAGGTGGTGGACGCGATCTTGCAGCTCGTCCGCTCCGCCCGTCCCGGCACCGGGGTCGACGATACGATGGACGAGATGATTGCCTGGGGTCCCGGGCCGCGCGCCAGCCAAGCGCTGATGCTGGCCGTTCGCGCCAAAGCGATGATGGAGGGCCGGCTTGCGCCGTCCGTCGATGACGTCGTTGATTTGGCCGAGCCTGTCTTGAAACACCGTATGGCGCTCACCTTCGCCGCGCGCGCCGAAGGCGTCGATATGAGCGACATGATGACAAGGCTCATTGAGCCGCTGAGGTAGCCAACCCTTGGCAAACGCGAAAGCGACATCACTTCAGCCGTTTCTGGCGGAGGAAGCCGAGGCCCATGGGTTGGCGGCGCGCATGCCTGCGCTTCTCATCGAGGCGCAACGCGTCGCGCACACAGTGACGCACGGCACCCACGGTCGACGGCGTCCGGGCCCCGGCGAAACGTTTTGGCAGTTCCGTCACTTCGACACGAATGACTCGGTCGCGGGCATCGATTGGCGGCGGTCAGCGAGCTCCGACCATCTGTTCGTACGCGAGCGGGAATGGGAAGCGGCGCACACGGTCTGGCTTTGGACCGACCTGTCGCCCTCCATGCGGTTTCAGTCGTCCTTGTCGAACACGTCCAAGGAAAGCCGCGCCGTCGTGCTTACACTTGCGCTCACCGAGCTTCTGTCGCGCGCCGGCGAGCGCGTGGGACTGTTCGGCGGCCGGCCCTTCGCAGGCCGCAACACAAGCCGGAAGGTCGCCGAAGTTCTGTTGAACGAAACGGCGGAAGGAAGCCTCCCGCCCGATGCCCGGCTCAGCCGCTTTTCCGAATGCCTCCTGTTCTCCGACTTCCTTGAGCCGGTGGACGAGACGGTGGCCAAGCTTCAAGCAATCGCCAGCCTGGGCGTGCGAGGGCATCTCGTTCAGATTCTCGATCCGGCCGAGGAGACACTGCCTTACGCTGGCCGCACCGAGTTCGCCGCGAGCGAAGGTGGTGACCGGCTGATCGCCGGACGCGCCGAGAATTTGCGCGACAGCTACCTCAAACGGATGAAACGCCACCGCATCGATCTTCAAGAAGCGGCGCGCCGCCTCGGCTGGTCATTCGTCGTGCATCACACAGACCGGCCGCCGGAAGAGGTCGTACTCGCCGTCCATAACCATCTTGCAGGGCTCGACCGCGACTACCGCTTTCGCGCGGCTGGCGGCAAGACGGGACACACTGAGGCGGGCGCCGCATGATGACGCTGGGATCCATAGGCTTCCTTCAGCCTTGGCTGCTGGTGGCGCTCGCGGCACTGCCCGCCATTTGGTGGCTGCTGCGCTTCACGCCGCCCAGTCCGAAGGTCGTGGTGTTTCCCCCCACGCGCCTCTTGAAGGACTTGAAGCCAACCGAGGAGACGCCGGCCCGCAGCCCCTGGTGGCTGACCCTGCTGCGCATGCTGCTCGCCGCACTTCTGATCCTGGCGCTGGCGCGGCCCGTGCTCAATCCCGACCGCGAAACCTTCGCCGGCGAAGGCCCGCTGCTTCTCGTGGTGGACAATGGCTGGGCGTCCGCCGCCC
>Ga0209013_10002971_pt1 | contig 15233 bp, 14 predicted proteins | sample Cruoilmetagenom2_FD_187291 | JGI IMG/M metagenome (GOLD analysis project Ga0209013, IMG submission 187291) | Oil polluted marine microbial communities from Coal Oil Point, Santa Barbara, California, USA - Sample 2 (SPAdes) (version 2) | ecosystem: Environmental > Aquatic > Marine > Oil seeps ... | reverse complement strand
TCACCCTTATCGTTACCTAAATAAAACCATGTAGGTGATATAACATCTAATCCTGTAGCATTACTAAAATTATTTTCAACACTTAAATTCGCTCTATCATTAGTAATTTGATGCCATGCAGCATTTACTTTACCTTCAATATTATCTTTAGTATAATCCAACTTTTCATCATCTTCAACTTTACTATATATTCTCCTTACATTTTTCACATAATCTTTCTTAACATACCCTATAATACCTTCTCCATTTCTTACCTTGTAATAACCACTATCTTCACCATATATAATTAACTGTTGCCCCACATTAAGTTTACTAAGAGCTGGACTTTCTTCTTCTGGATAATATCTAAAATAACCTTTGTTAGTGTTTACTTGACCTACACTTTTACTTATATCATTAGAATCTATAATAACTAAATCCAAATAATCATTATATTGAACATCTAAATCAAACTGTTGTAGTAAGAAAGTCATCGGTATATACATTTGTTTGTCTATTAATTTAAACTTGTTTTTCATTTTGTAACCTTCACCATTAATAAAATATATCTCATCATCAACTTTTATTCTAAATACTTTTTCATTTGTAGTGTAAGTCAAAACCCCTTCCTCAATATCCATATAAAAATTCTGACTTATATTTTTATTTGCTATTTCAAAAGGTATATATATAATATCATCGATTACTTTTGGTAAAGAATTTGTAGTAATAAATTCTCCCTCAATTACAATTGCAGTATCTTCCTTACTTAACTGAGTAATAATTTTTGATGCTGGTAAAATTTCAACTTTATCTTGAAATAAACCAAATATAACCCACACTGCCAAGCCGCCCCCTGTAATAATAAGCATTGTAATAAAAAATTTCATTATGCCTTTCATCTTATCCCCCATTTCATCTATATTATTTAACCTTATAACATCCACGAACATTATATCACAAAAAACGACAATAAAGTGAATATTTATCTGCCATTAATTGAAATATATAATTTCTTAAGAATTTCTTAACACGTTGACATTTACATTATTTTCTATTAAACTTAACCTGAATAAATATATATAAATATAGGAGGTATTATGTAATGAATAATGATTTTGAAGTCAACGAATATGAAAAAACAGAGGTTTATATCGAGCCTGTAAGGAAAATGGGGATTTTCGAGAAATTAAAATGCTTGTTTATTGCTCCAACCAAAACTTTTGAAAACTTAAAAGAGCACCCTAATATGTGGGCTGCTATATTAATAACATTTGTAATCTCAATAATAACTAGCCTTGTTTCAATTAACATAGTAAATTTAGTAGGTGAAAAGTATACAATACTAATGTCTCAAATGTCAGGAATGGAAATGCCTTACACCCCCATTTCTCTAAACGCTAAATATGTTATTACAACACTAATAAAATCACCTATAACTATTCTTATTGCTTGGATTTTAAGCACTTTCTTTTTATGGTTATTAAATAAAATATTTGGAGGTAAAGTTAATTTTTCTATGATGCTTTCATTTCAAGCTCATATACTTATGTTTACTTCTATAATAGGCTTAATTATTATAATCCCACAACTTTTAATGAACACTGATATAAATTTATTTAGTTTTGCAATACTTTATCCAAATGGTGATTCTTCTAATTTCTTATATAATATTTTACAAAGTACATCTTTAACTACTATATGGTTTTCTGTAGTAACTGGAATAGGCTTAAGCGTTATAAGTGGTTATGAGAAGACTAAAGGATATATAGTATCTGCTATTTATTACATACTAGGTATACTTGTGACAGCTGGATTGATAACTTTACCTTTTATAATGTTTAATCTTATAAATAAATCTATCTAATAATCAGGAGGACTATTTTAATGAAGAAAAAAATAATCATAGGTTCTATAATAGCAATTACTGTAATAGCTTTTGCTACCATAGGAATCTATAATACTAAATCAAGTACAACTGCAAATAAACAAAACAAGAAACCGGTAACTATACATGTAGAAGAGATAAAATCTACAGATATAACATCCTATGTTACAACAACTGGATCAATTGATTCTGGAACAAAACAGTCAATATATGCTAATGCTCCTTTAAAAGTTGATAAAATAATCGTAAGTCCTGGAGATATTGTAAAAAAAGATGATGTTTTAGTAACTTATGATCAAAAATCAAGAGAAGATTTAGAAAAACAACTTGAAAAAGCAAAAATTTCTTTAGATATTCAACAATTAAACCTAGAAACTATCTTGCCAAAAAAATCTGATTTAAATGCTACATTAAAGCAATTAGAAAACACTAATTCAAGTCTTAAAAGATCACTCGAAAAAACAACAGCAAGTTATAATGATAACAAAAAATTATTTGAAGCAGGAGCACTTTCAAAGGAAAATCTTAATACATTAGGTGATGAAGTTAAATCTTTAACAGAATCACTAGAACTTAATGAAATTCAATTAGCTGATACTAAAGAACAACGCTATATCGCTTCTCAAAGTTTAGAAAGTTTAATTAATTCAAATATAGATTCAAAACTTGCCAATCAAATTAATATTGGTCAAAAACAAGTACAGCTTCAACAATTACAAGTCGATGACCTAGAAGAACAACTTTCTAAATATATAACTGGAACAAAAAGCACAACTAATGGTACAGTACTTTCTATTAATGCTGAAGAAGGTAATATTATAAATAATACTCTTCCTATAGCAGTAATCGGTGATTTAAATGACTTAATCATTAAAATCGAAGTATCAGAATTTGACTCTCCTTCATTAAAACTTGGTCAAAAAATTAAAATCACAGGAGATGCTTTTACTGGAATTACTTATGAAGGGAATATTATTAACATCTCTCCAGTTGCAACTAAGAAAAATACTTCTACTGGTTTAATAAATGTAGTTAATGTAGAGGCAAAAGTTAAATCAACTGACACTTTACTAAAACCTGGTTACTCCGTTGATATTGATATTATAACTAATGAAAAAGAAAACACTTTAGTAGTCCCAATCTTATCTCTCTTAAAAGATAAAGATGGAAATACTTACGTATTTATCGTAAAAGATGATAATACTTTAGAAAAAAGAAAGATAACACCTTTGATCTACTCTGATTTATATGTTGAAGTTTCAGATATAGAAGAAGGCGAAAAAGTTGTTATTAATCCAACTAGCAAACTAGATGATGGTACTTTTGTTAACCCAGTAAACAATGAAGATAGTGATAAAGGTGAAAAATCATGATTGAAGTAAAACAGTTAAATAAGATTTATAGTAACGGTAAATTTGAAGTTAAAGCATTAAGAGATATTAATGTAGAAGTTAAAGAAGGTGAGTTTGTCTCTATAATGGGGCCCTCAGGTTCTGGTAAGTCTACACTTATGAATATATTAGGATGTTTAGATAAAACATCATCTGGCTTATATAAACTAGACTCTGTTGACATATCATCTCTTAAAGATAATAGCCTTGCTGATATAAGAAATAAAAAAATAGGGTTTGTATTTCAATCATTTAATTTGCTACCAAAATTAAGTGCCCTAGATAATGTAGAAATACCAATGCTTTATGCTGGATATAGCGCAAAAATCAGAAAACAAAAAGCATTGGAGGCTCTAACTAAAGTTGGGCTAGAAGATAGAATACACCATAAACCAAATGAATTATCTGGAGGTCAACGTCAAAGAGTTGCTATAGCAAGAGCCTTAGTAAACACTCCTGCTATAATACTTGCTGATGAACCAACTGGAAATTTAGATAGTCGTTCTGGTGAAGAAATAATGGCTATTTTCCAATCACTTAATAATGATGGCTCTACTATTGTAATGGTTACTCATGAAAGAGATGTCGCTCTACACACTAAAAGAATTATCACATTCAAAGATGGTAAAATTGTTAGTGATGAAAATGTTGATAATCAAATACTTGTGGGAGGCGATAATAGATGAATCTTGTAGAAAGTATAAAATCTGCCTTTCGAAGTGTATTCTCCAATAAGATGAGATCTTTTTTAACAATGCTAGGCATAATCATAGGGATTAGTTCTGTTATTATGATTACTTCGGTAGGTCAAGGAGCTCAAAATTCTATATCAAAAGAATTTGAGTCTTTTGGTTCTAACCTGTTACAAATCAGTCTTAAATCTCGGCAAGAAACTGGGTATAGTGATTATTTAAGAGAGAAAGATTTAGAAATAATCAAAAAACATCCTTCCATTAAATATGTATCTGGATTATCCTATAGTTCTGCCAAAACAAAACTTAAGAATCCTAAAGAAACAAGAAATACTCAATTACTTGGAGTACATCCTGATTATAACTTAATAGCACCTATAGATATAATTTACGGAAGATACATTACTGATAACGATAATATGTCAAGAGGTAAGGTATGTGTAATAGACGATGCTCTAGCTAATAAAATCTTTAGTTATGAAGACTGTTTAGGAGAAAAAATTTCTGTAGTAACATGGAGAGGAACTTCTAAACTAACTGTTATAGGAGTCTATAAAAATCCAAATGGTATTTTAGCATCTGCATTTGCTGATCAAATGCCATCATCAGTTTATTTACCGGTTAATACTGTTCAAGATTTATTTGGAAGAAATTATTATGAACAAATATTTGCTACTCTAGAGGATTCTAGCAATGCAAGTTCTACTGCTCTAGAAATAGTTGATATGCTCCATCGAAGTCATAGGCTAGAAGACACATATTATGTTCAAAACTCTGTAGATCAACTTAAACAAATAAATAAAGTTCTAGGTCTTATAACAGCGTTTATCAGTTTTGTTGCGGCTATTTCACTTCTAGTAGGTGGGGTTGGTGTAATGAACATAATGCTTGTTACAGTTACTGAACGAACAAGAGAAATCGGTATAAGAAAGTCACTGGGAGCAAAAAATCGTGATATTAAAGTACAATTTTTAATTGAATCTATAATTCTTACTTTTATAGGTGGAACTATAGGATTTATACTAGGATATTTAGGTGGTTACTTAGTTGGATTAAAAATGAACATAACACCATCTATATCCACTTTTATGGTTATATTAACGATATCTATATCATGTGGTATCGGAATATTATTTGGCGTTTATCCTGCAAGTAAAGCTGCAAAACTAGATCCTATAGAAGCTTTACGCTATGAGTAATTTTCTCTTTTAATTTCATGCCATATTTGTTACAATATAATTAAACAATATAAGGCATGAGCAAATAATAAAATAGCCTGTTAAATTGACTAATTTATTATTTGATTGTACCTATAAGGAAAGGAAAAAATTATGCGCACTATACTAGCTATACTTAACATATTTTTATATATAATAATCCTTTTCCCCTGTCAACTCTATGCAAAATGGCTTAAAAAAACAAGCTCAATAGAAACTTCATATGCTTTTACCTATAAAATTGCAAGAAGCTGGACTAAATCACTTCTAAAAGCATGTGGTACTAAATTAACTGTATCTGGACTAGAAAATATACCAGATGATCAGGCTGTATTATTTGTAGGTAATCACCAAAGTTACTTTGATATTGTTTCTTTAGTTGCAGTAATCGAAAAACCAGTTGGATTTGTAGCAAAAACAGAAATACAAAAGATCCCAATTTTTTCAACATGGGTTTCCCTAATAGGAAGTGTTTTTATAGATAGAAAAGATTTAAGACAGTCTTTAAAAGCTATAATAGAAGCTTCAGAAAACCTTAAACAAGGACATAACATGGTTATTTTCCCTGAAGGAACTCGTAACGCAAGCAATGAATTATTACCATTTAAAAAGGGAAGTTTTAAACCAGCACAAAAATCTGGTTCACCTATTATTCCTGTAGCTATTAATGGCACAAGACAAGTATTTGAAGCACAAAAAGGTCTGAAAGTAAAATCTACTGATGTGCACATTAGTTTTGGAGCACCAATTATTCTATCAGTACTAACAAAAGAAGAAAAAGCAAATAGTGGGGACTACATAAAAAATATAATAGAAGATATGCTACAAAAAAAAGGTGAGTAATCTCACCTTTTTTATTTTGTGTATCTTCTTATGATTATTTTTTTAGAATTTGACTTAATCCATTAAAACTCTTGCTAATTCCATCAAAATGATCTGTTGTATACTCTTCTTGTTCTACAATGAAAGGTATTTTTTCTGGATCAACCATACTTGCAACAGTTGCAAAATCTATACGTCCTTCACCTACATAAACATTGTCAGTTCCCTCTTTTGCAATCTCTTTAGCGTGTATCGCACAAACTCTTCCTGCATCTACATATGGCTTAATATATGAAACTGGATCAACTCCTGCTGCCGCTACCCAAAATAAGTCTGGTTGAAATTTAATTGATGGAGCTTGCTCCATAAGAATATCCATAGCATATTTTCCTTCAAATTTCTCAAATTCATGTTTATGATTATGATATCCAACAACAAGACCCTTTGCTGAAGCTTTTTTTGCACAAGTCTCTAAAATTTTAGCGTCTTTCAATAACTCATCTAGTGATTCGCAATTTAAGTATGGACATACTATCATATTGTAGCCAAGCTCTAAAGCGTACTCCATTTCTTCATCAAAATCATTAATAAAACGATTTATGCCTACGTGAGAGCTTACTGCTGTTAGGTTGTATTTTTCTAGTAACGCTTTCATGTCTTTTGGTGAATTCCCAAAATATCCTGCAAATTCTACTGCATCATATCCTGCTTCTGCCGTAATTTTTAATGCATCCTCAAAGTTCTCCATTGCTTCTTCTTTTATTGAATAAAGTTGTAATCCTATTTTCATAATTTTATTTTCCCCCTCTTAAATTTATATTTATAATAGTACTTCTTTTCCTAATTTAGCTGATTCATATATTCCATTTAATATTTTTTGGATTGTTACACCATCTTCTATAGGAACCATAGGTTCTTTACCTTCTTTAATGCAATCAACAAAATGTCTTATTTCATTACTAAAACTATTTTCTTCTTTAACAATTGGGTTCATATCTACTAAGAAGCCTTCTTCTTCTCCATATATTTTAAGTGGATTTAATGAAGCTCCTGCTTTATCTCCAAATATTTCTGATATTACACCTGAATCCTGTCCATTTATTGCCCAACTTACCTCAAATGTCATTGTAACTCCATTTTCAAATCTTATAAATCCTGCAGCAGAATCTTCTGTATTAAATACCAAATTATCTGTATCTAGTGCAACCCATCTATCTACACCTTTTGTTTTATAATCACCTATCTTTTTATGTACAGTTGCACTAACACTAGTTGGCTTAGGTTTCCCCATTAAATACCAAGTAAGGTCTATCATATGTACGCCAATATCTATTACTGGGCCTCCTCCTGATTTTGATAAATCAGTAAACCATCCAAGAGGTGTCCCCCTTCTTCTTAACCAACGTGTATGTCCATAATATATTTCACCAAGTTTTCCTTTTTCAGCCATTGTCTTAATTACTTTACTTTCATATCTAAACCTATTAACAAACCCCATCATAAAAATAACTTTGTTATTTTTAACAGCTTCCATCATTCTTTCACATTCTTTACCATTCATCGCCATAGGTTTTTCACACAATATATGTTTGCCTGCATTTGCTGCTGCAATTACCGCTTCTGCATGTCCGTTATTCCAGGTACATACATGAATAGCATCAATTTCTTCTATAGCTAATAGTTCATTTATGTCATTTGTTGCATACTTTAAATCATATTTAGTTGCTACTTCCTTAGCTCTTTCTTCATTTATATCACATACAGCAATTAATTCTACATCATCCTGTTTTAAAATTGCTGGAATATGAGCATTCTGTGCAATATTCCCAACTCCTATTATACCTATTTTTAATTTATCTTTCATTCTCATTAACCCCCACTTTCTAATATTTAATATATTCAAAATATAACATAATAAAATTTAGATTTCTTCTTATATTTTGATATATTTTTTCACTATATTGATATCAATATTATTTAGCTTTGATAAATAGTATTAATATATTTTTTTTATTTAAATTATTTGATATACTATAATTATAAATAAGTTAATTAGGACGGTGAAAATATGAATACATATAATTGTTTCACTACAAATTCAATTGATAAAGAATCAGAATTTCATTATCATTTCTATTCTAATATAAGAGATACTGCAGATATTCATTATCATAATTTTTATGAACTATTTTTAATCACTAAAGGCACTATGATTCATATAGTTAATAATAACGAACAACTTTTATCTAAAGGACATCTAGTTTTTATTCGCGATACTGATATTCATTATTATAAAAAAAATTCTAATATGAATTGTGAATTTATTAATTTAGCTTTTTTTAAAGAAACATTGGTACAAATGTTTAAATACTTAGATAAATATAACCTTTTTGAAAATTTATTAACCCAATTAATGCCACCTACTGTTTTTTTAACCAATATGGAGTTTGAAGATGCTGAGAGAAGATTAAGAAACTTAAACCTTCTGCCTCATATAAATAAAAATCGTATAAATCTAGAGTTAAGAACTATTTTGGTTGATTTTTTTTCGAAATATTTTTATGAAAATGAACAAAAAATAGAACTGATACCTACATGGCTACAGTTCATAAATTTAGAAATGAATAAAAAAGAAAATTTTTCTAAGGGATTAGTTAAGTTATATGAATTTTCAAATAAAACACCCGAACATGTTAGTCGCTCTTTTAAAAAATTCTATCATAAAACGCCATCAACCTTTGTAAATGAACTTAGATTAAATTATGCTGCAAATTTATTAATTCATAGTGATAAGCCTATATTAGATATTTCATTAGAAACTGGATTTGAAAATTTAAGTTATTTTTATACTTTATTTAAAAAATATTACTCCATCTCTCCCCTTAAATTTCGTAAGTTGAATCAAACTAATTTTATGAATAATAATACTTAATTTAATGATTTTAAAAAATCAAAAAAATATGCTGTTATATATATTTAATAACAGCATATTTTCATGAATAAATTTTCAATTTCAAGATGTCTTTAAATTATCTTTTTATCCTTGACGGCGCCAACCCAAATTGCTGTTTAAATTGCCTTGAAAAAACATATTGATCACTATATCCCACTAAAGCTGCAACTTCTTTTATATTTTGAGATGAATTCTCGAGTACAAATTTTGCATAGTTCATTTTAAGCTTCAATTGATAATTTTTAGGTGTCATACTGTACTTTTTCTTAAACAATTCTCTCATATGTCGTTGTGATAAACCTACTTTTTTTGCCATTTCGTCAGTAGATATCCTATCTATAACATTACATTCTATCATACTCTTCACTTCTTCTATCCGGTTATCCTTCATATCAATCTTAAGTATACCTGACAACTCCATATACATAAGTGATATAATCTGACAAATTAGAGTATTGCAGTACAATCGATGTATCATATCATTACCAGTATGATAGATTTCATTAAGTTCGTTAAACAATCTTTCATATTTTTCGATATCACCAGGCATTATAGCAGCAAAAAAAGGATTTGCTAATTGCTTTGACATCTTCTGTGTGTCATGTTCATAGAGCCCGAATCTTAAAGCTGATATATGCAGTGGATCTTTCTCATCGTGCCACGCAAAGTGTTTTAAACCACTGCTCACAAATACTATTTTACTTCTATGCAAACTTTCTTCCCTACCCTCAAAAAAATATGTTCCACTACCTTTTCGTACAAAAAGCAAATGCATGTCCTCATTTATCTGCTCAGTCTGTTTCCATCCCCTTGGTACCACCAACTGATAACTTCCGTGAACTTTAAAATAACTTCTTTGGGGGACATTTTCCAAAAGCTTTTGTAATCCCATAAAATTTTCATCCGTTTTTGTCATCTTATTTCACCTTTCAAACCATTGTATATGCTTTTATACTATATTATGATAATTATATAGTATATTAAATAATAGTTCAATTTTAATGTTAAAACTGAAAGGGGTACAATCTATGAAAGCTATTATGCTTATGTTTGACTCATTAAACCGTCATATGCTTCCGCCTTATGGATGCGACTGGACACATGCACCTAATTTTAAGAGACTTGCACAAAAAACTGTTACTTTTGAAAACTGTTACGCAGGAAGCTTACCTTGCATGCCTGCAAGAAGAGAACTACATACTGGTAGATATAATTTTCTACATCGAAGTTGGGGTCCAATAGAGCCCTTTGATGATTCTATGCCAGAAATACTTAAGGACAATAACATATATACTCACCTTGTCAGTGATCACTATCATTACTGGGAAGATGGTGGTGCTACCTATCATATGCGTTACAACACTTGGGAGATGGCTAGAGGACAAGAAGGAGATGCTTGGAAAGGGGAAGTTAGAAATCCTGATATTCCAGAAAAAGTACCTAGTAATGGTCTAAATCGTAATTATTGGGTTAATAAAAAATACATGGAACTAGAAGAAAATCATCCTCAGGCGGTTACTTTCAATAAGGGTATGGAATTTATCGAAACAAACCACAAAGAGGATAATTGGTTCTTACATATCGAGACCTTCGACCCCCATGAACCGTATTTTTCTCCTCAAAAATATAAAGATTTATACCCTCATGAATACACTGGAGATCACTTTGACTGGCCACCTTATCGTGAAGTTACAGAAACAAAAGAAGAAGTAGAACACTGCCGATATGAAAATGCCGCACTCCTAAGCATGTGTGATAATTACCTAGGTAAGCTACTGGACATGATGGATGAAAAAAACATGTGGGCTGATACTATGCTTATTGTTAATACCGATCACGGGTTTTTCTTAGGTGAGCATGGTTACTGGGCCAAATGCTGGGCTCCATTTTTCAACGAGGTAGCTCATACACCATTATTTATATGGGACCCACGTACTAATATTAAAAATGAACAAAGAAGTAGCTTGGTTCAAACAATTGATTTAGCACCTACTATTCTTGATTTCTTTGATGTTAAAATTCCTAAGGATATGCAAGGTAAACCACTACATGAAACAATTGTTTCTGACAAACCTGTTCGTGAAGCAGGATTATTCGGTATTCATGGTGGTAGTGTAAATTGTACCGATGGCAGATACGTATACATGAGAGCTCCTGTTACTACAGATAATCAGCCATTGTATCAATACACCTTAATGCCTACCCGACATGGTAATTCACGAGCATTTATCGACTTAGAGGAACTTCGTACTGTAGAGCTTGCAGAACCTTTTTCATTCACCAAAGAATGTTCTACTATGAAAACAAAAACAATTTCCCCAAATTCTCAGTGGAAATTTGAAACAAAGCTCTACGATCTGCAAAACGACCCTAAACAAGAACATCCTATTGAAGATAATGAAATTGAACAAATAATGATACAGCATATGATTAGCCTTATGAAAGAAAATGACTGTCCTGGGGAACAATTCATTAGACTTGGACTACAAAATTAATTAAATCTTATATTAAACTAACTTAAAAACCAGAATCGATTTCTATTTGAAATCGATTCTGGTTTTCTATAGTTAATTTTGTATGTTTTATTAATTATTTTCTATCTTTATATCTACATCTTTGGGTAGTGCTAATCCACAAGCTACTTCAATACCTTTAATAATAGCTGTAGGTACTGGACAAGCAGCATGTAGACCACACTCTACCCCTACTTTAAAACATTCACAATCTCCAACTGCACCGAAACATTCTTTAAATCCATCTACTTCTTTTAACTTTTGAGACATTTTCTTAATTTTCCCACATTCAGATTCTATATGTATGACTGCATTTTGCATGTCATTAGATTCTACTTTAATATTTGAATTTAAACCACAAATGCCTGGATTGACTTTTACTTCTACCATATGTAACACTCTCCTATTCTTTTTTTAAATGCATGTATTATTTTACCAACTAATAATATTGTACAATATGAACTGCCTTTTAACAATAATGATTTTTTGTTTTTCTTAATAAGATAATATATTACATAAAAAAGCAAAAAGTTTATATTTAATATTTTTTTATTTTGCTAGAATATTATAAATAATAGATTAACAGAAGAAAAAGAAAGGATGACAGATCATGGAGGAATCAGTAAATTTGGTGAATCGTTCAAAAAAATATGTAAATATGTATGCCAACTCCACAGGACTAGAATGTAAATTGATTAATATTCATGGTGACACATTATTTGAATATAACCCAGATGATTCAATGTGTTCCTTATGCAGTAATATGAATCCAGAATGTTGTAAAGAATCACATGTTTTTGGTTCACACCAAGCCAAAATGTTAGGCGGTAGTTACATCTTTTTCTGTCCTATAGGTCTTATTCATTTTGTTTCACCTATTATACTAAAAAACAAAATGGTAGGTGCTTTATTAAGTGGTCACCTACTTATGGTTGCTCCTGATGATTTACTTTATTCTGAATTAATTACCAAGTTAAATATAAGTGACTCTGATATTCTTAAGTTAAAAAAAGATATTGATAAAATCCCTGTTTATTCTCCTACTAGAGTTAAATCTCTAGCTGAATTACTTTACAATTTATCTTTATTTGTATCTGATGAAACAGCTTCATATTTATATGAAGCTAAGAAAAAACATACGTATAATCAAAATATAGTCAATCATATCCTTGATCTTAAAACTATTAATAAAGAACCTCTTAAAATAAAAAATTATCCTATAGAAAAAGAAAAAGAGTTGATGTCATTGGTATCATTAGGTGATAAAGAAGGCTCTACTAAACTTCTTACAGAAATACTAGCAGAAATACAATTTGTCTATGGGAATAATATTAACACTCTTAAATCAAGGATTTTAGAACTTACTGTATTATTGTCTAGAGCTGCACTAGAAGGTGGGGCTGACCCTCAAGAAATCTTAGGCTATAATTATCAATACTTAAATCAAATAAATAATCATCAAACTCAAGAAGCATTAAATTATTGGATGGAAATGATCATGATGTGCTTTATAGATAGTTCATTTAATTTTAGTAATGCTAAACATACCAATGTTATCTATAAATCAATTGATTACATAAGAAAAAACTATATGAAAAACTTAACATTAGAAGAAACTGCTACTTACGTAAATCTTACACCTCAATATTTAGGCAAAATATTCAAAGAGGACATGACTTACTGTTTTAACACCTATCTAAATAGAGTTCGTATAGAAAATAGCAAAAATCTATTAATTAATACTGATTATCCAATAACTGAAATCTCTTATCTCGTAGGATTTAGTGATCAGAGTCATTTCTCAAAAACTTTTAAAAAAATATTAGGGATAACCCCTGGTAAATATCGAAACAAAAGAGGTCTATAAACTATAGATGCATAGTTTATACAATAAATATTTTATTTATACAATTATTATATTTCTTAATTATGTATACTAATAAAAAATACAATTTGTAATATATTTAATATTATATGGAGGGATTACAATGAATTCATTAGAACGTGTTTCGTTAATACTTCAGCATAAAGAAGCTGATCGTGTACCATATTACCCATTACTAAATAGTGTTGCAAGCAAATTAATTGGTGCAACTTATGATCAATTAGCAAAAGATGCCGATATATGTGCTAAAGCTTATATAGCAATAACTGAAAAATATGATTTAGATGTTATTTGTACCTTAACTGACTTATCTGTCGAAGCTGCTGATTTTGGAGCAGAGATAATATATGATGAAAATGAAGCTGCTTACCCTCATCCTACTAACAGGTTTATCAAATCTGCTGAAGAATATAATAAGATCAAGCCTATTGATGTTAGAAAAGGCGAAAGAATGATGACCCATGTTAAACTTTGTAATTTACTTATGGAAGCAAAAGGTAGTGAAAAGCCAGTTGTTGCCTTTGCTTTCGGTCCATTAGGGATACTCAGCATGTTAAGAGGTCAAGAAGATATATTTATGGATTTAATCCTTGAACCAAAGGCTGTTCATACAGCTTTAGAAGTAATAACTGAGAATTTAATTCAATATTATGACCTAATTATGGAAACTGGTGTTCACGCTATAATGTTTGACACTTTATTCGCATCACAATCTATATTAAGTAAGGAAATGTGGGATGAATTTGAAGGACCCTATATAGAAAAACTGGCTAAGCATATACATAGCAAAGGTGTTATGGTAATGATTCATAATTGTGGTAATGGTGTTTATTTTGATGTACAAATCAAAAGAATGCAACCTGAAGCAATTTCATTCTTACATGTTCCTGCTGATTGTAAAGATTTTTCTGAGTGCAAAGAAAAATATGGCCATTTAACAACTCTTATTGGTTGTTTCGACCCGTCATTGTTAATTACTGGAACTGATAAAGCTATTATTCAAGCAACGAAAAGAGATATAGATTTATTCAAAAAAGATGGCGGATTTATATTATCTACTGGCTGCGAATACCCTTCTGCTTTAAATTTTGATAAAGCGGATATAATCATTAAGACTGCAAAGGAATACGGAAAATATTAGTACATGATATATATTCCAATCGTGGAGGCTCATAAGTGTAATATTTGAATTATAATTATATAGAAATTTTTACACACTTCATTTAACTCTGCATATTTTACATTAACTTGTTAAAAACTATTATATAAATTAAGTTTATGTAATTTATATCTATAATAAAGAACAGGAGGATAAATACTATGAGAGCACAAAATGATTGGAATAATTGGAAAACAGCACTTGGAAAAGCAGTTGATTTTGGGGAAACTGTGGGCATGTCAGATAAGACAATAAATACTGTTGCCGAAAAGGTAGGTACTTTTTTATCAAATAAAGCAACCCCTTCAAATGATGAAGAAAGACTTTTAAAAGAACTATGGGATGTTTCTGATGAGAATGAAAGAAATATTTTAGCTAGCTTAGTGGTTAAAATGGTGGATAAATAAATGTCTTATTACACAAAAAAACAGACGATAATTATCGTCTGTTTTTTATTAATTATTATTTACCTAAAATAATTTTCAAATCCTCATCCGGAGTTCCAATCGGTTTGAGATTAAATTTATCAACTAGTATTTGTAATACATTTGGTGAAACAAAGGCTGGTAATGAAGGTCCTAAATGAATATTTTTAATACCTAAATATAGCAATGTTTGAAGAACTGCTACTGCTTTTTGTTCATACCATGAAATTATAAACGAAAGAGGCAATTCATTTACACCACAGCCAAAGGCATCTGCTAGAGCAAGAGCTACTTGAATAGCAGCATAGG
>Ga0209013_10002970_pt1 | contig 15234 bp, 26 predicted proteins | sample Cruoilmetagenom2_FD_187291 | JGI IMG/M metagenome (GOLD analysis project Ga0209013, IMG submission 187291) | Oil polluted marine microbial communities from Coal Oil Point, Santa Barbara, California, USA - Sample 2 (SPAdes) (version 2) | ecosystem: Environmental > Aquatic > Marine > Oil seeps ... | reverse complement strand
GCCATTGATGTACTTGTTCCTGTTACTGCACTTAGTGCTGCAAAAATTCATACCGGACTTTCTACGTATAATACTACTACGAGCGAACTCAATTCCGCAATAGGCACAAATGGGCATAAAAAACTCCTATCTATTATTGGTAAAATACCGCAACCAAAAGAGTTTGTCAAATCAAATCGTAACCTCTACAAGGCAACTCTCCACAAAGGCAAAGACCCAACTGATTATGAGTGGCTTATGTGGCATGAAAGAGTCACGCCGGAATTCTTGGCCAAGGTCAAGGCTCAACTCAAGAAAGAAGGACTCTATGAACCGGATTCAATGAGTATGTCCCCGTTACCAGGTCACACTTTATATCACGCTCTATCTAAATCTTTGCCTTATGACATTAGAAGTGAGGCAGATAAATACTTTGAATTGCTACGCGAAAAGTACAATTTAGAGGCCGGGGTAAACATATACAATAAAATATCTGACCAGGAGCGCGTAAAGTTAGACGAATTAAGTGAACAGGCGGCAATGACCGGCGACCAGATGGCGTCTACATTTCTACTCCGGGCAGGCATTGATGGCGTCAAGTATAATGCTGGCACTTTATCAAACCGGAAAAAGGACTATTTCCTCAAAGGCATGAAATTACCACAGGAGGTCACAACCCTTGCCAAGTGGGCCACAGATAAGACCATGCCGGACTCTGTTTTCAATACGCACCTTGCAAGGGAAGTCAAATTATTGCCATTAGAGTCTGACCTTAGCGCCGACCTTAAGGAGGCCTTTAAGACAGCCAAGAGGGCCGATTTCACTGTTGAAAAGGATACCTTCAATTACGTTGTTTTTGATGCAGATGCCGTCACTATTGAGGACCATAAACAATACCGGGTTCGTCAACAAACTGAGGACGCGGATCATGAAAAAAGTTGGGCCGCCGCAACCATGCTTTCCCTTAAGGAGTTCGGAACCGCCATTAAGAACCCAAAGGCTGGCTTTATCGAGGGCAAGGCCGATACCACTGTCCTTGACAGGCTGATCTCTACTCCAAGTCACTATTTCAAAAAGATCGGGGCAACCAGGCGAATGTTCGAAGGGGCCATGAGATACCCTGATAACCAGCAGGGCTACGTTAATGCGATAACCAAGTCCAATTCAAAAGGCGATTTCTTCACAACACGCCTTGACCAGCTCAAAAAGCAGCGTCCGGAGGAATACGGTGTATTGAAGGATTACCTCGTTAATAGGGACATTGACCAGGTGGGCCATACCGTCAAACAAGATGATAGCGGCGAATTTTACACAGTCTATGATCCAAAGGGCAAAACTGTTGGCCGGGCTTCTTCAGACGAGGCCGCCTGGGCTATGGCCGTCAATGATGAATCTAATCGCTATTTCGATGCAGGTCATTCAGAACAGGCCGCGAACGCTCTCAGGGGTTTTCGCACCATGATGCATAACGGGTTTAATATCCTGTATGCAAATATGAAAGCCAACATTGAACGTCTCGAGGCATTGGGCCTCCCCATGCCGGAAGTGGCCGTTTGGAGCGCGGGTGAAAAGGTTAAGGTCAATCTTAAGCTGGCTCTTGATATGATGGGCGATCTCCGGGGCTTTTACTTCCCGCGTCAACGGCAGACAGGCCGTTTTATGATCACAGCCACAAAAAAAGACGGCACCCGTTTCATGGATTACCGGGACCACAAAACCACGGCTCAACATCTTGTCAATAAAATGAAGCTCAAGGGCTACAAGGCATCATATAAGAAGTCAAAGGCTCTACCGGAAGATGTCTTTGAAATGGCAAGATCCACGGTCGCAATACAGGCCGAAATAAACTCCGCCTTGGAGCGGATCGGCGCGAAAGGCAAGGTTAGCCTTGAAGATTTTGGCCTTGAAAGGGTTTCTGCCATAACGGACACAATGAAGGGCTCATTTACAGAGCAAGAAGTCAACGAATTTGAAAAGGATTTCCTCATAACCGGGCCTTGGAATAAGGATATGAGTGGCGTCTTTAAGGCCATGGGTGGCAAATGGTTTAGGCAGGAGCGGATCTGGCATTTCTTTAATCCGCCTAAGAACTTTGAGCAAAGGCTCGTCAAGGCACTTTTGAATAAGGTCGATATTGTGGACAGGCAAATGGCTACCCTGTTCGCTAAATCTCTCACAGAACAGGCCGCGAATGTGATCAAGGCAAGGGGCCACAGGGTACACATGATCCAAAGGGCCACAGCAAAGGGTGAGGACGTTTGGGCTGGTTATGAGACTGATCCCGCTATTGCCTCCGCAAGTTACGCGAAAGGCCTCTCGTCCGGGGAGTCAAAACGCATCCTTGCCGGAGACCTTGTGGGGGCCATGACCGGGACTGATTACTCTTGGCAGCAATACAAGTACGATATGCGTAAAATCCGGGAAAAACCTGACTATGAGGAATACCTTAAAATAGTCCAGGAGCGCCGTATCGACCCCTCAGAGCAAAAGAACGCCTTCCGTGATGCAAAGGTCTACATGGAGGACCTTCTCCGCAACCAGGAATGGATAGACCGCTTTATCGGCGGGGTTAAGGGGGTGGCCGTATTGAAATATCTCGCCGGCAGGGTAAGCGCGCCGGTCGTCAATTTGACTGCCATGGTGACAAGTGTTCCTGCTTCTATGAATGGCTTCGCGGATATCCCCATCACAAAAACCGCCGGGCTTTTGAAAGACGCCGCAAAACATTACACGCTTTATAAATTAGGGCGGAAAGCAGAGATCCCGCCTGACGCTCTCCTTGCTCTCGATCATATTACAGACAATGCATGGGACAAAAGCCAATATAACAAAGAGGCCTTTTCCGTCCTTGAAGGGAAACTCAAAGGGACCTGGCGCAAGCTCCTTGAATGGTCGATGCTGGCCTTTGGCGCGTCAGAACAACTAAACAGGGGCGCGACTATTCTCGGTACCTATATGGGTATAAAAGCACAAGGTGGCCGCTTTAATCATGCTAAGGCCTTGGAACTATCCAGGAAGGTATCTGACCAGGCTCATGGGGTTTATGGCAAGCTCAACTATCCCTTTATGGCGCGCGGGTCTAACCCTGCGGCACAACTGATCAAATCCTTTTACGTCTTTCGGACCTTCTCGCATAATTACCTTTTGACAATGAAAGATCTTTGGGGCCATGGCTGGAAACCGGAACACGCAAAGGCCTTCAACTTTATGCTGATCTCTCCTGCCATTGTGGCCGGGACCGGGGCAACCATAGCCACGCCTATTATTGCAGCTCTGCTCAAATCGGCAGGCCTGGGGGGCGATGACCCGGAGGAAGAACTCTACGAATGGATAGGCTCGGAAATGGGGGATTACGCGGAGAACATGGCTCGTTTTGGGCTTTTCGGAATGACCGGTGTTTCCCTAAAAGGCTCGCTGCAGATCGGTATTACCGATATTCCCACCACAATACCGGAAGTCCTGGGCGCCCCTGGCAGTATGGTTACTGACCTTTATTATGGTGGTAAAAGCATTTCTCGGGGTGATGTGAGCAAGGGCGTTGAGAAGATCCTCCCCTTGTTCGCCGGGAATATCCTAAAGGGCATCCGGGAGGGAACTGAGGGTGTAACCACGGGCAGCAATGCGCCGGTTTTTTATGGTAGAGAGCCCTTAGTTGCTGATACCGTCGATGCCATGTTGCGAATGCTGTCCTTCAACCCCTCCCGGATCGCGGCTATCCGCGAACGTCAATGGAAGGAACGGCAGGTCGAATTCAAATACCGAAAGGTAAGGACTGATATTTATGCCAAGTTCAAAAAGTTCTACCTGGGAGACAAGAAAGATCGAACCAAGGCCAACTATATTGACCTGATATCAGAGGTCCGTCAATACAATGCACGGATAAAGGGCAGGGGCCTTGTTCAACGCGGGATACCCTTGATCTCCAAGAGGTCCATTGAAACCAATTTAAGAAGGGCTTTCCGTCCGAATAAGAGGGAAAGGTTAAGGGCAACACAATGAAAAGACAATTACAGCTCGTAATCGCCGGGGCCATTGCTATATTTGCCATTGTGGGGGGATGGGTTCAGCTCGATGCACATTGGACGCCGCGTTCGTACCATGAACAATGCTTTGCCGATATGCGCGCGGAGATCCAGACAATTCAACAGACCAGCTTAATCCAGCAGGCCTATTCTGAGATATTCTATTACTCTAAGATGGAGATCGAACTCACAAAGGCATCTTTAAACCATCCTGACGACCAGGGGCTAAAGGACCAGTTAAACGATATGATAAAAAAAAGGAAAGAGGCTGAAACACGCCTTGAAGATTTAAAGGGGAAATAATGCTAATGGCAATTCCAATAGGGGAGTCCATAGTAATTGGTTCAAGTTTATTTGCCACTATGGGCGTAATTATTAAAGTTATATCTGTTCGCGCGGAGGCGTATGTCATGAAATCACAACAGGTCTTAGATGGGATTAATGGAAAATTACCGCCTGGCATTAGCCGTAAGTCACTTGACCAAATTCTTGACGTTAAACTCAAAAAAGTGGTCACTGACCCGGTATGCCTGGCAAGACACCAGGGCCTTGAGCGCCATGTCTCTGACATCTTTAATAGCTTGTCCAAACAAATGGATGATGTTAAAGGCACTCAAGAGCGAATCTTTGACAAACTCGATGAGATAAAAAAATGTCAAATACAAGCATTACAAAAGGAAAGCAAGCAATGATATCATGCACAGGGAAATTGATCCGGGGTTCTGATCCCTGGGGAAATGGCCATTATGGTGCAAGTCGCGGCTCTCGCACACACTTGGGCTGTGATTTTATATGCACACCAGGTCAACACATAGTCATGCCAATTACCGGGACCGTTATCCGGGTTGCAAATCCATACGTAAACAGTGACTTCTCAGGCCTTGTAATTTCAAACCACCAAATAACCTTAAAGTTGTTTTATTTCATGCCGGACCTCAAATATATCGGCCAAACATTACCAAAAGGTCACTTTATTGGTATTGCACAGGATATTTCAAAGAGGTATGAAGAAATGACGCCACATATTCACGTCCAGGTTGAAAGCATCGATCCCGCTTTGCTCCTGGATATGCCATAATTCACAATACGGAGGGTAATATATGGAAAAAAGACGTTGGTGGCAGGAAGATTGGACACAGGAGATTGGATTGATTATGATCGGTTTTATGGTCATAGTCTGTATTTTATGGCCGCCTAAATCCCCACAGGCATTTGGCGTTTTGGGGACTGCGATTGGCGCGATCGGCGGCTATCTAACTGGCAAGAAATTTAACGGAAAGGAGGGTAATGGTGAGACAATTTAAGAACATTGGCAAGGTCTTAATCCTCATATTGCTGGTCTTGACCTGGGGGTGCGCGACGACTGATTACAGTCAGAGGGCGTATACGGCTCTCAGTGTCAGTAAAACGAGTTATGATGCTGCTATGACAACGGCGGGGGATATGCACCATGCCGGGAAGATCAACGACACCACGGCAAAGGAGTTTATCAAGTATGGGGACCTATACATGAATATTCATAATGAGGCCGTCCAGGGGCTTCTTGATTATCAAATGGCATCCCTTGAACAGAAACCGGATAAGCAGGCCGCACAAGTAAAAATTATGGACGTACTCGCGGAGCGCCTGGCTGATCTGGTTGCTTACCTGGGCAAATGGAAAGGGGGTACACAATGACAACCGAACTGGCAATCCTGATTATTGAGAAGGTCCTCCGGTATGGGCCGGATATCTACACAGATCTTGTATTAAGGTTGGGCCGAACGCCTACCATTGATGAAATTAAAGACCTGATGATCACAAAGAAACCGCATGAATATTTTACAGACATAGGAGGTGAACCGTCATGAAGTGGAAAAACCTTTTGATAGGATTGATTTTGTCCTTAACATTTGTCGCGCCTGCCATGGCTGTGGACAAAGTAATTGAGTTCACCTGGCAACACGCCGATCCGGTCGCACAAGACGTCGTAAAGTTTACGATTTATATGAGTTCTGAAACTGGCGCGAATTACATACCGCTTTTTGATATACCTTTTGTGGCGGTCGAGGGAACTTACACGGCAGAGGGGACAATTACGGTCCCGGATAACCAGGAGACTACTCGTTACTTTGTGGCCACGGCTGTCGATGGTCAAGGCAATGAGAGTTCTTACAGTAACGAGGTCAATGTTACCATTGACAATGTGCCTCCTGATACGCCTATAACCTTTAAGGCTGTGGTTAAGGTTGTAACCCAATAGGAAGCATTACATCTACTTCCCATTGAACCATCTTTTTATGTAGCGCCTTGAGAAACAGTTTTCCTTCTTCGGGCGTTTTACATTTCTTAAGGTCCACATGATGCAGACCTGTGGGCAAAAGTGCCACAACCCAATAGGCCTTGGGCTGGCCTTCCTGGATTTCCTCATGGACACGGAGCGAAACCACATTATCAAAATTGATCAACTCACTTAATTCGGTCAAATACCACATTTAAAACTCCTTTCCCTTATTTTCCTTTGCCTGCCTCTCCATCAAATTCGCTTTTCCCAAAACCCTAAACCAGTAGATGAAGGGGCAATGTTCGGGACCGTTACATGGATCGTCTCCCGCGATATGGCACCATCCATTGCTAAGACCTGGGCATTCTTCCCTGCCTAATTTGTAAACCAGCGCTAAGTTCATGGCTGTACCTCCGTTATATATTCTCCCTCCCATGGATAATAAGGGATCGCGCCCATCACAGACCACAGGCTGAAAGCATAACACTGACTCCCTGGGACGATCTCATTGCCACATTGATCGCACAGAAAATCGTCAATCGCCTTTCCCTCCTTAAACAGGTAGCTCTCCCCTGGGTATTTCTTAATCGTACGCTTTAGCTCGTCGCCACACTCCATACATAAGATTTCTTGTTTCAAGGCTCACCTCCCTTGGGCTCGAATCGTATCTCTGAGCCCATCAATGTTTAAGGCTATCTGTCTCAACTCCATCACCAACAGAATTTTCAAATAGGCATCCAATAGAGCTGCTGGATAGTCAACACTTACATTATTCATTTGAGCTGTCTCAAAGTCTGTTAAAAGCGCATCTACCTTTGCTTCAACGCTGTCTCTATCCATATTGCCTCCTATTTTGGGCCACCTTGCAGGTTTACCGGGCTGCTCGGCGGGACCGTATTGACCTCATTGGAATAGCCTGACTCAAACCCCTCGGTATTGTATGCCGTGACCACGAACCAAAAATTATTGGCTTTATAGTCCATGGTCCTAAACCAAAACTCTGTGACATTTTTAACGTCAATAGGTGAGTCTCCCTCCGCCTGGCCTTTCCCATTATAAGGCGGACCGCTCCCATCCGTGTCGTAATAGACCTTGTATCCTGCAAGGTTCGTTTCCGTATTTGCATCCCACTCAAGGCCTAACTCACCCGCGAAGACCTGGGGCGCACACAGAATAAACAATAAACAGATTAAATGAACAAATAACCCTTTTTTCATTGATTTTGCTCCTTCTTAGCTGAAAGGTTTTGCACTCTTTCGGACATCACGCTCCATCCGGCAATATTCCTTTTAGGGAAATTGGCTGTCTTTATCTTACCATCTGACATTGCCTGATAATTGAATTGCAAATGAGTTTCATTGCTTGTAACAACCTCAACATCCTTAAATGTAAAGGTAGTACCTGATGGAAGGAAAATACACAGTATAGAATAGTTCATTTTAGTTCTCCTTTCTGTTTTTTGGTTGAAAATCCCTCTGGCCTGGCCTCAGATATAGCCTACAATCGTCGAACTCGACCAGGGGAATGCCTATGTATGGGCCTTTTCACCATACCTGACTTAGTTAAACCTAATCTCCAAATCCATTGGCACACATTGGCAGAGCTAATGGCAGGGGATCGCTACCATGTTCATTTGCCATTTCATTAAAGGCGTCCTCATTGTCTCCGGCTAACAGTGCAAGGGAAATAACATTGTCGGTATTGGGGTATTTCCATTTCTCCTTAAGGTGGATACACAAGTCAACGACCTTATCTTTCTCAACCCGCGTTACGCCGCTCTCCCTGTTAATAATGTAATCCGCATTCTTCCCCTTAACCATGAGCCTGCCTGTTTCCTCGTATATAACCCTTTCCTTTGGTCCGATTAATGTTTCAAGCAATTCAAGGGCCACAGACTCCGCCTCGTCACGCTTCCTCTTTTTTTCCGCTCGTAACTTCCGGGCTTCTTCCTCCTGGGCGCGCCTTTGCGCTTGCAATTCCCTGACCTCTTTTGCGGTTGGGTATGTTTGTATAAGTTGCGCCGGCGTTGCCATGCTTGGGCTATGCACCCACTCATACCATATCGTGTAACAGGTACTTGCGCTTGCTGTCGAGGTATTCCCTGTGGTGTTCCAATGATCCCAAACTGCTTCGGTTGATGTCATAGCACACGTGGTTCCGGTACAGCTATCTCCGGACGACGCACACCAATAACCCCATATATCCGTGTTGTAGCTCGTCGTTTCAGTGTAGCTTGTCATTTTAACCTCCTACCATTTCCGGGACCATAATGATCTTTCCCGCGTTACGGTCAAAGCTCGTTATCTCTTTTCCTTTCTTGCCTGTCTTTCTGACCTTAAATGCCTTGAACCCGCTTTTCCTCAACTTTTTAAACTGTCCTTCCGCCGCCTCGACCTCCTTATCATTTCTCGGGTCCCATATTGATTTTATGTCCCCTCCCACTGCTAACTCGCAAAATTCTCCCATTTTGACCACGCTCCTTTCTTTTATAGATTTACGGTTTATATGGAATGGCCATAAATCGACTTTATGGCCATTTTACTTTTCCTGTGGAGCGGTCGCATCCTCGTCCATGGGGTTGGGACCGAATATCATATCATATAATTTTTCCATCCCATCTAACAGGATATCGGTCTTATCCTCTATGCTCGCGCGCGTATACATTGTCATGCAAATATCAATGAATCCCCTTATCTTTGGGCTTTCTTTATAAACAAGGTTCAATGTCATGGCTCTTATCCCCTCCGCATCTGATAGGCTAACCTTGGACACTGAATCGCCTTGCTTAGCGATAACCTTTTTGATTGAGTCTATGAATTCTTGTGCCTCGTTTTTATCCATTATGCTTGTCTCCTTTCTCGGGATCCTCAAGATACCCTATTGACCGCTTTTGTTTGCCAAATACCCAAAAATAGCTATGGAATTTCCTGGCATGTTCCTGTTTTTTTATGCTCCAGGGGGTAGGCCTGTTTTTGCTCAACAATATAAACAGGTCTTTCGGGTAAAATCCTAACTTAACCGCATAATTCATTATGACTGTGTGCGAAAAGTATTGGTTTCTACCGTTAATGAAATCCTGGCATTTGACTACTACCACGCCGTAAGTTTTTAGAACCCGCTCGAACTCCACAAGGGCTTTCCAGTATAACTCCCAAACGTCCTCGACTTTCTCCATGTAACCGTACCGGGAAGTCATTATGCTGGACTTGCCTCCGCCTGCCAAAAAAGGCGGATCAAAGATAATACTGTAAATTGATTTATCCCTTAATGGCAGGTTGCGCACGTCCGCCTGTATGATTTTCGCGTCAATATCTGGCGCCGGAGACAAATCAAAGCATAATCTGGGCTTTCGTATCACGTTGTAAAATCCTCCGTACCCATAGGTGGGATCAAGGTCAAATCGCCGGGGCTTTCCTTTCTCGCTGCAACGTGAGAGATACAGCTTGATTATGTTCCTTAAGATTGTATCCTGGCTGTATGATATTGACCTGATAAGCAAACTCACTTAATCGCTCCAAATTATTCTTGTCGCATTCCCGTTGCCGTCAACTACAAAGCCGTACTTACGAATGAAGTCGAATAACTTTTTGCTGATGCGGACATCATTGAAATTATATGCCAAAAGAGCGTCATACTGCTTCTTTTGATATAGAACCGGGGCATGGGCGCCATGGCCTGTCTTACCCGCTCCAAGAGTGGCTTTACAAAGGGCGTCCAGGTTGAATGATCCGTCATGGATTTTTCTATCCCCCAGCCTGTCCTCGGCCTCTGCGACTGTTTCATAGCCAAACCGCCCCTTGATGTATTCCAAGAGAATGTCAAAGTTGAACCACATATAGGCACTATCTGAGGTAAACGTGAACCCTTGCTTGCACTCCCTGTCATTTCCTAACATGACCTTGGAGTCGAACTTTATTCCATTGAATGACACGGCAATCCTGTTTGTGAGTTTCTTTCTGAGGGCCTCCGCGCCTGCTTCGTGCATAAAGAATTCATAAAGGTCTGTGGCATAGTCATAAGTCACGCCACTGGCGAACCCCATCCCCTCCGGGTTCTCCCATCCGCCTGGAATTTCATCCGGGCCATTAACCACTTCCACGTCATAAACAACACAATCTTTCAGGTCTCGCATTACTCCCTCCTTTTATTCCCAAAACCCCATCCAATACGCCTTGATATTTCAGATGTGAAGCCTCCAAGTTCGTCAAATCTTTCAGCGATGCGGTTCATTATTGTAACTTCATCATCTGTTTCCGGTGAACTTAAAAATCTCCACCATATACATACTTGTTCCCTATCTGCCTTTTTAACTTCCTCCATTGTTGGCATATCCATGTTTTACCCTTTTGCGATGCTCTGTAAAAATTTATCATAATACTCTGGGAAACTAAAATCCTTCATGGTGTCAACCTTGAAAGTGATGTATGACAACCCCTCCATTTGGGCCATTTCCTTCATGTAATTCTCGAAGTCCTCAATCGTATATGTGACCTTACCTTTTGGAAACTTCATTATCGACTCAAGGGAGTTTTCATACCGCGCTAACATCTGTGTCTCTAATTCCTTGCCTTCCCGGATTGACTTACCTACCTCTGACGCTGCGCTTTGGCCTATACCCTCCCCTTGTTCCTCCTGGGGTCCTTTGGTAAGCGGATTTTCAAATGGAGGCTTTTTTGTTGCTCCAAGATCACTCGTCGCCTGCGTCTCCCCTTCTCCTGTTTCCTCTCCGGGCCCCCCCTGGGCGCTTTGATCGTCCTCGGGTACTTCCTCTTTCTTCTTTGGTGACGGAATGGCCTCGCCTGGGTATAACACCTTAAATTTCTCTGCCAGCTTCTTCTTTACCAGGTCTGAGAAATCCGATTTGATCCTTTCAAAATTTTCCTCTATCCAAAACTTAAGGCCTGATTTACCCTCTGTGCCTTTCCTCATGTTCCAAAATTCCTGCATATGGGCCGCGTCAACGCTCCCCATTTGCTTGCTTTTGCCTCCCTTAAGATGTGCTAACCTTCTTTTGAGTGAGTCAATAAAGGAATCCGGGGTTGCCAGAATATTGGCTTCTATCACTTCAACCTTTATTTCCTGTTTTTTAGCAAGATATTGGATATACTCTTTAATGTCTTTTATCGGTATTCCAGAACTCGCCGCCATGGCCTTTGCTACGTCTCCAGGTGCCTTTCTCGTTTGCGTCTCTGGCTTTTTCCCTTGATCCTGTGGGCTTTCTTCTTCCTCTGCTTCTACCTCGAAATCAAATGCTGTGGGCATTGGCAGACCGTGTATGTCTCCCATACCTAACTGCGTCTTGCCTAACTCTACGTGATCATCAAGTTTCACCGCTCTTTCCATTTCAAGGCATTGGGGCTCAAGTTTGGTATGGTTTTTGATAACAGTTTTGATAAACATTTCATCCTCATGGAGACCCCAAACAGATTTTTTCCCTTTGCTCTCCCACGCCTTGCTGTATGTGTCTCTGACGTGTATGATCTGGCCGGTCGTCATGAAACGCCGGCTAATTATTTCTCTGTCTCCACCCTTCCAAACATCATAAGCGCCTATCTTTCGGCTTTTCTCTCTGTCCGGGTTTTTGAAGTCCGGTATATGAATTATCTTTTCGTCGTCTCCCCATGTCATATCAAATTCATCCGCCTCATAAACAACATGGGCCGTAATCGTGATACTGGCAAAGCGCCGGGCAACCTCAATCAACCCTTTATACATTGGTTGGAATTGAACCTCGTTTTTGTATGGGATTAAAGCAGCTTTACCAAGGACCGGTGAAAGGCCTATTTGCGCGGCTTCTACCATCGCGGATAATAATGATTGTTTGCTACACAAGAGCAGCTTCGGGGTTTTCATCATGGCCGTGTAAAATAATCGGATAAAGTTATCGGGATCTAACCATTTTGGCAGGGCCGCATTTAGCTCCTTTAATGTCGTTTCCGACTGCATATAATCTCGGATGCTAAGTGCTTTCTCCTGCAACATCGCCGTTTCTTCTGTTTCACTTCGGTATGCCATTTTTACTGCCTCCTTTTAATCTGCGATTAATCCCTTGATAGTTCTTTCAATTTCCCCAGGCCGGTTTGTGTCCGGGACCTTAGCGTCTACATCTTTTTGATACTTCATTACCCTTTCAACAAGTATATTCAACCCATCCAGGTGTGTGTCTTCACAGCCTAAGAGTTCGCATTCTTCAATATAGGCCTCCAACATCGGGATTACGGCTAAATCCTTTGCAAGAAAAAGAATCGCATCGTCCTCCGTGTGAATGCCTCCGCTTACCGGGTTAATCGCTAAAATCTTGTACTTTCTGTCTATCATGATAAATCCTCCCTTTTGTTATGCCGACCTTGTGACCGGTTTTTCTTGCTCATAAATCCTGCAACCTTCAATGTGCCTCTCTCCCATCTTAACAGCATTGTTCAAAAGTGTTTGTGACGGAACGCAAAGTCTGTACCTGATCTTGCCTTCTTTATCCAATAGGGCCATGGGGACATTATCGGGCTCAACGATTTCACATTTCCACGTCTTTCGCATATAGACTGACGCTCCTGTGTCTCCCCTGACAACCCTTTCCGGCTTCGGTGCCTGTATGGGTTTTAATATTGGTGCCGTGATCTTTAATTCCTTGGCTTGCTTGTCATACTGTTTTTGTACTATTTTCGTCTGCTCGTCTATGATCCTTTGGGCCTTCTCCTGATTGAGTTCCTCCTGTCTCTTGTACTGCATGATTTTATTATTTACGATGCTTTTAGTCTTTGTGGCCGCGTCTGTGATCCGCTTCTTAACTCCATTCACAACTGTTCGCACCTTATTGTAGGGAAGAAGGAAGTCGTCACATTGCTTCTTCACCTTCTTTATTACCGTTTGCAGATCCCCGCTCAGGTCCGTCGCTCGTGTCTTTTCGTCCGGCGTTTGGATTACAAGCGCATTGGCCTCGGCGACCAGCTTTTCACTGGCTTTCTCCAAGACCTTTAGGTTAGCAATTACCGCGCGCGTGTCAAAGGCCACCAACTTGCCTGGGTTTAGTGCCACTGGTAAATCCTGCTGTACCACCTTCTTTTCAGCCACCTTTCTTTTCTTTGCTTCGCTTATGAGCATTTCCTCGAAATCCATACTTACATCTGGCATTATTTACCCCTCCTTCTGTGTTGATCCGCCTGGGGGCAAGTGGCAAAATGGGACTCCCATACTTGTACGATTTCCCCTTTTGCTGTCACCCCTGTAATTTTCTTTAAATTGCACGGAATCGGTGTCCCGCTTTTCTTTGAGTTTATGAAGTGAATATTCTGTTTGCAGGTTTTACACTGCGCCAGTTTTAGCCCTGGATTTCCCTTGTGCAATTTCATAGATTATTTCTCCTTCCTTGAATTTGACCATCCTTACGGTCGGGTACGGATCTTCCTTTTTGAATATTTCAGGGCAGGCTGTCTTTATTACTGAGGCAACATCATCAATCAATGCGCCTATTGGATAGCCTTTTTTCAATATGACCTTAAACTCTCTGCCTCTCACCCTTTTATTGCTCAAGTGAACCTCCTATATGCGTCTAATGCGCTCAAAAAATCTGAAAAGTAATCAGGCTGAAATTTTGTGTATTCCCGGAAAGAGGGGATAGTCCCCTTTGGTGACAACATAAGGGAACCACAGCGCTCAACTGGCAGGTCCAGGGGGGGCGCCATGTGCTTTTCCACCAAATGCCAATATGCGGCTAATTGAGATCGCCATGTTTTCCCTTCGGTGATCGGGCTTTTCCAATCTACTACGGTCAATCCTTTATCGCCATGCAGGATACCGCACCAATCCAAAATGCCGGTGTATCCAAAGCAGGTACAAACCAGCTTTTTTTCAACCAAAAGGGTTTCCTGGATCATTACATTTTTAAAATGCAAGTAGCTTTTCCAATAGCCCTCGATATCCGGTGTTATCAGGGCCGGTGGTATCCATAAGTCTGACAGGTCCATGAAGATATAATCATGGATTTTACTCCCCCGGGCGGTGGCAATCTGCAAGCGTTCGGGTGGGATATGCTGCAAATCGACGTACCGCCCCAGGGCTTGAGTGGTTGACGGAAGTCTGGTTTCCCAGGGCAAGTGCCTGTTTGGGTCTTTTGGATGCCTCATCTCTGTAATACAGCCCTTTCAGGGTCCCATCCACGATGAATCCTCATCCTTAATGCTACATAGCTTACCTTGCAGCGTTCATCTTCAGACCATTCGACCATGGTTTTTGTTTCGCCTAAAATTTTAATCAAATTATTATTACTGTTATTCCGTCCTTGTTGCTTTCCTGTAGCCCACTTACAATTGCTCGGCTCATAGTCACCATCGTTGTTTTTTCTTTCTATGCTCATTCCATTAGGGCGTTTTCCCATATCATTTAGAAAGCTGGTAAAATCATTCTTCCATTTTTCACATACTTTAATTCCACGCCCGCCATAATCCTTGTACCTTTTATTTTTGACGTAATAACATCTTTGTTTCATACTGCACCATGTCGTATATTCCTCGCTGTAAGTGCCTCCATGGGTCGTGTTTATTTTTTTTTGCACTTCTCTGAATAGGCAACCACAGCTTTTTGTATGCCCACTTGTCAGCGCATACTTATTAACATTAACTTCATTTCCACATTCGCACAGGCAAATCCAATAAAGCTGCTTCCCCTTCCTTTCCCCTGGGCGTAGGGCTGTTAATCTTCCAAATGTCAGACCTGTTAAGTCTTTTTCCTTTTTCATTGTGTAACCTTTTGTGCCGTTTCAATTACAACCTCTTTTTCTTTGGTGAATATGGTTAGATATTTGCCGCCTTCGATGTGGACCAGGGGCCTTTGGGCCTCCTTAAGTCGTTTTACGTCATCCTGGAGCGAACTTATTTTCATACCTGTTTCCATACCCCAAATTACAGCCATAACTAAAAACAGTGCCGCGCCACAACACACAAGGGCTTTAATCACATCACGCCACTTCATCTGTTT
>Ga0209013_10002969_pt1 | contig 15237 bp, 14 predicted proteins | sample Cruoilmetagenom2_FD_187291 | JGI IMG/M metagenome (GOLD analysis project Ga0209013, IMG submission 187291) | Oil polluted marine microbial communities from Coal Oil Point, Santa Barbara, California, USA - Sample 2 (SPAdes) (version 2) | ecosystem: Environmental > Aquatic > Marine > Oil seeps ... | reverse complement strand
CCTTGATTTGGAACTCTGCGTACTTTATTTTACGATTTCGTTTCCAATTGACAAACATTCTACTGAAAAATACTGTTTTGTATAAGACATAAAACAAAACAAGTGAAACAACTGTCACAAGAGCCAATACGAAAAAACCAAATTTTAAATTGGTTTCAAGTATTGAGTTATCATACGCAATTAACAAATAACTTGGCTTTGCGCCTAATGTGGCAACCAATGCACCAACAGGCAAAAGCACCGCTAATAAAATTAGTAATTTAAAATACCATTTCATACTTTAGGCACCTCTTGATTCAGTTCTTGAGAATCAGTATTGCTTTCTTCAGATTTTGTTTCACCTGCGGGAGTTTCTTGCTCACCTGAAGCATCAGCCCCGGGTGTTTCAGGCTTAGGTGTTTCCGACGGGGTTTCTGACGGGGTTTCTGACAAAGTTTCTTCAGCTTTTTTAGACTCAGATATTACGCCACCTTGCTGACGAATTTGCTTTTCTTTTTCCCAATTAACAGAAAATGTTTTTAAGCTTCGAATCGTGGCAGTTATATCCGGCGCAGTTGGGTTCAGCTCAATGGTTTTCATATCCACCAATGACTCCAACACGACCTCACCAACCGGTGTATCAAGCCGAAAATGTTCCACTACCCAGGTTTCTGCTTGCAAAATTATTCGCTGGAATACAATTGGGTCTCTTTTGATGACAGCTAACTGCGCTTGCTCCATCAACAAGTTTAAATTTTGTTTAAGGTAAGACCGCTGCTCAGTTGAGAGTATGGGTTTAATAGGCTCATCAAGTTGCTGTGTCTGATATTGGCTATTAAACATTTGCCAGGCGTTATCCATAACAACGGCGACTTTTTGCTGAAGGTCTGCATTAGCGGGAATTTCTTTTGTTTTTATTTCATCCGCTGTCCAATCCTGAGGAGGCAAGCTTAGCTTCATGATATGTGCTTTTAGCGCATCCAGTTTTTCAAAAAGCCCAACAACATCAACTTTATTGGTGACTTTTAAGGTCATTAAATCTTGTGCCATTGAACGACGAACATCAATAACACCCAACTCATGCACATCCGCCATAATTTTGTCGGCTGCATCCAGTAAAGCATAAGCTCCATCAATATCATTGGTTAACACAAGCCTTTGGTGCGCTGCTCTGGCAAGATGTTCAGCATGAGAAATTTGCCAGTCAACCCGATTCAGGCCGGTCACACTGGAAAGTTCTTCTGTTATGTTCTGTATTCTGCTTGCTAAGTCTTCACTTTCTTTTTCCAGGGAGGAGGATGAATCCAGGGCAGCATTGGCGCTTTCCTGTATCACCTTCAGGTGGTTTTGCTGATCAAAAATTCGGCTTGTTATCTGGGAAAAGTTGTTTGTATTATCGGTTTGGAGCCTATGCAGCTCTATCCATAAATAACCGGCGACGCCTGCACTCGCTATAGCAAGCAATAAGGCTAAAAAACCAATCAATAAAGGCATCTTTGAAGGTTTATTGATTTTAGCGGGACTCTTATTCTCTTCTGTCATTATTTTCCCCAAACTCCTGTTCTGCTTGCCAATTTGTTTTATTTTCTTTCAAGCTCAAAGCTTCTGCTCTGAATTGCCAGAGTTTCAAAAAAAAGAAAATGAAGAACAGCTGAGTTTTTCTTGATTAGCTTTGATTTTTGCGGCTTATGGTACTACAACTTGCAGAATTATTACATTATCGAATTATTAGGGAATTTTAAAAAAAGTAGCTTCATTATTTCATTACTCTCCATTCCCTGTGCAACATGCACATATTCAAACCCCAGTTTTACAGCAGCGTCAGCTATTCTTTCGCTAATAACCACAAGAGGTATATTCTTTATGGGTAATTTATGATCAGCCGCAATGCTGCCTGCATTTTCAAGTGCCTCTACACTGGTAACAAGCATAGCGCTAAGTTGATCATTTTTAATAAAGTTTACCAGTTTCTGTCTTTGCTCTTCGCCTGGATTGGCAACTTGTCTTTTATAGACTTCCAAAAGAGTGATTTTAGCGCCCTTGGCTTGCAGGGTATCAGGCAATAAATTTCTGCCATTTACCCCTCGCACTATGAGTATTTTTTGATCAAGAAGCTGGTTCACACCAATTGCCTCGATCAAACCCTCGCTACTGAATTGACGATTGGGTGTTTGCGCATTTATGCCATAACTCTTAATAGCATCTGCTGTTACTTGCCCAACAGCCCACCATTGAATACCCACAGGCCATTGCGGCCAATAATGCGCCAGTAGTTCCAGGCCATATTTAACCGCGTTGGTACTTAAAAAAATTACTTGCTGAAAATGGTCAAGATTTTGAACCTGCTGAATATCTTTAGGGCTGGCTTCACATGGGATAATATCCATGACTGGCATAACAAAAGCCTGTCCACCGGCTTGCTCTATTCGCTTTGTAATGTCTTCGGCCTGCCCTGCCGGGCGTGCAATCCAGATGGTTTTACCTTCTAATGATTTTTGTGCCAAGTTCGTTTCCAACCTGCTAATAAATCGCTGACAAGATATCACCTGCACCCTGGGCCAGAAGTTGTTCGGCTACATTTATTCCCAGCTCTTCAGGATTAGTGGCATCACCCACAGCTTCTGCACGAATTATTTCACTGCCATCAGGGTTGCCAACCAGCCCCTTCAAAGACAATTTTTCAGCTACAAGTTCTGCATAACCGGCAATGGGCACCTGACACCCGCCTTGCAGGCGATGATTCATAGCTCTTTCAGCCTTAACCCGAATAGCTGTTTCACGGTGATTAAGCGGTGCCAGCAAAGCATGTACCTTATCATCATCAACTCTGCATTCAACACCTACGGCTCCTTGTCCTACTGCGGGCAAACTTATACCAGTCTCCAGTAATGAAGCAATTCTTTCTGGCATTTTCAACCGAATTAAACCTGCCGCTGCCAGAATAATGGCATCGTAATCGCCCTGATCGAGCTTGCCCAGGCGGGTTGCCACATTGCCGCGTAGATCTTTAATCTGCAAATCAGAACGTAGCGCTTTTAACTGGCATTGACGACGCAGACTTGATGTACCCACAACCGCCCCCTCTGGTAAGCCATCCAGGGCACTAAAATTATTGGAAACAAAGGCATCCTGCTCATTTTCTCGCTCACATATAACACTCAGCCCCAATCCTGGGGGAAAGTCCATAGGTACGTCTTTCATTGAATGCACAGCTATATCGGCTCTTTTTTCCAGTAAAGCATGCTCAAGCTCTTTAACAAACAAGCCCTTGCCACCCACTTTTGCCAGAGGTGTATCGAGGATTTTATCCCCCATTGTAACCATTTCTAAAAACTGCACCTCAAGGCCAGGATGCGCAGTCTGTAGTTCAGTTCGAACATATTCAGCTTGCCATATTGCCAAAGGGCTTCGACGTGTAGCGATTGTGATCATTACTTAAACCTTTAGAACTAAAATTAATACGTAATTATCAAAAGAAAAATGAAGGTTTATACAAATAGGTGGGAGTCTAATAGACAAATTATAACATATTGTCTTTTTCCGGATTATCCTTCAATTGCTAATAGCGCCAGGTTTATCTAACTTTTTGCTATCTAAACTAAAAAGCAATATAAAGTACCCGAAAATGCCTGAGACCAATGAGCCAATAATAACTCCCAGTCTTTCATCAAATATCAGGTTTACTCCGATTTCTTCAAACGCTAACGACCCGATAAATAAGCTCATCGTAAAGCCGATTCCGCAAAGTGCCGATGCTCCGTATAAACTCATCCAGTTAACCCCTTCCGGCAGTTTGGCTAAACCTGTTTTTATAATTAGAAAACAAAATCCGAATACCCCAATTTGTTTTCCAAAAAACAGGCCCAGCGCTATGCCCAGAGGAACACTGTGGAATACTTGCTCCAGACCCACGCCTTTTAGACTAATGCCGGCGTTAGCAAAGGCAAAAACTGGTAACACAAAAAATGCCACTATCGAGTGCAAGTCATGCTCTAAACTTTTTAAAGGTGAATAATCCGGATTTTCTTTTGATCGCATGGGAATAAAAAAAGCGAGCACAACACCCGCCAATGTTGCATGAACACCCGACTTAAGCATTGCGACCCACATGATAAGTCCTATTAGTAAATAGGGGCTTTTCGAAATTACATTGCGTTTATTTAAAGCAAAGAGAATGGGTAAACATAGAAAAAATATAACTAATGAAATGAATGAAATCTTGGCCGTATAAAAAATGGCAATAATAAGAATTGCACCAATGTCATCAAAAATAGCTAGCGAAGTTAGAAATATCTTGATTGAACTTGGCACTTTGGAGCCCAGCAACATCAACACACCTAAAGCAAAGGCAATATCAGTGGCGGCCGGTATCGCCCAACCTTTCATTGCAGTAGAATCATTAACATTTAAATACATATAAATTGCCGCAGGCACAAACATTCCACCTATTGCCCCTACACCTGGCAAAATAATATTTCTTTTATCCGAAAGCTCTCCTTCAATTAATTCTCTTTTTAATTCCAGGCCCACTAAAAAAAAGAAAACAACCATTAAACCATCATTTATCCACAGCAGTAATGGTTTCGCAATTTCGAAAGCGCCAATGCGAATTTCTACCGGTGTAGATAGTAATAATTGGTAATAAGACGCCAAAAAGGAATTTGCTAATAGTATCGCCAACATAGCTGACAACATCAGAAGAATACCTGCTGCTGACTCCAGCTTAAAAAATTCCGTAATATTGGATGTAGACTGATTCTGCATTATTTTTTGATTAACCCTGTAGATTCACCAGATCTTTAGAAGATTGTATACAGGTTAATTTAAAATTGCATTCTTGAACTATTGCGACGTCCGGTTGCAACTAAAATCATTAAGAATTTTATGTGGTTAGAATTATTTAAAGCTTATTGCAGATTTAAAGACGCTGCATCAGCTTACGCAAATGTGAAACATGGCGGCGACTCACCACCAGGTTTTCATCTACTCCTTCAAGGCGGGCCTTGTAGTGCCCCGGGGTAGCAATGTCCAGGCCTTCAAGGAATTCGATGGCTATGAGGGCATTGCGGTGAATACGTACAAAACGATCACCAAACTCGGTTTCAAGCTCTTTGAGGGTTTCATCTATCAAGATTTCCCCTTCGTTGTAGCGAACGGTGACATATTTTTGGTCGGCAAGAAAATAACGTACTTCTGAAACAGGTATAAGTTCTATTCCCCTGTGACTTTTTGCACTGATATGAGTACGACAGCGGGATTCTTCATCGCCGGCAAATTCTTTTTCCAGGGTTTGCAATTGAACTTTGTTAAGACGGCTAGCATTGCTTAAAGCTTCGGAAAGGTCATCAACACGCACTGGTTTGAGCAAATAATCAACAGCCTTTACCTTAAATGCATCCAGGGCATACTCATCATAAGCTGTGCAAAATATAACAGCTGGAGGGGTATCCAGTTTCGATAGGTGCTGGGCAGCTTCGATGCCATCCATACCGGGCATGCGAATATCGAGCAAAACCACATCAGGTGATAATTCAGCCACTTTATCAACGGTATCAACTCCGTTTTCGGCCTCACCCACGAGCTCATGATCATCCATTTTGACAATTAATCTGGCGATTCTGTCTCTTGCCAGTTTTTCATCATCACAGACTAGCACCTTCATTCATTTCCCCTACAAGAGTGTTGCTGTTTTTTACGCCTTATACATCTATAGAATAAGGATAAGATACCCTTGTAAGAAAGTTATTGTCGCACCTCTCAGTTTTTAAATGGGCCTGCTCCCCATAGAGCGCTTTGAGTCTCAATTGAATATTATTCAGCGCCATCTTGTTACTACCCTGGTGACCATATTTGGAATCACTTATTGGCACCGGATTTCTCACCTCTAAATTCACCATTCCATCCACATGCTTTACCAGAACCTTAATCAAACCGCCTTTCTCCAGAGGCTGTATGCCGTGGTAGATAGCATTTTCCATCAGTGGCTGCAGGGTAAGCATGGGTATTTTGACCCTTTCAAGGTTCTCCTCAATGTCCCACTCCACTTCTAATCGCTCACCTAGCCTGAGTTGCTCAATACGCACATAACGTTTACAAAGGGCTATTTCGTCCATTATTTTTATTTCATTGCCTACCTCATTCAAACTGGCTCGAAATAATTCTGACAAATCTTCAACCACTCGCTCTGCGGTATCTGGGTCCGAGCCAATCAAACTGGCAATAATATTCATGCTGTTAAACAGAAAATGGGGGCGTATACGGGATTGGAGCGCCTGAATACGGGCTTCCAGCTCAGACAGCTCCTGATTTATTAATAAGGCCTGCACCACAAAATACCGCAGAATCAAACCACCAATAATGGCTCCGATCAGTAGATTTTTGAGGATGATTTTAACGCTGATTATTTCTAAAAACGCCGCCAGGCCTATGTCATAGCCACCCGCCATAATCCATTGTGCAATCACACTGGAGATGAAAACATTGATTAAAATAAGGGTATAAACTCCAGCAGCCACCCAGCTTTTCTGGAAATGCTGTATATAGGGCCGGACCCAGCAAATTGTACCGGCACTGCTTAAAAATACCCATTGAGTAAAAATCGATGTCATGGCCAGATTATGCCAATCCAGAGGCCAAATACCACTAGCGGAAAGTACCAGCACAATAGCCAATAATTCAGCCACCAATACCAGTATAAAAACCGGTTGCCCAGAGCATAGATCCGGCAGGAAAAAATCGGCATCTACCTGGTTTTTGGCCTTATCTCGGACTTTCATTTTTTTGCCATTTACTATTCAGGTTCTAATTTATATTTAGCTATTAGAATAGCTTAAGCCATTAGGGGATATAGGCTTAATTATGTGAGAAAGCTCCGAATTCGTGTCTTCATTTTACTAAAACCGCTTCTATGTAACTATTTTGCTCATTATTTATCTCACTTTTTGACTCATGCTTATAACAATATTGTTATAATCCACCATTAACTATTAGAATTCCGGCTCCTTATTCCGGTTGTTTATTAATCCAACGTTGGATGACAAAATATGTCAGGCAAAGATTCATCTACTGAAAAACCCTGGGGTGGACGTTTTAGTGAATCCACCGATGCTTTTGTAGAAGCTTTTACCGCTTCGGTGACTTTTGATCAACGCCTCTTTGAGCATGACATTAATGGCTCCATTGCCCATGCCACCATGCTGGCAAAAGTTGGCATTCTCACTGATGATGAAAAAACAGACATTATTGACGGGCTTGAAGTTATTCGCCAGGAAATTAAACAGGGGCTATTTAACTGGTCCATCGCTCTTGAAGATGTCCATATGAACATTGAAGCCAGGCTCACTGAAAATATCGGCATAACGGGTAAAAAACTTCATACTGGCCGCTCGCGCAATGACCAGGTAGCTACGGATATTCGCCTGTTTCTAAGAGAAGAAATTGATCATATTCTTCAAGAGATCCGACGTCTGCAAGTTGGCTTACTGGATCTTGCAGAACGTGAAGCAAGTTCTATCATGCCCGGCTTCACTCATTTGCAAACTGCTCAGCCGGTGACTTTCGGCCATCATATGTTGGCCTGGTTCGAAATGCTGGAACGAGACTTTGCCCGAATTCAGGATTGTCGCAAACGTGTCAATGTATCACCTTTGGGCTCGGCCGCCCTGGCAGGTACTACCTACCCAATTGATCGGGCTTACACCGCCAGCTTGCTTGGTTTTGATGGCATTTGTGAAAATTCTCTGGATGCAGTCAGCGATCGGGACTTTGCTATAGAGTTTACCGCAGCAGCCAGCTTGTTGATGACGCATCTTTCCCGATTCTCAGAAGAATTGGTACTGTGGGCTTCTGCGCAATTTGATTTTGTAGATTTACCGGATCGCTTTTGTACCGGGTCATCCATTATGCCCCAGAAAAAAAATCCCGATGTGCCAGAACTTGTGCGCGGCAAAACCGGTCGTGTAAATGGTAATTTAATTTCATTGTTAACACTGATGAAGGCTCAACCCCTGGCGTACAATAAAGACAATCAGGAAGATAAAGAACCCTTGTTCGACACGGTAGATACCGTATTAAATAGCCTCAGAGCCTATGCCGATATGATGCCTGCGCTGACAGTTAAGCATGCCAATATGGAAGAGGCGGCCCTGCGTGGTTATTCAACCGCAACAGACCTTGCGGACTACCTTGTTAAAAAAGGTTTGCCTTTTCGTGATGCCCATGAAGTGGTTGGCAAAGCCGTGCGCTTTGGCCTGGATAACAACAAAGATTTATCTGAGTTTACTCAAAAAGAAATCAGCCAGTTTTCTCCGGATCATATTGGAAAAGATGTGTTTGATGTTCTTACCTTACAAGGTTCTGTGCAAGCTCGTAATCACATTGGCGGCACTGCTCCGGATCAGGTTAAGGCAGCTGTTTTACGTGGTAGAACACGGATTAAAAGTGTGCCTTAGGCCTTGAAAGCCGCTGCTTTTCTTACCCTTAAGTTAAAACCCCTTGAAACAACAAACTCCCAGCTTCAGGTTTTTATATGTTTACATTTTTTCGCAGCCTTAAAATTGTTCTTCAACAATTACTTAAAGGCAAACTGGATGACAATCTTGAAAGAGTTAATTTGCCCTTAAGGGTAATGCCATGGGATTGCGACCTTAATATGCACATTAATAATGGTCGTTATTTGTCAATTCTGGATTTGGCCAGAACCCAGCTGTATATGGCTACGGGAGTAGTTTCCTTGCTAATGGGCCGCGATCGCTGGGGTTCGGTGGTTGTATCTGCACATATTGTTTACCGACGCTCTATAGATATTTTTGTAAAATACGAAATCGAATCCCGTTTTTTAGCGCGCACTGATAAATTTCTAATTATAGAACATCAGTTTATTGTTAATGGGAAACCTGCTGTGCTGTGTTATGTTTCCGTTGCATTTACTGACAAAAATGGCATTGTAGAAACAGATCGTTTTGTTGATGATATTGGCTTATCCGATCTTAAGCTGGATGAGCATTCAGAAGATTTAAGTAGCTATATAAAGACGAATGAAACTTTCATCGATATAATGAAACAATCGATATAAGGAACAATCTATAATAAGGAAACAAAAGGGTAGCTTATAACTACCCAATATTCCGACGCTGATTAAGAACTGAATTAATCAGTGAATCCAGCAGGGAGCAGGTTTTGGACGATTTGTTAATTTTACAGGCCGTGGAGTTTGCTGCCCATAAGCATAAAGATCAAAGGCGTAAGGACGAGCAAGCTTCTCCTTATATTAACCACCCCGTTAAAGTCGCCCTGGTCATTGCCGAGATTGGCGGTGTTAAAGACCCAGAGGTACTGGCTGCGGCAATACTACACGACACCATTGAAGATACAGATACTACAGCTGAAGAAATCGAACAATATTTTGGTAATAACATTCGCGGCATGGTTGAAGAAGTCAGTGACGACACCTCTTTGCCAAAAGCCGAAAGAAAACAAAAACAAGTTGACCACGCCCCGCACATTTCACCAGGCGCTACACTGGTAAAGCTGGGTGATAAAATTTGTAATGTTATTGATTTAATCGATGCTCCACCGGCAAACTGGAGCATAGAGCGCAAAACCGAATACCTTGAGTGGGCAGAAAAGGTCATTAAAAATTGCAAGCCGGTTAACACAGCGCTGGAAAAACGTTTTTCCAAAATCAGTAGCACCTGCCGCCAACAATTAAAAAGCCAGAAATCCTGACTTAAAAAAATACTCGGGTATTAATTCCACATATTAGAACTGAAAACCATTAACATGAACATTAAGATATATATTATTCCAGTTTTTCTTGTTTGCCTAGCTTGCACTTTGGCAGGCTGTGGTCAGAAAGGGCCTTTGTTTTTGCCCGAGCCAGAGCGCGCACCTAAACCTGAATCTGTTTCCTCTACAAAACAAACTAATACTGAAGCCACACTTCAAGATAAGACACTTGGGGAAAGTGAAAACCAGAATGATGAAAAAGAAAAGACTTCAGATAAAAATTAAACCGAATTAACATTTAATCAACTGCTAGTAGTAATTAGAATGGATTTTTTTGAATACAAAAATGGCATCCTGCATGCTGAAGATTGCACCGTAAAATCACTGGCTGATCAATACGGCACGCCCTGTTACGTGTATTCCAGGGCAACTCTGGAAAGACATTGGCATGCCTTTGATAATGCTTTTACAAATCAAGACCACCTGGTTTGCTATGCGGTTAAAGCTAATTCAAACATTGCCGTATTAAATGTGCTGGCCCGACTTGGTTCCGGTTTTGATATTGTTTCGGTTGGTGAACTTGAAAGAGTTATTGCCGCCGGAGGAGATCCAAAAAAGGTAGTGTTCTCAGGCCTTGGAAAACAGGCACACGAAATAAAGCGCGCACTGGAAGCGGGGATTCATTGCTTCAATGTTGAATCTGAAGCTGAATTACACCGTATTAATGAAGTGGCTGGCAGCCTGGGAAAAACAGCGCCTATTTCTCTTCGGGTAAATCCCGACGTAGATGCCCTCACGCACCCTTATATTTCTACAGGTTTGAAAGAAAATAAATTCGGCATTGATATTAAACTAGCAGAAGGTGTATACCAAAAAGCACACCTCATGCCTCATCTTGATGTTATCGGTGTTGATTGTCACATTGGTTCGCAACTTACCGATATCACTCCCTTTCTGGATGCTCTGGACAGAGTTTTAATTCTTGTTGATCAGTTAGCAAAATCCGGAATAGTGTTACATCACATTGATATTGGTGGCGGCCTTGGCGTACGCTATGAAGATGAAACACCTCCTGAACCCGCAGAATACGCCGCAGCTATCAGCGAAAAACTATCTGACAGAAACTTGACTATCATTATGGAGCCTGGCCGAGCTATTGCGGCCAATGCAGGCATTTTGCTAACCCAGGTTGAATTTATAAAATCCACTGAAGCCAGGAACTTTGCCATAGTTGATGCGGCTATGAATGACCTGATCAGACCCTCACTGTACAGCGCCTGGCAAGCAATAATTCCCGCAGACAGCACAAACAGCTCAAATACGGCTAGCCTTACTTACGACATAGTAGGTCCGGTTTGCGAAACCGGGGATTTTCTTGGCAAAGACCGGCAACTGGCTATTAGCCCCGGTGATTTGCTGGCGGTACGCTCTGCAGGTGCATACGGTTTTTGCATGAGCTCAAATTACAACTCCCGCAATCGCCCCGCTGAAGTAATGGTGGATGGAAAACAAAGCCACCTGGTTCGCAAAAGAGAAACTATTGAGGCCCAATTAGCCGGAGAAACTTTGCTGCCCTGAATATTCTCGCTACTATTGTGTATATTATTTGGTTTTAAATTGTCTTTAATTTTTACTCTCTTTATCTCAAAGCATGGATCTAAAATTTACCAAAATGCACGGCCTGGGTAATGATTTCATCATTATTGATGGCGTTACAGAGCATGTTGAGCTTAATGACGACCAAATACGTCAACTTTCAGACCGACGTTTCGGCATTGGCTTTGATCAGTTATTACTGGTGGAACCTCCTCAGGACCCTGATCAGGACTTTCGTTATCGAATCTTTAATGCCGATGGTTATGAGGTAGAACAATGCGGCAACGGTGCTCGCTGTTTTGCACTGTTTGTTCTCAACAAAGGCCTGATAAGTTCCAATATTATCAAGGTTGAAACCATGAGCGGCAATATTCAGCTGTCAATAACAGACAATAACCTTGTTACCGTTAACATGGGGCCACCTGTATTTACCCCTGCCCTGGTACCTTTTAAAGCAAACACCGAAGCAAAACAGTACAGCTTGCCTGTTGAATACCATGGCCATAAAGAAGATATTAAATTCAGTGTAGTATCCATTGGCAACCCCCATGCGGTTATTACTGTAGATGACGCAGAGTCTGCACCGGTTCAGCACCTTGGACCTGTCATGGAAAATCACCCATCATTCCCTAATCGAGTTAATGTAGGCTTCATGGAAATTGTTGACCCACATAATATAAAATTAAGAGTATTCGAACGTGGTGTAGGCGAAACCATGGCCTGTGGAACAGGTGCTTGTGCCGCTGTTGCAATAGGCATTCACTCTGGAGTGCTAGAATCGCCAGTCAGTGTTAGTCTTACAGGTGGGCAACTAGATATTGAGTATGATGGCGGTAACTCCCCTATTTTAATGACAGGTCCAGCTGTCGCGGTTTTTGAAGGAAAAACAATAATATGAATAACTCCAGCTTAAGCGAAGCACAAATCAAAGATGCAGAATCTGAATTATCACTAGAGGCTGTTACTAAATTTTTCAAAAAAAATCCTGATTTTTTTGAACAAAATCCGCGCTTGCTTACCGAATTAAAAATTCCACACGCTTCCCAGGGTGTAACGTCTTTAGTGGAAAGGCAGGTTAGCCTGTTACGAGAGCACAATATTGAACTAAGAAGAAAAATGGGCAACCTGATGGATGCCGCCCGGGAAAACGATCAGCTTTTTCAAAAGACTCAAAATCTTTCCTTATCGCTTGTATCTGCTGAAAACCTTGAAGACATTGCCGTCAAACTTGAAAACTCTTTAAAAGAAGAATACAAAGCAGATTGCTCCACCATTCTGCTCTTCGACACAGATATTCAAATTGAAAATTCCAACAAATTAAGAACCGTAAAATGTGAAGATGCCATTGAGCACATTCCCGGATTCATCAAACTTGAAAAAGCTATTTGTGGTCATTTACGCGATTCTGAAATATCTTATTTATTCCCGGACCATGCCAGCTCCATAGGCTCAGCAGCTCTGGTGCCATTCTCTCAAGGGTCAATTGAAGGGCTTCTAGCAATAGGAAGTTTCGATCCTAAACACTTCCACCATCGAATGGGAACCATGTTTATTACTTACATTGGAAATCTTGTAGCCCATGTTATGAATAACTCAATAAAATAATATGTAAATGTGACTTCCTCAAAAGATAAAGCAAAGCATGCCACTTATTCAAAAGCAGATACTAGCGATATCAATAGCTTCAATGACTTAATTGCTTCGTTTTTAAAGTTTCTTACCATCGAAAGACAACTATCTACAAACACCATAATAAATTATCAACGCGACCTTAAAAAGTTTTCCAGATACTGCCTTGAACAAAACCTTGATGATATAAATGCTGTTGACAGCCATGCCGTTCGACAATTTATTGCACAACTTCATCGCAAGGGTATTGGTGGCAAAACCATTCAAAGAAACCTTTCAAGCCTGAGAAGTTTTTTTAATTATTTATTAAAAGAAAAAAAAGCCCAACATAATCCAGCGCTGGGTATTAGCGCGCCAAAATCAGCACGCAAACTACCAAAAACCCTGGACACTGAACAAGTCAACTTCCTGCTTTCTTTTAAAGACAAAGACCCATTGTCCATTAGAGATAAAGCCATAATGGAATTACTCTATTCATCAGGGTTTCGTATTAGCGAACTGGCCAACCTGAACATCAATACTATTGATTTCAAAAACGGATCTGTATCAGTAACAGGAAAAGGCAATAAAACCAGACTCCTTCCCGTTGGTAAAATGGCCATAAAGGCAACCCAAGACTGGATACGCATTCGACAGGATTGGGCGAATGCAGATGAGCCGGCTTTATTTATTAATAAGCAGGGCAAACGTTTACAAATACGCAGCATTCAAAAACGCCTGACTCAATGGGGTGTTCGACAACAACTGGATGACTCACTACATCCACATAAGTTACGTCATTCATTTGCCAGCCATCTGCTGGAATCAAGCGGCGATTTACGCACGGTTCAGGAGCTGCTTGGCCATTCAGATATATCTACTACGCAAATCTACACTCACCTTGATTTCCAACACCTGGCAAAAGTGTACGATAAGGCTCACCCCAGGTCGAAGAAAAAATAATATTAGACTTTTATAAATATTTTTAGATTAAAAATCTGAAAATAAACATTAGAGCATCAAATGTCCGAGCATAAAATTCAAGGCCAGCATAAATCCAAAAAAATAAAACTGATCACTTTCGATCTGGACAATACTCTGTGGGATGTTGATCCAGTGATAAAAAATGCTGAAATAACTTTGCACAAATGGCTAAAAGAAAACCATCCAGAAGCTGCAATTTTATTTTCTGATGCCACTATTAACAAAATAAGAAAAGACATTCTTTTAAAAGAACCCTTAATTATTTATCGGCTAACGGACTTTAGAAAAAAAACCATTAAACACGCATTTATGGCCGCCGACTATACTGAAAAAAATGCAAGTGCTGCATCTGAAGATGCCTTCGCAATTTTTTATGAAGCACGAAACAATGTGAATTTTTTCCCTGATGTTATAAATACTCTAGGCACTCTCTCTAAGCTATATCAGCTTGGCTCCTTGAGCAATGGCAATGCCTGCATTAATAAAACCGGCCTAGACACCTACATATCATTTCATTTTTCAGCCGAACACCTTGGCCAGCCAAAACCGCACCCGGCAATGTTTGAAGCTGCCATGAAGGAGGCGCAAGCCCTACCCCATGAATGCATTCATATTGGCGACCACCCAGAACAGGATATACTTGCCGCTGAAGATCTGGGGCTTTCAACCATCTGGGCCAATATGTTTGATATGCAATGGCCTTATGAAGATAAGCCTGCTTTTGAAATTACACGTTTTGATCAGTTAATTAAAATAATAAAGTCTATTGATATTGCTTAAGCTCTGTTTCATTGAACATGGCCGTCCAAGAGTTCTCTTTATGGAACGCCTGTTCTTTTAGAGCTTCCTTTTAGAGCTATTTTTGTCCTTTTAGAACTATTTTAAAAATTAGGCGGCTAATTCAATATCTAAGCACGTAAATTAATCTGTAGAGCACCTCACTTGTTCTGATGCGTAAGGAACGCACATGCTCCTTACGCACCAATCCGGCGCTAACACCTTGAAAATTCACGAAATATCCAGGCTAGCCTTGTTATGTGCTGCAACCTAAATAGGAACGACTTTATTTGCACAAGGGCCTTTTTGACCTTGACCAACTTCAAATTCAACCGCCTGACCATCATTTAAGGTTGCGTATCCGCCGCCCGCCTGAATTTCTGAATGATGAACAAACAAATCTTTACCGCCATCCTCAGGTGTAATGAAACCGAAGCCTTTATCGGCATTAAACCATTTAACTGTACCTTTACTCATTTTATTTACTCTTGATTGTTGGTGAAATATGAAATTTATACCCGAATTCACCAGTTCTAATACAAAGTTAAAATTTTCATAAAGACACAT
>Ga0209013_10002968_pt1 | contig 15248 bp, 17 predicted proteins | sample Cruoilmetagenom2_FD_187291 | JGI IMG/M metagenome (GOLD analysis project Ga0209013, IMG submission 187291) | Oil polluted marine microbial communities from Coal Oil Point, Santa Barbara, California, USA - Sample 2 (SPAdes) (version 2) | ecosystem: Environmental > Aquatic > Marine > Oil seeps ... | reverse complement strand
ATCGCTGCTTCCTTCCCCTCAGAAGGCCTCACTGCTATATATATGCCCTTAGTAGCCATCCTGGCCGGAAGCATACTCCTCATAGCTACCAATGCGGGAATAATGGGGATATCCAGACTGACCTTCTCTCTGGGAGAACATCGCCAGATACCCTCAGTATTCTCAAGAATCCATCCTCGCTTTGGAACTCCTTATATCCCCATAGTTCTCTTCTGTGTGATAGCTCTGGTCCTTCTTCTGCCCGGTTTCTTCGCCTCCAATCTATTTGCTCATCTGGGGTCCTTATATACCTTTGGTTCCCTTCTTTCCTTCGGTTTTGCCCATGCCTCCATACTGATCTTGAGGATCAGGAAGCCGGGGCTTGACCGCCCGTTTAAAATAAAATTTAATGTGAATATCAGAGGGAAAGACCTTCCCCTGACGAGTATAATAGGTCTAGGAGTAACACTTAGTATATGGGTAGTTATTATGGTGGTGGAGCCTGTAAGCCGCTGGGTGGGATTGGGGTGGATGCTTTTGGGGATTTTGGGGTATATCATATATCAAAGGAGAAAAGGTCTGTTCTCTGAGGAAGGAGGTTGAAGCAAAGAAGATGAAACAAGTTTTGGTTCCTCTAAGCGGAAATAGTGTAGACAGTAAGCTGATAGAGATAGCCTGTAATGTTGCCCGCAGGCACAAGGCAGGAGTTCATCTGATTCATGTCATCAAAGTTGCCCGCTCCTTACCCCTGGATGCTGAGCTTGAGCCCGAGCTTAACCGGGGAAAGGAGGTAATAAACCGGATGGAGGCAATGGTAGAAGATGAAGACCTGGAGGTGGAGTCGGATATAATCCAGGCCCGGGAAGTGGGGCCAGCAGTAGTAGGCGTGGCCCATGAGAAGAATAGCGATCTCATTGTAGTGGGATTAAATCATAGAAAGCAGCTTGGTGAATTCAGCCTGGGAGAGGTAGTTTCCTACATCCTTAAGAATTCTCCCTGTCCGGTAATGGTCTACCGCAGATAGTATGAAAATAGTGATTATGGGGTGCGGGAGGGTGGGGGCACAGCTCGCGATTCTGCTTCACCAAGAGGGACATAATGTGAGCATTGTGGATATAAATCCCACCGCCCTTGAACGCTTGCCCGAGGATCTTTTGGATATGGCTATCGTGGATGATGGAACCGATGAAGAGGCGCTGAAGAGGGCGGGGATTGAAGGAAGCGATGCCTTTGTAGTAGTTACGGATAATGACAACCGTAATGTCATGGCTGCCCAAATTGCTAAGCACCGTTTTAACATTCCCCGGGTCATATGCCGTATCTACGACCCTCAGAGGAGTGAACTGTATAAGTCTCTGGGGCTTGAAGCCTTAAGTCCTACCACCATATTTATTCAGCTTTTGAAGAAGAAGATCGTGCAAAGCTGATGTACATCATCATCATTGGGGGGGGAAAAGTAGGATATTATCTTGCTCGACAGCTTTTGGCCGAGAACCATGAGGTCTCAGTTATTGAGAAGGATGAAAGAAAGGTAAATTGGATTGAGGAAAAGCTGGGAAGTATAGCCATCTCAGGTGACGGCTCAGATGCCTTAGCACAGGAGAGGGCTGGAGCAGAGAGGGCTGACCTTCTGATCGCTACCACTAATGATGATGAGGACAATCTAGTTTCCTGTCAGATAGCTAAGTATAAATTCAACACGCCTCGAACCATCTCCTTGAGCAACAATCCTCAAAATGAATTCTTATTCGATCTTCTAGGGGTAGATGTTACTCTAAGCACTACCAACCTTATCTTAGAGCATATTGAGGAGGAGATTCCCCCCCATCTTCTAACTCGCTTAACCACCGTGGAGGCAGATACAGAACTGGTGGAGATAGAACTGCCCTCCTCATTTAAGGCCCGGGGGAAGAAGATAAAGGAAACTCCTCTAAAAGATTCTGTTTGTCTTATCGTCCGGGGTGAAAAGAAGCTCGTTCCGCCACTGAATGAATTCAGACTTGAGCCCCATGATCGTCTGATAGCTACAGTCAACACGAAAAAGGAAGAAGAACTATTTTCCCTTGTACTGGGCGAGTGAGAAAGAGCGTAGCTTATCTGGGCCCACCGGGGACGTTCAGTGAAGAGGCAGCCATCTTATATCAGAGTGAGGCCGAGCTTATCCCCTTTTCCTCCATATCTCAAGTGGTGTCAGCGGTGGATAAGGGGGTGGTGGGTGAAGGAATAGTTCCCATCGAAAACAGCATTGAAGGATCGGTCACTGATACCCTGGATCTTCTTATCCATGAGGTGAACCTTTTACTTAAAACTGAACTGGTGCTACCCATAGAGCACCACCTCCTCTCGCAGAAGGAAGTGAACTTAAGCGATATTCAGATGATCTTCTCTCACCCTCAGGTAATATCCCAGTGTCGGAAATTCCTGGAGCGCTCTCTTCCCCAGGCCAGGGTAACTCCTACTCTGAGCACCGCCGCCGCGGTAGAGCAGATGATGTCTTACCCTGGAGAGGGGGTGGGGGCTATCGGCACCCACAGGGCAGCTACCCTCTATGGTGCCCATACCCTTCTTCGCTGCATTCAGGACTATCCCCAGAACCTCACCCGGTTTGTGGTGGTGGCCAAGCATGACCATGTCCGGACGGGAAACGATAAGACCTCCTTATGCCTTTCCTTTTCTGAAGACCGCCCGGGGCTTCTGTACGAAGTGTTCCAAGAGTTTGCTCAAAGGAATATCAACCTCACCAAGATAGAATCCCGTCCTTCTAAGGAGAGCTTGGGCAGATACTTCTTTCTGATCGACCTTGAAGGTCATCGGGAGGAGAGGGTTATAGCCCAGGTTCTGAAAAAGGTGGAACTTAAGTCATCCCAGTTTAAGATCTTGGGGTCCTACCCCCGATTCATCCCCCGACCAGAAAATCGTTTTGGAAGGAGAGAAGGATAAAAAGGATAGCAGGGATCACAGCCGCTTTTTGCTTTTTGTTGCCCTGCACTTGGGCTCCCGGGGTAACCCCGGATCAGGAAGCCAAACCTCAAAAAGCAGAGCAGATGGCTGACTGGACGGTTATGGTATATGTGGACGGAGATAATACCCTTTACCTTGATGCCCTTAAGGATATGAACGAGATGGAGTGTGGAAAGCTCAGCCCCAGTATAAATGTGGTGGTTCTTATAGATGGACCGGGACGCGGAGATACGCACATACTGCTCATTCAGCAGAATGAAGATATGGAGGAGATACGCTCCCCGGCGGTAGAAGATGGTGGGAGGGTTATCCAGGATTATGAGTCTGACATGGGAGACCCCCAAACGCTGGCTGACTTTGCCACCTGGTGTAAGGAAGAATACCCCGCCCAGAAATATGGGCTCATAGTCTGGGGTCATGGATCGGGGATCTCAGGATACGAAGAAATGGGAGAAGGGAAGCCGGGAAGTGCCCTCCGTGGGATATGCTGGGATGGCACAGATGACAATTACCTCACCATTCCGGAGCTAAGGGAGGCATTGGTCGCCATAACCCAGGATGGGAAGGAGAAGTTTGCAGTCATCGGTTTTGACGTCTGCTTTATGGCCATGATGGAGATCTTGTATGAGGTGAGCCCATATGCAAGCTATGCCGTAGCCTCCCAGGGGGTAGAACATCGTGAAGGATGGAATTATGGCAAGCTACTATCCCTTTTATCCCAGGACCCATCCATGGATGGAAAATGTTTGGCTCGGGGAATGGTGGAGGCTTATCCTTTAGAGCGCTATACCATCTCCAAGGGGAAGTCAATACTCCTGCCCGCCACTCTCTCAGCAGTGGATCTGGCCCTTATGCCCGAACTAGCAGATACCTTAGATGAACTGTGTAGTTCAGTGATGGAGAACATGGATGACTACGTTGAAAGTATCTATCAGGTGAGGAAAAAGGTACAGGGATTTGACCTTGACTACCTGGGGTACATAGACCTGGACCGCTTCTTGGAGCTCCTGAAGGTTGCGGTTGCGAAGGATGGAGAGATGGCAGACAGAGCAGCCAGGGTTAAGTTCCTTTTAGATGACGCGGTAATTGCGGAGGCTCATCACCTTACGGACTACGCTGATGGGGTAAGCATCTACTTCCCTTCGGAAGGATGGAAGTACCTTAACTATTATAATGGCAGGGCGGACTTTCTCTCCTTTGCCCGAGAGCACAACTGGGATGAGTTCATACTAAGCTACTACGATGCCCTGGCACGCCAGAGTGAGGAGAAGGTAGCGGAGGAGAAGGCAGCATCACCGAGTGTTGAACACTCGCCTGCCAAGTTCCTTGAAGCAGCCCTGACCCAGAGCGTCAGTGAGAGTTATGTCCCCATTGAAATGGCGGATAAGTTTTCCCCCCACACCCCCAGGATTTACTGTTGTGTCAAGCTTTCAGATGCTCCTGCCGGCACGAAGATCGATTGGCAGTGGAAAATAGTAGAGGCAAATGGCATGAAGAATTTTGAGCTATCTCATGTTGATTTAGAATTAAGCGTGGCACAAATAGGACCGGGGTGGGCAGCTATGAGCTGGATATACCCAGAGAAATTTGACGTTCAGGCCTGGCCGGTGGGCAGCTACGAGGTTGAGGTCTACTTAGAGGGCGGAAGGGTAATCAACCTTCCCTTCACGGTCGCACCCGACCCAGAAGATACTCTGGTCACATAAGGTTGGGATGTTTTTCAGACATGAGCGGGAGCGACCATGAGGATAACGCCGTATGGGGGAGTGGGGACGATAGGGGGAAACAAGGTTCTCCTGGAGGATGATGACACTACCCTTCTTTTTGACTTCGGCATAAACTACCACCACTGGTCATGGTACTTTGAAGAATATCTAAAGCCCCGGCCTGGCCGGGGACTCACGGATTTCTTTGAGATGGGGCTTCTCCCCCCTTTTCACGACATCTACCGGCGAGACCTTGAACCGGGTGGTGAAGATGTATGGGGAAGATTTTCTGATGTAACTTTGCGGGAGGTCAACCTGGATGCCGTCCTTCTCTCCCATGCCCACCTGGACCACAGCGGACATGTTTCCTTCCTTAAGCCCGACATTCCCATCCTGTGTACTAAGCTTACCGCCTTCACCGCCAAGGCCATCCAGGACTCCGGGAAGTCCGACCTGGAGAGGGAGGTATGCTATCTTTTACCTCGAGAGGAAAGCGAAGGGTACTTCACATCCCAGAGAGGATATCCCTTTGTCCAGCGGCAGTTTTGCTTTAGTGATGGAGCAGAGCTTTCTGGGGAAGCCACCAGGTTTTGGCAAAGCTCACCTTCCACCCGGGATATGAGGGCAGCTCTCCCCAGGGAGAGCTTAAGGGTGGGAAACCTCGAGGTAAGGTCATTTCCCGTGGACCACTCCATCTATGGGGCGAGTGCCTTCGCTGTGAACACCTCCCGGGGTTGGGTGGTGTATACCGGTGACCTTCGCCTTCATGGAAAAAGGGGCTGGCTTACCCGAAACTTTGTACAGGAGGCAGCTAAGTTGAAGCCCGCTGTCCTCATCTGTGAGGGAACAAATGTCAGCTCTCAAGAGCAGGGCTTTGATGAGGGTACTGTGGGGGAGAAGGCCCTGGCTGAAGTGAAGAAAGGGGTAGGAAAGGTGGTGGTGGCTGATTTTGGACCCCGGAATGTGGAAAGACTTCTCACCTTTAAGGAGATAGCGAAATCTTGCCGACGTAAACTGGCTATTCTAGCCAAGGATGCCTATCTTCTGGAGGCAATGCACCTGGTTGAAGATGGAATACCTTGCCCTGGGGAGGATGATAACCTCATCCTGTATCAGGAGATGAAACAAGGGGATAGATGGGAAAAGGGGCTTTGCTCCCGTTATCAGGATAAAGGCAAGATTATAGGTCCAGGAGAGGTGAAGAGAAACCCAGGAGATTACATCCTGGCCTTAAGCTTTTGGGACATAAATGAGCTCATTGACTTTAAACCAGAGGGCGGGTTATACATCTACTCCTCTAGCGAAGCCTTCAGTGAAGAGCAGAGGTTTGATATCAAAAGGCTTCGCAGGTGGATCAATCACTTTGGTCTTACCTCTTCGGGAGTCCCGGAGGTGAAAAGCGGTAGAGTAGCCGAGGACGAGAGCGGGCTTCATGCCTCAGGACATATATCCGGGCCTGAGCTTTTTGGCCTCATTGAAACCATAAATCCTGAAGTAGTGATCCCCATACATACCGAAAAGCCCCGTGCTTTCCTCCGGCACTTCAGGGGGAAAAGGCGGGTGGTAATTCCTCGAATTGATGTAACTTGGGAGCTCTGATCTCATGCTATAATGGGGAATAGTTATTGAGGCTTAGGAGGGCTTGGGTTTGCTTAGACCGAGTGCACCCACCACCCTGGAGGGAGTGTTGGATAGGATAGTTTACTTCAATGAGGAGGATAACTATACCGTGGCCAAACTCCAGATTGATGGAAGAAGGGAGCTCATCACCATACTGGGCAACCTCTGTGTAAGTCCGGGGGAAACTTTAACCCTTAAGGGAGAGTGGGTCAGAAATCAGAAGTTCGGAGAACAATTCAGGGTGAAAAGTTGCCTGGCCAAAGTTCCGGCTACACTCACCGGAATAGAGAAGTACTTAAGTTCAGGCCTCATCAGGGGGGTTGGCCCGGTGCTGGCACAAAGATTGGTGAAGAGATTTGGACTTGAGACTTTGGATGTGATCGAGGGCGATTCTCAAAAGATTCTGGAGGTGGAGGATATTGGTCCGGTAAGGCTGGCCCGGATAGTTCAGACCTGGGAGGAGCAGAAGGAGATCAGGGAGGTAATACTCTTCCTTCAGGGAATAGGGGTGAGCTCAACCTACGCCACGAAGATCTATAAGGCATATAAAGACGAAGCCATCCACGTGGTGAAGGAAAACCCCTACCGTCTGGCTATGGACATCCCGGGCATTGGGTTTAAGACTGCCGATAGAATTGCTCAAAGCCTGGGGATAGACCCAAACTCTGAGGTTCGGGCAGAGGCAGGCATACTCTATACCTTAATCGAGCTTATGGATGAAGGGCATACCTGTTATCCGAAAGCTTCGCTTTCGGAAAAGGTAAGTTCGAACCTGAACATAGATGCCAAGATAGTACAGGGGGCACTCATGGCCTTGAATAAGGCAGGAAAGATAGTTCTTAAAGAAGAAGATAATTCGACCAAAGTGTACCTGAAACCCCTGTATGTTGCTGAGGAAGGGGTGGTAAAGAAACTCAGGGGTCTTATGAATTTTTCCCCGCCTCTCATGAATGTAAAGGAGGCTATAGAGTGGGTTCAAAAGGAAAGTCAGATAGAGTTAGCGGATAAGCAAAGGGAGGCTATAAGCAAAGCTATAGGTAGCAAAGTACTCGTCATCACGGGGGGGCCAGGAACAGGTAAGACCACGATTGTAAAAAGCATTATACAGATAGCCGATAGAGAGAGGAGAAGGGTGGCATTGGCTTCCCCTACCGGTAGGGCAGCTAAAAGATTATCTGAGGTCACAGGCAAAGAGGCTAAGACCATCCACAGGCTCTTAGAATATAGCCCCAAAGAGGGAAAATTCAAGAGGGACGACCAGAATCCGCTTAAAGCAGATCTGGTGATTGTGGATGAAGCCTCCATGATGGATATATTGCTGGCCAATCACCTGCTTAAAGCCATCCCGCCCCCGGCTACCCTCATCCTGGTGGGCGATGCTGACCAGCTTCCTTCAGTGGGACCGGGGAATTTCCTCCGGGATGTCATTGACTCTCAGGTGGTGGAGGTGGTGACCCTGGAACATGTCTTCAGACAAGCAAGGCAAAGTCAGATTATAGTGAATGCACATAGGGTAAATCAGGGGCAGTTCCCTCAGCTTACCAGTTCTAAGGACTTCTACTTTATTGATAGAAAGGAACCCCAGGAGGTCCTGGAGGTGATAAAGGAGCTTTACGCTCGGAGGATACCTCAAGCCTTCAGGATAAGCCGGAAGGATATTCAGATTCTGACCCCTATGCACAAAGGTGTGGTGGGAGTGAGTAACCTGAACCGGGAGCTACAAGGATTGCTCAACCCCACCGGAGAGGAAGTTTCCCGGGGGGGAAGTATATTGCGACAGAATGATAAAGTGATGCAGGTAAGAAATAACTATGGCAAGGAAGTTTACAACGGGGACATAGGGAAAATATCTCGCATCAACCTGGAGGATCAAGAAGTAGTGGTGAGCTTTGAGGATAAAGAGATAACCTATGAGTTCGGTGAGCTGGACGAGCTGAGGTTAGCCTATGCCGTATCGGTGCACAAGTCCCAGGGGAGTGAATATCCAGTGGTGGTAATGCCTATCCTCACCCAGCATTTCATCATGTTGCAGAGAAACCTCCTTTACACCGCTATCACCCGGGCAAAGAGACTTTTGATACTGGTAGGAACTAAGCAAGCCCTGGCCATCGCGGTAAAGAATAACCAGGTTCAGGAAAGATACACCGGTCTCAAGGTAAAATTCAAGTCTATGTTCTTGTCCTGACCCTGTAATCCTCAATTCCCCCTGCTCTCAAGGAGCTGTGTTACCTCAGCTTCGGCCGGTGGGCTTATGCAACAAGCTTGATTATTTTTTCTCATTGGTGAAGTAGCCTAGAAGAGAAACAATTCTCTGTCAATTTTACCCGGGTCTCCTAAAAAACCGAAGTTGATGTTCTCCAGATATTCCCTGGCAACCTCCATGATATCCTCGGGAGTTACAGCTTTCATTTTATCTTCAATTCTTAGATAATCCTCCCAACCACTCCCATTAAGTTCATATCTGCCGAGCATACTGGCCTGGGTGCTTACAGATCCTTTCGATAGGTAATAGTCGTTTATAGAGATGGCGATGGTATCCTGAAGCACCTTGGCCTCCACCAGTTCATTCCTGAGCCTCCCTACCTCCAAGAATATAACTTCCATCGCCGCACTGGGCTCCTGAGTAGTGAGGCATAAAATACCATCATTAGAGCTTACTTTATCCAGGCTGGTATAAACTTGGTAAACGAGGCCACGCTTGGTGCGGACCTCCTCAAAAAGCCGGTTACTTAATATGTTTATAGCAATTTGCATGGGATAATACTCCTTTTCCTTCAGGCCGGGAGCAGAGTAAACTCCACAGATATAGTTTGTGGGGATATCCCGGTCCACTACCTTTAGACCTGGCATCCTATTACCCTTAACCTCTGGCAGTAGCTTTGGCCTGTACTCCCCCCGGGGTAGTTTCCCAAAGGAGTTGACAACCTTATCCTCAATGTCTGATTGATCTACCTTTCCCACAACGACCAACAAAAGCCTTGAGAGTATCACCTGGTTCTTGTGATACTCCTTTAAGTCTGCAGTAGAAATACTCAAAAGGGAAGATTCTGTCCCTTGGGGCTTTAGAGCATAAGGATGATCTCTGTAGAAGAGATCCCATGCAACCATCCTGACATGGGAGTCCGGGAGGTCTTTCTGTCGCCTTACTCTAGCTATCAGCTCTTGTCGGGCTAGTTCCACCCCCTTCTCATCCAGAGCGGGGTGGAGCAGCACATCTGTGAAGATATCCCAGGACTCATCAAAGTAACGGCTGAGGCACCGGAGGGAAACAATGGTGAAGTCCATCTTTGGGATTACGAATATGCTTGTCCCCATTCTTGCAAGCTCAGAGTGAAGTAGATCCATAGGATAATTCTCACTGCCACGCTTTGCTGTCCCGAATAGCAGTGGCTCAATACCTTGATTTGAGGGATCAATGTTCCTTACTCCTCCTTTGAAGAAGAGGCTTACTGCAGTAACCTCACTATCTACCTTCTTGAGGATTACTTTCAACCCATCGATGTCGAATTCAGAGACATCACATCCAGCAGTGGATACACCAGAGGTGAATGGCAGAATGATCACCATTAGCAGGGTTATCAGTCTCACTAGTAAGGTTATTGGCTTCCCCCTCATGTTAAAAGCTCCTTATCCTCCTGAGACAGTAGTACCCCGATCACGAAGGGCTTGCCGGTAATATAGGTATTGATATAATCCTCTACATCCTCTCTGGTTATTCTCTTAACATTAGGGATATAATCCAGATAATAGTCAAGCCCGGTCGAGCACCACCATGATCCCAGCGTATAAGCGAACATGCTGGCAAGCTCAACATCGTAGACTTGCTGAGCTTCCAGCCTTTGCCTGGCATTTTTTAGCCCTTCGTCGCTGAAGTAATCTTCCTGACCTATTCTTTGAACTTCCTCAATTAGGGCCTTCCTTGCTGTATTGAGGTTTTGAGTATTGGTCCGAGCGAAGATTGTGATGGGGCCGGTGTATTCTTGGGTACGGTAGGCTACAGAACAGGAAGTGAACAACCCAGAATCTACAAGGTTCTTTTGAAACCCAGATGCAGGATTATTCAGGATACATGAGAGGACATCGGCTGCATACGTTGCTCTTTCATCCTCGGAGACGCTCGGGCCATGAAACCCTATGAGAATACTGATGGTGTTAACTGGCCTTACGATAACAATTTCCTGAACCTCCTCGAGCAGCGGATGACGTGGTACAGGGTACTTCATGAAGGGATCTTCTCTCCTCTGCCAATCAGCGAATATTTCTCCAGCCATATTAAAGATCTCCTTCGGATCGATATCACCAGCTATGATGAGAGCAGAGTTGTTAGGTATATAGAACTTTTTCTGAATAGTAAGCATCTTATCCTGAGTGGCGGTAGTGATAATCTCGCGGTCGCCCAGGACATCTTTACGCCAAGGATACTTGTACCATAGCCTTTTATCCACCTCCTGCTGGAGACAACGCCGTGGTGTAGCCTCAGCACGATCATACTCTGCCAAGACTACCCTCTTCTCCATCTCTAACTCTTCCTCATCAAACAGTGGCGATTGGATAGCATCCTTCATGAAGATCATACCTTGTTCAAGGTAATCTCTACGGAGGGTGGTGAAGTATAACGTACTCTCCGTGGAGGTACTTCCGTTAGCCAGCCTGCCCAGTTCTACACCTAACTCCCTCAACCTTTCTAGATAACTTTCCTGGTTGGAGATAGCCTTGTTGCCCTTGAAAAACATATGCTCGTAAAGGTGAGAAAGCCCATCGTATGCTGGTGGTTCGGTGCAAGCTCCACTCTTCACAGCTATGGTGATGGTAACAAGAGGGACGTTATGGTTCTCCACAGCTATAACCTCCAACCCATTTTCCAGTATTGTAGAGGAGATGCCGTATCTTTGAACTTGAGAAGGGGCAGATTGAACAAAGGCCGACAACAGGAAAACTGCGGCCAAGTATGCCGCTAAGCCTCTCTTCGTGGTACCTCCCCTTTTCATGCTATCTGAAGCTTTACCTTACTTACCATAATGCTAGCCCACGGGCAGAAACTTCTTGGCTATATTCTATTCCCTTGATGTATGCTTAGCAATCCCTCAGTTGTGCCAGAGATTTAGGGAAGAATATCGGCAATGGATATTTAATATTTACTGACCTCAGCCATTTTGCCGGAGGGTGTGCTAAAGTTAAGAGATATTGGCCATGACTAAAGACGAAGCTATTGCTATCTGGAGCAGAAATGGTAGACCCGAGATTACTCTTAAGCCGTGGGATAAAGTCTCAGACCTGGAGAAATTTTTGGACGCTACTCCGCAAGAGTGGCAACTTAAAGCTGTCGCGGAGCGGCTTAGTGGATTATGAGTGGAATCATTATGTAAAGTAAACTTGAAGGGGGATGAATGAATAGAGAAAACAAAAGTGTCTCGGCTGACGCAAAGCGTACTAGCTCCGCTGAAGAAAAAAAGATGTGATATCTGACTCTTCGTTCAACGGGTGTTCCGAATAGTCAAGCCAGAAGAGCGGTGGGAGTTTATAAGAAGACCGTGGAGCGGTGGCAGATAGCTAACGAGATTGATGAAATGGACCCACTCGAGACAATCTTTTCACTCTACTTACACAATCTTTCTCTGATCGTCTTGAAAGATATGGAACTGATAAATAAAGATTGGAATGAGCTAAGCAAGTTTGAGCTGAGATATCTAACTCTCCGAATGAAGCAATACGGCCCGAAAGAACTCGCAAGGCTAACCAAAAAAGCTGGCCAAGAGAAAAGGCCAATGGACTTCACTGAATTGCTCATGCGTAAGATGAGAGAACCGGAAGACGTGGCTCCGCCCACTAGCTCCGCTGATGAAAATTTTTGACTGAGCAAGCCACTCCTTGCTCTCTCACTATAACTCTTGAGATTTTTGCCTTTCAAAAGCTACATTACTCAGTTTTCGAGGTTTTTCAGCCTAATTTGCTGAGCAAATATACTAGCTATACTGAACAGCATGATTGATTTGTCTTAGTTTTTGAGGAATAATTGTAGAAATTAACAGTACGTGTAATACTGAGCTTAATAGGCTTTGTTTGTTCTGGGGTATGGTGTGCCATACCATGATGGGAGTAGAAATTAAAAAATCAATAGAGAAAGGAGGTTGAGACAACTAAAGCTGGTCAAATAGAAAGAGAAAAATGGGGTGCAGTATAGATTTGGAGTGAAAAATGCAAAGTACCGATAAACCAAATACCAGTTTCAAAATCTGTGTTGTTGTTGAACCAGATGGCGATCAGTTTCATGCTTATTGCCCGGCTCTCACCGGCTTGCATACTTGCGGAGATACTGAAGAAGAAGCTTTAGACAACGCTAGAGATGCAGCCATAGCTTACTTGCGCTCCCTGATAAAGCATGGGGACCCAATTCCGGTGGGTGTTTTGGCCGATAAAGAAAAAGAGAAAATGGGACCTCATCGTATAGAAGATTTGGTGGTAACAACTGTTTGAGTTTCATCAAGAGCACTTGGGACCAGTTAAAGAACAAAACTGCTGGTGATCTAATCTCGGCTCTGGAAAAAGATGGGTGGATTTTAGATGAGAAAGTCAGAACTGAGCGACTGTATCGACATCCAGATGGTAGGCGTGTATCTATTCACTATCATGCGGGCAAAAAATCTTATGGAACCGGGTTATTAAAAGCGTTGCTGGAAGATACAGGATGGTCTGAAAGCGATATGAAGCGATTGAGGCTGATTAAATAGAAACATGAAAAGATGGTTTTGGGGTTTATCTGGGATCATATTAGTGGGAATTTTGCCTTCCGTCTCTTGCTCCATGGTCTTGGCGTCTAGTTATACTGTGACTTTGACAGACTCACCGGATCCGCCGACAGAGCAATCTTTTAGTGGAACTTATGAACTAGGGCCCCCGATACTTTTGAATCCTGAACCAGATGCCTTTCTTATCCGTTCTGAGCCTGCAGAATACGCTGACGATATGATAGTAATTCCTTTTGATGTTGTAGCAGGGCAGAAGGTCAAAGTTTGGATGTATGTGCAATGCTGGTATGGTTCGGAACGACGCTCTATCCATGCTTGGGTGGAAAGCCCTACGTCTGTTATTAAGCCGTCTTCACGAACGCTAGAAATAAAACGGCTAGACATGAATTTTATTGCCAAGCAAACGGGAACATACGAGTTGATTTTGGAAGGTTCAAACGAGACTGTTGATGTTAGAGTACAAGTAACAACGCCCTATCCTCTTGGCAGTGAGAACTCAAATGTTGCTGGGATTTCCCAGGCCCCGGGGATAATAACTGTTTAAGTTGAAGCTCTCTTCAAGAAGATTTAAGAAGAACGGAAGATGAAGTCAAGATAACATCGGCTGGTCCGAAGATGATATGAAACGGCTGAAACTGATCAAATAAGAGGAGGAAAAATGCTCACTTGTTCGATTCTTTGTATCGCCACCGAGATTCTTTGTATGACCCTTGATGGACTTCTCCATGCTACGGCTTATATTTCAATATTTATCTTGCTCCCATTGGCATTAGTTGCTGGTCTCTGTAGTATTCCACTTTTTTTTCTTGTTATGCTACAGCAAATGGATGGCTTCCAACTGACTCAAAGTCCAGAAGCTGTCAGCTTTGTAATGGATATGTTCTTCCCGGGGGTTATGGCTACTGGGGGGTAGTTTATACGACCCCCGTTCTGTATATGGACGGGGGGGTCTTTTAGCACCCCCTGTATTTCCCAATATCTACCATATCCCCCGACTGGTTCCTTGCAAAGCAAAATCAACCTTACTCACCACAGAAAGCCAGTGGGTGGTCAAAGTGCCGATAACTCATGGTAAAGCTTTAGGCTATCTTCAAACTTCACCGAACGCGTGTATTTGAGCACCATATCCAAGCTCTCCCATCCGCCCAGTCTCATTATGTGCTCAACATCCAGACCAGCACGGTGAAGATTAGAAGCAAATGTTCTTCTGAAAGTGTGCGGATTACATTTCAACCCAGTCTCTTTCTCTAATCTTCTGAGCATAGACACGATACCCGATGGTTTCGTGTGCCAGATATTCTCTCCAGTGCCGTTCCCTGAAATCCATTTCTGAAGCATGCCGGCAGTTCTTTGACTAAACGGAGCTTTTCTTTGCTTCTTAGCTTTGCCTCAGATGGTTATAGTACAGCTTTGCCAATCAATATCACTTGCTTTGATATTAGCTATTTCACTCAATCTCATGCCGGAGTCAGCAAGTAAACTGATGATGGTCTTATCTCTTAAAGTATCAACCCGGTCAATGAGATAGTTTACTTGTTCGGTGGTCAAGCTGGGCAGTATGGGTTTACTCGACTTTGGCGGGTCAATCTTCTTCAGTGGATTTTCTTTGAGATAATCATTTCTGACCAGCCAGTTGATGAATGCTCTGATGGCTCTATAGTAGGCATGTTTGGCATTGCCACACTTCAGATTGGCCAGAAATGAACTTATGCCATCTGGGGTTAGTTCATAATTCCTCACAAATGGCTTGAGACAAGACCGATAAAATCTTATCGTCTTGGGTGAAATACCTTGTCTTCTGGAATCAAGGAATTTTGTTAACAAAATAAGGTTTTGATTTATTAACAAGATAGAAGTGAGGCGCAGAGGACTCGAACCCCCAACCGGCTGATTAAGAGTCAGCTGCTCTACCCGTTGAGCTAGCGCCCCAAATTTAGCCTTGAAGACCCTGGGTTTTACGCCTTTTTAAAGAGGAATCAGCGTATCGTTTTTAAGCTTACCTTCCAGAATTTCGACACCCTAACTTAATACCAGAATAATACGTAGAAGAGGTAAAGTCAAACAAATTCCCAGGGATTATCCGACCCTGCTGGCTTTGGATGTGTCTACTTCAGAATTTGCATCCAATAGTATGTTTTGTAATCCACCTTCCGCACTTATTGATTTTGAATTATAAGCTTATCTAAGCTATCCTCTTCACAGGAGATGATTAGAATGCTATCAAAACATATCATGG
>Ga0209013_10002967_pt1 | contig 15250 bp, 10 predicted proteins | sample Cruoilmetagenom2_FD_187291 | JGI IMG/M metagenome (GOLD analysis project Ga0209013, IMG submission 187291) | Oil polluted marine microbial communities from Coal Oil Point, Santa Barbara, California, USA - Sample 2 (SPAdes) (version 2) | ecosystem: Environmental > Aquatic > Marine > Oil seeps ... | reverse complement strand
TGCATGGGCATCAACTTCATAATGGCCTCACTGCGTTCGGCGAGGGTGTTGGCCAGGATCATTTTCTGCATGATTGGCAATCGTTCTTCTTCGAAAAACATGTGTTCTGTCCGGCACAGGCCGATGCCCTTGGCACCATACTTCCGTGCGCGTTGCGCGTCCTCCGGATAATCTGAATTTGCGCGTACGCCAAGCACCCGGATGTCATCTGCCCAGGAAAGTATCTTGAGCAGGTATGGATCGCTGAAGTCCGGTACCTGGGTGGGTAATTCAGCGTTATATATCAGGCCGGTATTGCCATCAATGGATAGACATGCACCTTCCTTGATAACCAGGTCTTCACCTACCTGCATTACGTGGTTATCGAGGTCAATTTCAATCTCGCTAACACCGACCACGGCAGGTTTGCCGAATTGTCTGGCTACCAGGGCCGCGTGGCTGGTTCGCCCACCCTTGCTGGTGACAACACCTTTTGCTGCCAGCATGCCATGAACATCATCCGGTCTCGTCTCCGGCCTGACCAGGATGACGTCCCTGCCATCCTCTTTTGCCCAGCGCTCGGCCAGGCCGGGGTCAAAGGCGATGATGCCGACCGCGGCACCAGGTGAAACATTCAGACCCTTGGCGATGGGTTGCACACCCTTGAGTGCATCACCATCCAACTGTGGGTGCAGAAAAAAATCAACCTGATCCGGTTGTACACGGGAAACGGCTTCTTCGATTGTAATCAGGCCTTCATCAACCATGTCAACGGCGATACGTACCTCGGCCTGGGCTGTGCGCTTGCCGTCGCGTGTCTGCAGCAACCAGAGCTTGCCTTGCTCAATGGTGAATTCCATGTCCTGCATGTTGCGATGGTGTTTTTCCAGGCGCCGTGCAATTTGCTCCAGTTCTTCATACATCCGGGGCATGTCGCCGGCCAGTTGCCCGATGGGCAGGGTTGCCCGCGTACCGGCAACCACGTCCTCGCCCTGTGCATTGATCAGGTAGTCACCCTCAAGTGCCGGCTCGCCGGTGGTTGCGTTACGTGACATGAATACGCCGGTGGCGCAGTCATCGCCGATATTACCGAACACCATGGTCTGGATATTAACCGCTGTACCCAGGTCATGAGCAATGCCGGCGGCGTTTCTGTAATCATTGGCGCGTTTTCCATTCCAGGATTTGAATACGGCCTCGGTGGCCTGCTGTAGTTGCTCATAGGGGTCGGTCGGGAACTCCCTGCCAGTATAGGTATGGATGATCTCCCTGAATCTAAGGGTAACGGCTTTCCATGCTTCTGCATCAAGGTCGGCATCGTTCAATACCTTTGATTCCCGCCGTTGTGCTGTTATCACCGCCTCGAAGACCTCATCAGGCACACCCATTACCACACCGCCGAACATTTGTACCAGACGTCGATACAAGTCATAGGCAAAACGTGGTCGAGAGGTGAGGGCGGCCAGCCTCGCTGCTATTTCATCATTCAAGCCGATGTTAAGGATGGTATCCATCATGCCCGGCATTGAAAATTTTGCACCGGAACGGCAGGAGACCAGTAAGGGGTTTTCAGCATCTCCGAAATGCTTGCCGGTCAGTTCCTCCAGGCGGGTGACGGCTTCCAGTGACTGTTCCCATAAGCCGGTTGGAAATGACTCATTAGCGCTGAGATAGTCGTTGCAGCCCTCAGTGGTTACAGTGAACCCGGGTGGTACCGGTATGCCCAGGCTTGTGGCATCAAAAAGGTTGGCGCCTTTGCCGCCGAGCAGTCCGCGCACGGATTCCCAGTCCCCGTCAAAGCGTTTTTTCGCCGCTTCAATTTCTTCAAACAGGTAGACGTATTTTTGTGGTGTCGCAGCTTTACTCATGTTTTATCTCCATACGCGGATTTATTTAGATGTTATAAAAATTAACCGGGCTCATAGTAAACATTATGCCGGGTAAAAACGCTGATTCAGGTCAAGACTACAGACAGAAAAAAACCCGGCATGGGGGTGCCGGGTTAATAAAATCAGCCCGTGGAAAGGCTGACAGAACACAAATATTTTCGGGCGACTGGCTGCGGGTTGCCACAGCCAGTCTCTTGTTGCTTAGTAGATATCGTGAACCGTGTTATAGATGTTGAATTTGCCCGTAGGTGTCACAAATTCAGGGCCCTTGATAACGGCCTTGAGTTTACGGGTCTTGTCATCAACGATCACGATGGCTGATTTCTGCTCGAGTCCACTCCATACGGAGAACCAGACTTCGTCGCCTGCCTTGTTGTATTCAGGCTGTACGACACGCTTCGGTCCTTCACCCACGTCTGCCCATTCGGCAATTGGAAGTACTTCAAAGCCGGCGTCCAGGTTGTCGATGTCATAGACAGCGATAGACTGGGAGAACTTGGTGTCCGGGTTCAGAGGTGCATCCACCCAAAGGTTCTTTGAGTTCGGGTGAGATTTGACGAACAGGGAACCACCGCCCATACCGGGCAGGGTGCGCACGACTTTCCATGCATGCTGAGGATGACCTTCAGGATCTGTTCCCAGGAACGTAACATTCTCGTTACCCAATGCACTGGTGACCCAAACCGGACCAAATTGCGGATCGATGAGATTGGCGCCACGACCCGGGTGAGGGATCTTGGTCACATCTGTGAGAGCAACCAGTTTCCGTTCCTTGGAATCGATCACGGCAATCTTGTTGGATTGGTTGGCCGCAGTCAGGAAATAACGGTGTTTTGCATCCCAGCCACCATCGTGAAGATAGCGGGCGGCACCGATGGTTGTAACGCTGAGATTATCTACGTCTTCAAAGTTCACCAGTAAAATTTTACCGGTTTCCTTAACATTGACGATGAACTCAGGGTGCTCGTGTGATGCCACAATGGCTGCGACACGTGGTTCAGGGTGATATTCCTGTGTGTCAACCGTCATGCCGCGCGTAGAAACGACTTTCAGTGGCTCCAGCGTATCGCCATCCATGATTGTGTATTGCGGCGGCCAGTAAGAGCCGGCAATCGCATACTTGTCTTCATAACCCTTATATTTTGAAGACTCAACTGAACGTGCCTCAAGACCGACCTTGATTTCAGCAACACGTTTTGGAGGGTTCATCCACAGGTCGATCATATCGATTTTTGCGTCACGGCCGATGGTGAAAACGTAGCGGCCCGATGCAGATGGACGGGAGATATGTACAGCGTAACCGGTCTTGATAATGGTGACGGTTTCCTTGGTGTCGCCATCAATAATGGCTACCTGGCCGGAATCACGCAGGGTTACTGCAAAGAAGTTTTCAATATTGCGATTGTGCTGTGGTTTGCTTGGACGGTCTTCGGGTTTAACCAGAAGTTTCCAGCTGTTAACCATTTCCGGCATTCCCCACTCTGGAGGCGCAGGTGGCTCGTGTTGCAGGAAACGCGCCATGATATCAATCTGGGATTCGGTCAGGTCACCGGAAGTACCCCAGTTGGGCATGCCGCCAGCTGAACCATAAGTGATCAGTGCTTTCAGGTAATCGGTACCTTTCTCACGTGTAATGTCCGTGGTCAAAGGTTTGCCGGTTGCCCCTTTGCGCAAAACACCGTGGCAACCAGCGCAACGCTGGAAGAAGATTTCGGTAGCCGCATCGAACTCGACCTGGGTAATATTCGGGCCTTCGGAATCGATAAACGATTTGGTATCTTCGGCAGTTATTGCCGATGGGGCGCCCTTGTAGGCCATTTCTGTGCTGGCTGAAACCGGGTGGTCAGAAGGCCCGGTGACCTTTTCGCCACCGCGTGCTGCGGCTACTTGGGCCGCATTAATATCACCGCCTTTATTACCAAATGAATTGATAACATAGGTGACGATATCAGCTACATCGGTATCACTGATGTAGGCAAGATTGGGCATGACAGCGTTGTAATCTTTGCCATTAACCGTAATCGGCCCGGACAGACCATTAAGGACGGTATGCACGGCTTTCATGGGGTCAGACGCTATATAGTCCGAACTGGCAAGCGGCGGAAATGCGCCGGGCAGACCTTGACCATTGGCCTGGTGGCAAGCGGCACAATTGGCAACAAACAGTTTTTCGCCGTTGCTAATACGCTGATCAAATGTTGCGGCGTTGGCTGAAGCTACTTCAGCTGAATGAACTGTGTCATCTTTTGTTTTTGCGGCAATCGCTGTTGCAGCAAAAGCAAAACATAACGATAAAGCGAACAAACCCAATTTCCTCATTATGTATTTCCTCATTTATTAACCCAACAAAACTCCACGGCCTCGATATTAAAGCCCACAGTAGACTCTAAACGTCCTTATGTCCTGCGTAATTGACTTGCGTCAATAAGAAGGGTGATATTTATCAATATTGAAAACGTGCTGAAATGGAATAGTTCCTGCCAGGGCGGGTCAGCAGTTCCAGCATCGGGTTGCCAGGTTTGAATAAACTGACATCCGCCCAGCGCCAGTAACGCTCGTCCGTCAGGTTATAAATGCCGGCACGCAGATCGAAATGCTCGTTGATACGCCAACCTGCCGTTAAATCGGCGGTCGCCCACGATGGCGGGTGGAAACGTTCACCGGCGGTTTCGTCAATGCGATCCTGGGCGGCGGTGAAGGTACCGGTCAGGTTGGCATCAAGACTGCCGTCGCCGGATGTCCATGAAACCCCGAGCACCATCTGTGGTGGGGATACGCTGTTCAGCGGTTCACCGGTTTCACGATTTTCACCCCGCGACCAGTAGGCAGCCCCTGAAAGTGACCAGTTTTCCAGTGCCTGGCTCCAGCCGGCCAGGTTTTGCTCCAGTCTCAAATCGAGACCGTATATACGGGCCTGGTCTATGTTGCGTGACTGGAACAGTATCGTGCCCGTTTCCGGGTCAATGCCGACAATGGCCTTGGTTTCTATAAAATCATCGTATTCAGTGTCAAATACGGCCAGTGTCAGGCGGGTATTGTTTGTAATGTACCTGAAGCCGGTCTCAAACCCCTGCGAGGTCTCGGACTTCAAGTCCGGGTTCGGGATTGCACGGATGTTGAACAGGGGAATATCCAGCCCGATATTCGCGTCTTCAAAAGGTGGTGCCCTGAAGCCATTAACATACTGTGCGTATATGCCCCATTCATCATTGATATGGAAAAGCGCACCTAAACGCGGGCTGAATTCATCTTCGCTGACTGAAACAACTTCTGTATTGGGGTTGGCCTCCAGGTAAATTTCATCCGGACGCGGTTCGAGTTCATATCGGTCATAACGGATCGCCGGCACGATCTCCCAGCGTCCGTTGTCCAGGCTGATTTCGTCCTGGATAAAAATGCCCAGCTCATCGGTACGCGAAATCGGGAAATCACGCACCGGCAGGGTTTCCCCCAGGATGGTCTTGCTGATAGAACCGTCGATCAGGCTTTGTTGAAAGCCGTCGCGGTATTCTTCGGAGTCGGTGCGCTGAAACTCAATACCGGCGCCCAGGTGATGTTCGCTACTTGCCAGCGACACATCACGGAACAGGTTCAGTTCCACACCACTAAAATCCTGGTCATATTGAAAGTATCGTTCCATACGAACCGGTCTGATGGAAGCGGCCCGTTCCTCATGGGTGAGTTGTTTGGTGCTTGATGTAACATCGAATGCGCGGATCACGCCATTGGCCCATCGGCTGTCAAATTCGTAGGCGATACTCAACTGGCGGTTTTCATCGCTATCGTCACCGGCCAGGAATGTCGTGCTACGGAAACGCCCGTAACCCGGTAATGACTCGATTTGGGTTTTAGCTTCTTTCTGATAGTCGTTAATGGTGACCCTCAGAAGGTTTCCACCCCGTGTGTCGTGGGTATAACGTATGAAATAGTCCTGGCTGTTCCAGTCCTGTTTGTCTTTGGGTGAGCCGGCAACCGCCATGTTTTCTGTTTCATGACCGTCACGCCAGGTAGCGGCGAACAGAAATCCGTTGTTTTCATTGCCCCAGGCGGCCATACCGGAACCAACGATACTTGAATTGACACTTTGGTAGCCGCCGCGTAATGAATACCAGCTATTGCCATCGCTAAATGCCAGCAAATCATTGGGATCCCAGGTGGTAACGGCCATTACGCCGCCCAGCGCATCGGATCCATACAGCGTAGAGGCCGGACCATACAGAACTTCCAGTCGTTTGATACGGTCGGTTTCCGCAAGTATCCGCCCGCCGTCAGAAAAATTGCCAATCGCAAATCGGTCTCGTGTGGGGATACCGTCAATTTCAATTGCCACACGGTTGCCACCGATGCCGCGAATATTTATGGCGTTGGAGCCGAAACGTGTCCCCGAGCTTTCAATATTAAGACCCGGTTCGTAACGCAGCAGATCATCGACATTCTCGATACCATAACGCTCAATAAAACCGGCGTTGATCACACTGACCTGGCCGATGACATCGGAGAGCGGTCTTGGTGTTTTGCTGGCAACTACAACAATAGGATCCAGTATTACCGGTTCAGGTGCGGCATCATCGTCAGCGACCGTGGCTGACAATGGGAGAGCGAATAGTGCCAGCAACAGCCATCGCATGGTTGAGTGCATCAGTATTTCCATTCCAAAAAAAGCGTGCAGCATAGCCATCCCGTCAGGGTAATGTATTGACATAGGTCAAATGAGACACATTATCACTTGATTGGACCATGATTTGCGAGTCTGCGATAGTCTAAAGGAAAAGTTAATTATCCTGCACTAAATCCTATCGTTGACATGTCGCCCATGGGTCGGTAGTTTGCGATGCTGGTCTGTCACTAGAGTCCGGTCATGTCTTCTACAAAATACGATTTCCCAATCAACAGTGATGTCGTTAGACGTAGCACTACTGCCTGGTTGATGCTGGGCCTGGTATCACTGGTTGGCGCGGGTCTGTTTTCGCTGTTGCTGGTATTGGCACGAACCCCGGCCATTCAGGAATGGTTACCGATTATAGATTTCTTTCGCGTGGCCCTGGTTGTACACGTGGACCTGTCTGTACTGATCTGGTTATTGTCGATGGCGGGTGTGCTTTGGGCACTGAGCACAGATCGCGATCTGCCGGGCTGGGATCGTGTATCTTTCTGGCTGGCAGCGAGTGGTACCGCAGTTGTTGTGGTTTCACCCTTTATCGGTGCCGCTGATCCGCTCATGAACAACTATGTGCCGGTATTACGCCACCCCGTGTTTTACACGGGCCTCGGTCTGTTTACCGCTGGCGTACTATCACACCTGCTGCGATCTGCCATGACGTTTAGCGGATTGACAACCCATCTCGATGGTTCGGCAGCACTTCAAGTCGGCACCAAGCTGGCCGCAGTTACTGCCGCCGTTGCCATCGGTGCATTTATTGCATCACTGGCCGCTATACCTTCGAGCATGGAAGGGCAGGCATATTTTGAATTTCTATTCTGGGGCGGCGGACACGTACTGCAGTTTACCCATACCCTGCTAATGATGGTGGTGTGGGTGCTATTAGCCAGCAATAGCGCTTGTCGTTTTACCCTGACACCCCGCCTGTCACTCGCCTTTTTTCTACTGATGGCGTTGCCGGTGTTAATGGTGCCCCTCATTTACCTGGCACATGATGTGGTTTCACCGGGTCACAGGTTGGCATTTACCGATTTAATGAAATACGGTGGCTTATCCAGCCTGCCACTGGGATTAGCCGTCGTGGCCAGTCTCTGGAAGGCGGACAAACCACAGGGAGAAGGGCGCTACCTGCGCTCTGCGTTATTGTCGTCAATCGGACTTTTTGCCGTTGGCGGCGTGATTGGTTTCATGATCTCCGGCCTGGACATCGTCATTCCAGCCCACTACCACGGCTCAACAGTAGCCGTAACCATTGCATTCATGGGATTGTGTTACTTCCTGTTGCCACGCCTGGGATTTGGCGAAATACCACCACGCTTGGCATTCTGGCAGCCTATTATTTACAGCAGCGGGCAGTTTCTGCACATCATGGGCCTGGCATGGACAGGCGGCTATGGCGTGCAGAGAAAAACCGCAGGCCTGGCACAAGGTCTTGAACAGGCCAGCCAGATCGCAGGCATGGGCCTGATGGGCCTCGGCGGACTGATATCGGTAATCGGTGGGCTGCTGTTCCTGGTAGTAGCTTATAAGTCAATTCGCGGACGCACTACCACGTAATAAATGGCACCGTCATCCCGGAATTTGCGAAGCAAATATCCGGGACCCATTTTCGCTCTTTTATTGTTAAGCTCAACACAGAGCCAAGGTGGATCCCGGGTCAAGCCCGGGATGACGGTGCTTCTTTCTGAGATGGCGATGCCATTGCATGTGTACAATGGGCTTCTGTAAAAATTACCAGGTACATAGATGTCAGAACTAATCCTCTTCACCCTCAATGCAATTGTGATCTACCTGCTTTCCGACTGGTTACTAAGGATGATCGAAAAACGTCGAGGCGCCGTGTTGAAACAGCGTCAGGTCGTATTTTTCGTTATTTTTCTGGTATTGGTAATGACCAGCTTCGGAATTTTACGAAACCTGTTGGGGCCTGCCTGAACACCGTTACAAAAGCTTAACCCAGTTGCTTATGCAAGCGCGCATCAAAGCTGGCAAAATGATGACCGAACCAGTCTGACAATTGCGTTTTCAGCAGTTTCTGACCAGCTTCCGGATCTTCAAAAAAACCGTCCATCAATTCAAGGATCTGATCCAGCAAGCCTTCGTGATCTTCTTTATGGTCCTCATATTCGACATAGTCAGCCTCCCGCATCAAGCGCTCCTCCAACGCAAAATGGGCGGAAATATCGGCGTGAATTTCGCCAAGCACCGCTTCAACATTCTCGGCATTCACCGGCTCAGCCAGTTGCTCATACAAGTCATTGATCGCCTGGATCATGTGTTCGTGTTCGTGATCTATCGAAGCGTTACCAACGGAAAACTCCGGTTTCCATTCAAGCAGTGCCATACATCCTCCTACCTGAAAATAAATGTTTGTTGCAGGTGGTCAAATTCGACCACCACATGCTGACCGTCAGTCAGTGTAAATTCTGTCTGGCCGCTGTAATCAAAACCATCCTCACGACCTGAATCACTCATGCCAATGAATAGTTCATGGCTGCCGGAGGGCAATTCCATGCGGTAGTAAACGGTAGATTCCCCATCACTCCAGAACCCACTGGGTGGCATACTTTGATCAAAAAGAACCTTGCCATCAGCACTAAACAATACATCAACCGAGTGCCTTTCCCTGGGGCAATCGGAAGGTTTACGCATGTTCGGTGGCAGTTTGTTCAATTCTTCCTGAGTGAGCTTGCGACATTCTTCCACCCGTTGGCCTGCGTGAGAAAAGGTCAACGAGATGATGCCATTGCCTTCTGCCAGTTGACTGAATCGCGGCCAAATTGTGAACACCACGGAAGCAACAGCAAAAAGTCCCCAGGCAAGCGCGACTCCAACTGGCCGGAATGTGTGCTTGCGGGTTTTTACACGGGCAGAAGTCTCATGGTCAGATATCTTGTAAGGTGCATTCAGCGTGTCCCTGAATGCGGCGATGGCCGAAGTTGTATCCGGGAAATCACACCATGGTTCGCTCCACAAGAGTGCCAGTTTTTCAGCATCCACACGCTTGCGTAACTGGGGATCCCGTTCACGGTCCATACGTTGCCTGGTCCAGGTTGCTCCGAGACGATACTGGCAGTCGCCATGCGCACAGCCCTTTAGAACCACGCCGTCAGCAAGATCGCGGCTCAGCGCCCAATCAACAAAGGAGGGTGGCAGTTGCGCCATGCAGGTGAGTTTTACCACGGCGGTTTCGGCGTTTATAAACGCTTTTGATTTCAGGCTGCCCTCACAGCCAAAGACCAGTAAACGCCGGCTACCTTCAAGGTTTTGGGTGGCTTCAGTGACCCTGTTGCGAATGTCTGCAACTGACCGGTCAGGCAAATCAATACCGGGTGATAATGCAGAGCGTGTACGAAACGGTGTGGCCGTGGGACAGGAGCCTACGCAAATTCCGCAACTAAGACAGAGATTACTTGAGACAATGACCTCACTTGCGTATTTTTTACCATCGCTGCGCGGAGCCATTTCAAGGGCACTGAAGGGGCAATCTTCCACACAACGCTCACAACCGTTACAGTTATCGAGATCAATTCTGACCACTTCAGTCTTACGCGCTGGTGGTAACCATGGTGCTATACATATCAGCAAGCTGAAGCCAACCAACAGCACCCAGACTGTTGCAGGCGGCCAATAGTTCAGCAGTGGGTAGATCAGCAGGTAGTACCAGTCCAGCGCCAGGCTTTCCGGTACCAGGGCGGGATCGGCTTTGCCCTGACTGAGGGCAGGGTAAACCAGCGAAAGGACCAGCATCGACAGCAGTGCACCGACCATGATCTTACGGGGCGGGTTAATTTTCGGCCGGGTGATGCGGAATACGTGAATCCATATACTGAATACAAGGAAGATCGGCAGGCCGATAATATGTGTGAACGCCATCAAAGTGAAAAAGCGGTCACTGAGCGCTTCGACACTGAGGAAGTTGCGGGCCATCGAGTCGGTAAATATTGGCAGGGCGTCCAGCATTTCCGACGAAACCAGTGCCACATACAAGGCCAGTTGATCCCATACCAGCCAGTAACCCGTTATGCCCAGGGGAATGATCATCCACAATAACGGCACACCCGTCACCCAGCTAAACCAGCGCGCGTTACGGTAGCGGTCGAAGACAAATTCCTTAAAGATATGCAGCACCAGCGTTACGATGGCAGCATCGGAAGCATACCGGTGCAAGCTGCGCATGACACCACCCAGGTACCATTGCTCAACCGTCAGGTACTCGACTGATTCGAAGGCACCAACCACGCTGGTATGAAAGAAAATAGTGATCCAGATACCGCTGATCAAAACGATCCACAGAAAGAAAATTGTCAAAGAACCAAGGTGTCGAAGCGGGTTCAGTGCGTTGCCAAAGGCGCGATCCAACCATTTTTGCGGTAATTCAAAGGCGAGTTGACCAGTTTTTTGAATGGTCTTTAACAAGGTTCAGATTCCCTTCTTCCTGCGCCGGGCACGACGAATTTCGACTAAAAGGTAGATGATAACGCCGAGAACCACAAATGAACCGATGGCGATCTGTACAAATAACGAATAATCAAAGCGGTATCGACCGGTATTCGGGTCGTAGACTGTACAGAACAGTTTGACCCTGTCGACCACGCCTGAGAAAAGATTATGTTTGGATTGCGGCCGATTGAAGACCAGGTCTTTCAATGGCTCTACAAGCCATGGCAACTCAAATGTACCGCCATAGACCTGTTGGTAGATTTTCCCATCCCGGTCCACGATCGTTACCTGCGTTACGTGATCGAAGCCGCGCGGGGTACTGAAATAAATGAACCCAAGATTCTCCACCAGTTTTGCCATGGTCTCGGCCGAAGCGCTAAGAAATGCCCAGTTGGGATCGTTGATTCCCTGTTTACGGGCAAAATCCCGCATCCGTTCAGGCGTGTCGTTGGGTGTATCAAAGCCAATGGTCACAACTTTGAAGCTGTCATGTCCGAGTGCTTCGCGTGCCGCATCAACTGCCGTTTTCAGATGTCTCGTGAGGGCAGGGCAGACATGGTGACAGGATGTGAATATCAGGCTTACCAATAATGGTTGGCCGCCATAGTCTGCCAACTTTACAGGTTGACCAAAACTGTCTGTGAATTCCAGGCTGGCCAGTTCCCTGCCGATAGCTGCCTGGGATATTTCCAGTGCTTCATTCTCGCTGTAGGATCCATCTTTTGCTTGGCCACAGGCGTTTTGGCTCGACATAACCATTAGCAGGATGGTGAAGCCAAGAATAATGTAGGGGAGACGGAAGACTGCGGTGATCACCGGTAATTTATCCCATGTATTGAAGCGGTCAATTATACCCAAAAAAAAACGCCGGACGGTATCGTCCGGCGTCTTTTATGACTTAAATAAAGTCTACGACATTATATCTACGACATTGGCCAAACAGAGGCCAGGTACTTCCAGTTAATCGCGTAGTAAACCACGAATATTGCCAGGAAGAATATTGCCATAACGAAGGTTCCCGGTGCTGCAAAGCCAAACTTACCGGCACCGGCATGGCCACCCTGGGGCTCAATCGTTGGTTCAGCCTTCATCAGGCGTGTGGTCGCACCACTGTATGGCGACTCGGATTCGACACGTTTACCGAAAAATACCGAGACCACTGTTATCAGGATATATATGCCACCACCGACAATTGCGAGGGTGCCGCTGATACCAACAAGTCCCATCAGTGTGTATGCACTGGCTGGATAGTCAAAGCCCAGTGCGGAGTCGGTAAACGCCATATCCCAGTGCCGGCGTTCAACACCGAGTGTTCCCGCACCCATCATGACCAGTGTAAACACCATCATGCTGAGACCGAAAATATACGGCTGCCACTTGGCCAGACCCGGCAGGAATACCTGGCGCCGGAATAAAACCGGAATCAGGAAGTAGGTCAGAGACATAAATGCCAGGGTGGTACCAATAACGACCGTGGCATGGAAATGTCCGGGTACGTAAATGGTGTTATGAATAATGATATTGATCTGTTCAGTACCCATGACAACACCGGAAATGCCACCGAGGAAACCGAAACCAATCAGCGAGATAAACATGCCGGAGAACACCGGGTTGCCCCAGGGTGCTTTACGCAGCCATTCGAACATACCCTTGGTGTAACCCTTGGCACGTTGTGCGACCTCGATAGAGCCCGGGACGGTCAGTCCGTGGATCATGCTGGCCAGTACCGCAAGATACATGGCGTAGGAGGTATTGAATATCTTCCATGTGGAGCTTAAGCCCGGATCAACCAGCAGGTGATGGGCCGATGCCAGTTGCAGGAAGGCGATATACAATACAAAAGCCGTACGGCTGACCTTTTCTGACAAGGGTTTGGCACCGAACACAATGGCTGCGATGGCATACCAGACAGACACATGCGCAGCGACGTTGATCTGCTGCGAAGAGTGGCCGAAGGCCCACCAGATCAGGCGGTACATGGCGGCATCAATATGGCTGATCCAGCCCATAGACCACATGTAGGTTGGAATCAGTATCACGGCGCCCATGGCAATGGTGAAGATCGCAATAATACATGCGGTCAAGGCACCAAAAGTTACCAGTGGAATAGAGCCTTCATAGGTTTTTTCTTCCTTGGCGATCACCAGGGTGCCGAGGAATACGAAACAACCGATCAGCGCGCCCACGGCAAACAGAATCAAGCCCAGGTAGAAATTGGGGTTGGCCGGCATGGGTACGTATGAGGTCATCATCACACTGGCCTGACCACCGAGTACTGCCAGGTTGTTTACGACTGCACCCGCTACCATCAAACCAAAGCCAAGCCAGGCGATTTTGGGTGTTGCCAAACGGCATTTCAGCAGCGTCGAGGAGCAGAAATACAGCACTGCCATTTCGAAAAAGATGATCCAGAAGATCAGCATGTTGACGCCATGGAAGGTCAGCAGTTGGTAAAACTTGTCCGCTGGAAGCAAGTGTACTGCCGGCCAGCGTGTCAGTGTGACTGCCAGTGCTGACAAGCCGCCGATAAGCAGCATTACTACAGCGAGAACTGCATTGGCACGTGTCAGCATTTCTGCCGGTTTATGAAACTGTAGTCCCGATTCCGGGCAGGTTCTGAATTGTTCTGTTTTCATGATCCGCCCTCTGTTACCAGGATCTTACCCAACATATTGTGATGACCGATACCGCAATATTCATTACAGATGATGGTCTGATCCCCACTGGTATCTGGTGTAATGGTTAATACCATTTCGTAGCCAGGCAGGATTTGAACATTAATATTTTGTGGTTGTAGCGAGAAGCCGTGCTGCCAGTCCATGGACGCGATATGCAGACGGTAGGTCTGGCCTTTTTCCAATTCAAGGATTGGCCACCACTGCCACAGTCTTCCGAGCAGGTAGACATCGCTGCCTGGTGGTGGTTTGACCACCGGAATCTGCTGGTCGGTCATGGTACGTACGGTGTACTGGTCTACCATGGCCTGGGTTTTCGCCATGTAGGCGGCAGGTGTGGTTCTGTAGGCCTCATTGGAAAGGTTTTGCTTTCCATAAATATGCCATACGGGCATCATAACGAACATGATCAGGGACCATACGAGCGCAATGGCGATCCAGGTTCCCTCGACACGGTCCAGTGGTTGTTTCCACCAGATGGTTTCTGAAGGTGGTTGAATGGAAGTCACGTTTTCACCTCTTTTTTTATGGTTAGTTTGCGAGGGGTATGCTCACCAGTTCCATTATTCCCCAAACTACGTAAAACACTGTTGGAACAACGACGCCAATGAACAAAAGCAAGAAGGGGTTATCTATAATGCGTTGCATGATTGGAACGCGTTCCGTTTGCCGGGTAGCCGGGGTGTCTTGATTCACTATAATTGTCTCCCTGAATGGATCGTTATATGTTTAAACCATATATGCTCTCAATCTAACATTAACAGAAAAATTTTGAAAGTTATTGATGTAGATCAATTAAATTTATGAGAATGATCAACTACAGTGTTTTATGATTGGCTCAGCCTCATAAAATGGAGAAAAATAGAAAAATGATAAGCCCGAAAATTGCGCCAGGGTTACTCGCAGCGACTGCAATCCTTCTTCTGCTCAGCGCTTGTGAGCGCGAAAGCGGTCCCGGTCCGGAAATTCATGATACAAAATACCTGGCCATTGGTTCCGATGGTCGGCCCGTGGAGGGCGAGCCGGGGGATAACGATTGTGTTCAGGATCAGTTCATCGGCCTGGTATGGGAAGTTAAATCTGACCTGCCGGGGTTGCGTGATTGGCGCAATACATACAGTTGGTATAGCCCGGACGAGTCATTCGAGGGTGAGCTGGATTACCGCGGCGTTAAAAATGCCGGTACTTGTGCGGGTAGTGAATGCGATACCAATGCATACGTCATCGCGGTTAATGAAACCGGTTATTGCGGGCACAGCGACTGGCGTATGCCAACGCGCGACGAACTGGGCTCGATCTCCGACCCGCGTAAGGCGGATAACCCGCCGTCCATCAACATGGCATTCTTTCCACATACCCAGTCTGAAGAATACTGGTCGAGTAATGATTACCAGTTTCAGTACAACGCGGCCTGGCGGTGGAGTTTTAAATTCGGCCATGATCGGGTCGAGTGGAAGGCGACACCGGGAAGGGTAAGACTGGTGAGGGGTGAGGCCAGCCTGCTGCAACGGATTAAGGAATAGACGGGGGTAGTGGTATGAGGGCGACGGTCTGGATGTCATTGTTGTTGGTTATGGTACTGGTTTCCCTGAGCGCCTATCTTC
>Ga0209013_10002966_pt1 | contig 15250 bp, 14 predicted proteins | sample Cruoilmetagenom2_FD_187291 | JGI IMG/M metagenome (GOLD analysis project Ga0209013, IMG submission 187291) | Oil polluted marine microbial communities from Coal Oil Point, Santa Barbara, California, USA - Sample 2 (SPAdes) (version 2) | ecosystem: Environmental > Aquatic > Marine > Oil seeps ... | reverse complement strand
CGCGCCGATTGCATATTTACCATATGCTAGTTTAAACAGCTTTTTAGTCGTTACGATCATTTATATCTCCTTTTTTCTAAGATGGATCTGCTGTGTTTAGAGAGTGTAATAGATAAATTATAATCGAAACAAATTAGCTCACCCGATGAAGTGCACCCCCCTCTTAGCGCATCGGTATTGGCTTTGAATACTACCATTGACTAGAGACAAAAATATGTTTTAACCATAGGTGTAGTTGCCGAAGAATGGTTGCATTGAGATAAAACAAAGGCTATAATCAGTATGAGAGACATTTACCGAATAAATAAGGAGAACAGCATGGGCGACCCCGAAGATCAGATTTATGGAAAAGTTAGCTCCGATATGGATCCCTTCAAGAAGATTCTGACTAAAATCCCCGGATTCTCCGGGTATATGGAACGACAAGCACGCCGTGATTCAGATAAAATATTAAGGGATACCTTGGCCAATCGCTTTGAAGAATTATGGCAGCGTGTATCAACGTTACAGAGAGAATTCATAAGAAATAAACAAATCGAGTATGTGGATGACTTAGAAGCTGCGGCGATAAAAATGCGCACTTTTGCAGACCGTATACGAAGAGCGCCCAGGGGCTACTCAGGATTGTTTGATGCTGTAAACATCAACGAAGAAGAATTGAAACAATTATATGAATATGATGCAACAATGTTGGATTTGGTTGATGAGGTAAGCCGGGCAATAGATAATATAGAAATGTCGGTTGGGACAGACGGTCTAAATGCTGCTATACGACACCTAGAGAAAACCACACAACAATGCATTGACATTTACAACCGTCGCTCAGAAATCGTCACTGGTGCCGCAGGTGCATAAGGGCGTTAGTTCTATAAATGAATTGTAGGAGAAAATATAATGGCTAGAATTTTTGATGTTATTGAGTACCCCAATGAGATGCGAAACGAGATCGTCCATCGTTTTCCCGAAGTAGGTCCCGGCAACTTTCGGATTGGTTCTCAGGTAATCGTTCGTGAATCACAAACTGCAGTATTCTCCCGCGATGGAAATGCGCTTGACACATTTGGTCCGGGTCGGCATACGATAGTCACAGCTAATATCCCGTTCCTTATAGATCTCATAGGTCGGGCGTCCAACGAACAAACCCCCTTCCCGGCTGAAGTATACTTCGTTGCGATGAGGGAATTCGTCGATCGGAAATGGGGAACCCCACAACCAATCATCGTGCGTAATCCGAATATGGGCCTTGGGGTTGCCTTGCTGCAAGGATTTGGCTCCTACAGCTTCCAAGTTCAGGACCCGCAGCAATTCGTCAACCAGGTGGTTGGCGCGCGAGGGTCATTTAGGACTGCTGAGATCGAATCGCGATTGCGTTCGATGCTGCTATCAAAACTTTCAGACCTACTTGGTGAGACTGCCGCAGATAACTCGGTACCAGAATTGATCGGATTGACCGAAGAATTAGGTGCGGGCGTACGGGCGAAAGCTCAGGATGATTTCCTAGCATTAGGATTAACTCTTAAATCGTTTTACTTAGAGAACTTAAAACCTTCCAGTAAATCAGCTGAGGAATTACGCGCAATGGGTATGCTTGATATGCAGACATATACCCAACTGCAAGCTGCTGATGCTATGCGGGATGCTGCTCAAAACCCCAGTGGTGGCGCTGGGCTCACTGCCGGAATTGGCGCCGGGGTTGGGGTAGGAAATGTCCTCAGCCAATCCTTGGCAGGTATGACTGGTGCTGGTGCCGCAAACGCGGGTCAAACTGCACCTGCTGGAGGCGCTCCTGCAGCAGGCGGACCAAGTGTAATGACCCCAGCGGAAGCCGCGCAATATCTACGGGTCTCTGAGGAAGATGTGCTGGCCGCGATTGAAGCAGGGGATCTCACTGCGAGGAAAATTGGCAATGCCTTCCGGATAAGTAAGGATTCCTTAGATTCTTTTCTTAACGGTTAAATCCTAAACTATACGTAGGTTTTCTAAATATCCCTCCCACAACCGCATCGTGGGAGGGATATTTATTATCAATCACTCCTCTCATAAAAGACAAGCTGGGTGCTGCCATATCGCCGCTGATCAAAAACAACCAAGTTGGATAATCTAATTTCTTCGTATTCAATAGGATCAATTTGAACGATACACCATCCATCTTTATCTAGCCACCCGATATTCTGCTCGAGCAGACGCATGGATTTGGACCATAAACCTTTATATTGGGGGGGTGCGATATATATATAATCATATGCACGATCAGGGGTAGAGACTAGTAGTTTAAACGCATCTTGGCGGATGACACTCGTTTTCTCAGATAGATTTGTTTGATCCAAGTTTGCTTTTATCGTTCGGATTGCTTGGGTTTGCGTATCAACAAATCGAACATATTCTGCACCCCGGGAAAGAGCTTCAATACCAACCGCTCCTGTACCGGCGAATAAATCTAATAGTGATGCGTTAACAAAATCTGAACCAATTATATTAAACAGCGCCTCTTTTACACGATCGGTGATCGGTCGCGTCTTGTCACCTGGCACCGATCGTAATCTTTGACCACGCGCCGTTCCGGATATCACTCGCAAACTTTTCATATACAGAACATTGGAGTTGATATGTAATATCTTGACAATTTATCGCGATAATTCGACACTTTGGCGGGCAGCGACCAAATTGGCTCGCGGCGCGGTGATCGGGACAACACAGCCAGTACCCAGGATAAACCTTACCCCACCTGTACTATCGATCGCATCCAATGCTTCCGCGGTTACTTCCGTTGGTGAACCGAGCACCATAGACTGCTCCCGGCGCAAACCACCGCACACCGCACCTTGGAAATCTCCAAGACCATCTTTCAAGGTTGGAGCCGTGTCCCTGTCATGCCAATTGATTACCGAAACAGGATAATCCATCACATCCTTGAACATGATATTGTTACCATGCAGGTGAAGGAGGTTTAACCACATTTCATCTACGCTCGTTAGCAACTCCAAATCGTAGATTCGGCCGAATTCATCATATTCTCTAGGTGATAATAGATGGTATTGTGCATGCTGAACTGCATAGAAGAAGCCTGCAATCCCTGTGTCCTTAGCTACATCCATGAATAATTGAGTACTTTTTGAGATTGTACGCAAACCAACAGCAAGGGCTTGTGGATTGCTGCGCATATGAAACAGCAATTCCTCTCGCCCCACTAGATTTTTCGCTTGAGAAAGAGGGTTAAATATCGTTTGGATAACCGGCACACCGGCGCCCAATTCCGAGGTAATCCTCTTGAGACAATCAACCTGGGCGCCGAGGGCACCAGAATATGGATCCAGTACAGGCAATGTAAGCCAATCTTCCGGGGTGTGAATCACTCGCGATATATAGTCGCGTGTACCTTCAGAAGCGCCGTTCCACTCATCGCGTATCCCCCAATCTTTTAAACAATATGATGAAGCGGGTGTAACTTTCACGAAATCAAAATCATAGGTTTTCTGGAACTCTAGGGTTGCCGAAGCGAGATTTACTGGTGATTGATCATCGACCGGAAAATGCCGCCACAGCGCAACCGGTACTCGATCTATCGACTCGCCAGATATAGCCCGCTCCAACCGTGCTCTATGGCTGTTTTTATATTTTAGCTGCTGTGTTTCCAAATCTCACCCTCCAAACCCCAATCTCCATTTCGAGCCTGGTTGATGTGACCCATCGCTAACCTGCGCAGCATTTCTGCTTTGGCCCGGTCTTCTTCAATATAGTCAACCAGCTGGATTACTTTCTCGAAATTATTTACCATTGATGTGATATTGTCTTGATTTTTCATCACAATGCCCAATCCATAATAAGCTTCAATAGATTCTGGATCAATGGCTAATGCTTTATTGAACTGCTGTTCTGCAACCTGGTCATTCTCTTCGGTGTGAAACTTCCAGCCTGCATTGATGAAATTTGATAGTTCATCATTATTCTTGGATTCGGTAGCAGCGTCTGTCATGCTTATTTCTCTCCATCCCCTTGAGCATCTTTGGGAATTGTTCCATCTAAACTTCTACTAATTTCATCGTCTTCAGACACTCGTTCAGCGAAAAACTCCTCAATATAGCGGGATCTCCGCAGTCTCAATGCCATAAGCGTCACAGTCTCCAAATCAGTTATCGTTACCTCGTCGCGCGCATCTGCTGCAGCATGTGCACGCGCAGCTTCAAATAGTGTTATCTCCGCCCGCAGGGAATCAATTCCCAGATCATTTATGATTGATAAGCCTTTTTCAGCCACGAGGCCAGGCAGCACTACCCGTGGAAGTAGATCGCGGGCTGATTGAATTTCGTCTCTTGCTATGTCCGTCTCGACTGCGAATTGCAGAACACTTTGCCGGCGGTTCGTTAGAAATGCGTGCACTCGTTTATAAGCTTCGAACCGCAATCCTGTATCCTCAAGCCCGCGGACGATGACACGCAGGCCAAACCGGTCCAGGATTTGTGGTCGCAGCTTACCTTCCTCAGGATTCATTGATCCGACTAACACAAATCTCGACCAATAGGTCGCCGATACAGGACCACGACGAACGGTATAGCTCCCTAGTGCGGATGCGTCTAGCAGAGCATTAACCACATCATCGGATAGTAAATTTACTTCATCAACGTACAGCATATTCCGATCTGATTGTGCTAACAACCCTCTTCTCAGGCGCATGCGGTCATGTACAATCGCGCGTTCATCGATTCCGCCCACTACATCTTCCAGCTCCGCATTCAATGGTAATTCAACCAACCGTACACGATCTGGTTTCGCTAACGGCTCTCCCTGAGCATATTTCTTAGCACAATCAGGGCAAACAGCATCTATACCGCCGTTATCGATATCTTCAGGCAGGCAGCCATAGTAACAAAGGCTGCGCGGCACATAGGGTAGTAAGTCTATCAAACTGCGTACGGCAGTCGTTTTTCCAGTGCCGCGTGGGCCGATAAGCAATACCCCACCCACCGCTGGATTGATCAGCGCCAGTATTAACGCTAACTTCATATCATTCTGTCCGACCAGCGCTAGAAACGGGAATGGTATCGATTCGGCAATACCTGCCTCGTCACGTTGTTCGGGAGAAACAAAATCCTTCCCAGAAATGACATTAAGCAGGTCCTTTAGTGAATGGACACCTGCGCCAACATCGTTGTTCGCTGGTTGAGTTATGCTATCTTCATTATCCAAGAATTATATTCTCCGGCGAGCTCCCCGCGTGGGGTTAATAAGATCTACAGCGCAGGTCAAATCCCCATCGAGTTAATTGAGACCAATTTAATAATTTGTCATATCAGCTAGTATAGGAAATTCCATAACTAGTTGGCTCGTTGATATACTCCTGTACCTATGTGAATAGCTGTAGAATAATGAACTATGGATTTTATGTTCTCACCAAAATAATAGTGTCTGAATAAAAGCTGGGTATTGCTAATCCATATCATCTCGAAGGTCACCAAAATCGACAGAAGGAAGCAGCTCGGGAGTTTCTTCCAGGACATCGAACCAACCAATTGGCAGCTCAGGGAGCATTGGTGCTAGTGGAAAAGTCGCCGGGATCATGATTTCCTCTGGTTCAGGCGGTGGAGAACGACGAGGTTTTATAATGTCGGCGGATTTCCTGCGCAGAATGCGGGGGTCATCGCTCAGCCACCCGATGTAATGTCCATGAACCGAATAAACATCTCTATCAGAAGTAACCCATCCAATCCATTCACCCAGCGTATTGTACACATAGGGATAAATTAATACGGCCTCAACCTCACCTTGCGTTACATAAATCAGTATTGCATTTGACAAAGTCCCCATAATATACTCTCGTTAGTGCAATTACTTGATACCAAATCTTGGACTGTTCTAATAACAAATTACTTCACATCATTATAAGTCCAATACCGGTTAATGAAGAAATTCCAAAACATCACAACGATGACAGCAATGGCTAAAGCGAAGTTATGGCTAAAGAACTCTGCCCCCAAACCGAATACACCAACACCGTATGACGTGAATAAATTATACAGCAGCCTGTCCATGATTGCGAATAAGGGTGTTCGAATCGCTAGACCAATCAGGCTAATAATTGTAAACTCAACCAGCTGGATTGATAACCGTTTTGAACGTGAATCTGGATAGGTCCAGTACCGGTTCCAAGTGAAGTTGCTGATAACTGCTGCTAGAAAAGATAGTACGCTCGCCCAAACTGCTGGCACCCCGAATAAACCATTCAGCAAATTGAATGTCCCGAAATCTATGACAGCACCAATCGCCCCGACCACTGCAAACCGTAAGAAGCGTGCCCTTTCGCGCGGATTATTTAGTAATACCGTCATTCCAGCCCCATGGCAGCTTTAAAATATGGGATGGTCTGATCCAATCCGTATTCGACGGCTACTTTTGGCTGCCAATTTAAAAGACTTTTAGCTCGCGATATATCCGGCCGCCTTCGCTGCGGGTCTCCTTCACCTCTAGAATCCGGGTTGTACACAACTCCCGCGTTGTTCCCAACGTAATTATTTATCTTCTGTGCAAATTCTAGTATCGTAGTCTCCTCAGGATTACCAATATTCACTGGCGAATTCACATCCGAATGCAGTAATCGAACTACTCCTTCAACAAGATCATCAACATAACAAAAACTGCGCGTTTGGGTACCATCGCCATAAATAGTTAAGGGCTCGCCTCGCAAAGCCTGCTGGATAAAGTTTGGAACCACCCGGCCATCATCGATATGCATACGTGGACCATAAGTATTAAAAATCCTGATAATTCGGGTATCGATTTGGTGGAAACGATGATAAGCCATGGTTAACGCCTCTGCAAAACGCTTGGCCTCATCATATACCGAACGGAGACCGATCGGATCGACGTGCCCCCAATATGTCTCAACTTGGGGGTGCTCTAGGGGATCCCCATAGATTTCGCTCGTAGACGCGAGCAGGAATTTGGCACCATGTGCTCTAGCTACTCCCAGGCTGTTATGTGTACCCAGCGCGCCAGCTTTCATAGTTTGTATGGGCAGGTTAACATATCCATAGGGCGAGGCCGGGTTGGGGCTTGCTGGGGAAGCAAAATGGAGAACAGCATCCATCTTCCCTGGCACAAAGATAAAATCCGAAACATCGTGTCGGATGAATGAGAACTTAGGATTACCAGAAAGATGTGCCAAATTTTCTGGGTTTCCAGTTATGAAGTTATCCATACCTACTACTTCATGACCATCATTAACTAAACGGGTGCTCAAATGAGACCCGATGAATCCAGCAGCCCCAGTTATTAGAATTCTCATTAATTTCACCTCAAATCAATATGCATCATCCCAAATTTCCTATCAGATTTCTCTGGGATTTATTAGATCAACGGTTTCAATAAACTTTTACAATATTTCTGATATAACCAGCTTAATCAAGAATCAGTCAACTGCCAGTCCATCCGAGTAATCAATCCATCACCAGTAACTTGCACAGGGGGGGATTGGTTTGAGCTGTCAATGAGCCAGATATTCCCTTGATGGATCACAGCGATATAGAAATCATCCGATTCGGTAGCTGAAGCTGGTGACCAAATAACTTGTTGTGGATCTATGCCCGGTTCTCCCTGGTCGGGAAATATAACCACGGGATTTGAGGCATCCCGATCCATGACGGTGATCCGGTAGCGGCTGTTCTCACTCTGCATCGGAAATACCGCTTGCAAGTAAGCAATTTCATGAGCCTGTTCACCGCTAGCTGGGATCCTGATTGGTGAGGCAGTTGGGTATGCGAACATACCCGTTTGAGGGACAATGTCAATTGGCATACCATCTGCAATTGGGATGGCTGATACAACAAATATTGGCGATTCCTCTGGGTTTTCAGATCCTTCATGCGGAAGATGATTTACCGTAAATAATGTCTTCCCATCCGACGACCAGTTAATCCCCGGCACCCAAGCCCAGTCGGCGCCAGTCTGCAAGGGTATGATATCCAATAGCGGATTAAAAGTGCCGTTCTCGAAATCGACTAAACCGACCCCGTCTGGGCGTGCGTACGCCATCTCCTCGCCATCCGGTCCCCATAAGAAATTGGTGCCCCACCAGCCATAAATTCCACCAGCGTTAACTTCAATCATCTCTTCCCACTGCGATACCCAACCACTCGTACTGAATGTCAGGATATTCAGATCGTTATTCGCTTGCCAACCCGGCGCAGTAGCACGTGGTTCTACAGTTGAAAATGCCACCCGATTGTTATTCGATCCGGGTACCCAATCTGCGAAGTGAATTACATTTTCTACATCCAGATCGAATAACTGCGGCGGATCTGTATCAAGTGACGCTGCCCAAAGTGTATTGATTATTCCTTCGTCCTCAGATCGGCGAGTGAACAGCAGCCAGGTCGTATCTTCTGAAATAGAAAAAATTCGACCATCCATATCACCTGTATTTATTAATGGGCGGCGATTGGCGGTTGTCTCCTCCATCAGCCAGGCATTGCCTCCTAATAAGTAAACGATCCTCCCGGGGATATCGACAGGGGAAAATGGTGTTTGTACTCCAACCATAACTATCTCAGGGACCGCTTCCTGAATAACCACCGATTTCACTGGATCCTTGGAAACTAATTCCGAGTCATGGTAGAGGTACCGGTACGTTATCTCACGGGTACCTGTTACACCGCTTTGGGCAAGCAATTGTTCCTGATCAGATAAGGATTCAGTTTTCAAGATTTGTTTCTCGTATGGCACTGTCTCCTGCTCGACGCTAAAATCCTCCCTTACTCGAATGACCCTGATCTCTTCATTATCGTTTAATATCGAATACACTGGTGGTTCAACTAAATCCAATGCACCTACACTGATATTAGCTTCGTCTATTGCTGATTGGGTGCTGCTGCCGGCAGGGACTGTGATATCGATTGTCTCCCCGTCCACAAAGATACTAACGCTAACTAGTGATTGAGTAGCCTGAGGTGGGGAACAACCAACGGTCAAGTTGAATATCAAGAAAACTGCGATAATTACTGGATGGTATAATCTCATGTCGCACTAAATTTTATCATAGCAGTACCATTCTTTCCCAATATGACAGATAACAGTTTAGTTGGAAAATTGGAGGCGCTGTTGTTTATTGCTCCCATGGGTGTCACACCTGCCCAGCTAGCAGAAGCTCTCCAAGTATCAAGAAACAAGGTAGAAGAAGGAATTAGTGAATTACTTGCTCATTACACAAGTCATGCCAGTATGCATGGCTTGCGCATCCAAAGCCATAATGGAAAACTCCAGCTGACGACATCGCCTGAAGTGGCTTCGGAAATTGAGCGATTCCTCGGTTTGGAAGCGACAACACATCTTTCCCAAGCTGCGCTCGAAGCCTTAGCGATTATTTCCTACAAGGAACCAGCAACTCGCCCTCAAATCGATGCTATTCGAGGTGTGAACAGTGATGGTGTTCTCAAAAGCTTACTCCGGAAAGGTTTGATCCAGGAGGTCGGACGTGCAGAGAGTCCTGGACGCCCTATCCTCTATAGTTCAACCCCAGAATTCCTCCAGCAATTTGGTCTGAATTCCATATCCGAATTACCTCCACTAACAGAAAGCATTATAGAAGATTCAGATATATCACACGAGGAAGATGATCGCGAAAGAAGTATTTAAGGAGGTTGTTAATATAATCGTAACAAGGGAAACAATAAAACTAGCGGCTAATTCGATGAGCGTACAAGGTTGCATCAATACTCTACTTCAATCTGGCAACCAGTAGCTCATAAAAATTGTTCCCCGATCTTGAGTTAAATAACGAAGATAAATTTCCAATACGGATCAAACTAGCAGTAGATAACCTTATGGAAGAAAGAATACAAAAGATATTAGCCCGCGTAGGCTATGGATCTCGCCGGTCATGTGAGAAAATTATTTCATCTGGACGTGTGACAGTAAACGGTAAGGGTGCCCAACTCGGTGCCAAAGCAGATCCACACGTGGACGATATTCGGGTTGATGGACGTCCGATAGCCAATCCACCAGAAAATACTTATATCGCTTTGTACAAACCCCGTGGTGTATTATCAACTGTTAACTCAGAAAAGGATTCCCGGCAGACAGTCATCGATATGGTCCAGATCCCTGAGCGGGTTTATCCAGTTGGCAGATTGGATGTTGACAGTGAGGGGTTGATCCTACTAACGAATGATGGTGAGTTAACGAATCGGCTCACCCATCCTAGGTATGAGCACGAGAAGCAATACCGGGTCTTAATCGCAAAAAAGCCAGACGAGAAGCAATTAGAGGCATGGCGGCGAGGCATAATTCTCAGCGATGGGTATCATTCTGCACCTGCGGTTGTTGAAACTTTATCAACACATGGGAAAGGGGTTTGGTTAAATATTGTCATGCGTGAAGGGCGCAAACGACAAATCCGTGAAACTGGCAGTTTATTAGGGCTGCCCGTTGTCAAGATTATCAGAACGCGGATTGGCAGCCTCCGGCTAGGATATCTAAAACCTCGCCAGTGGCGAAAATTGTCCGGACAAGAAATTCGTGATCTCAGGAAATATGCTTTCGCAAAGCCTCAATAAATATCCACTCTTCCAAATTCAGCGGAATAATAAATCGATCAAAGGCTGAGGACGTTTAAACCATAGACCGTATTGGCAATTGCGGGGATATTTATTCGTTCATCAATATTCATGAGTGCGCTACTAATTATGCGATTCTTCTCTTTCATGTCATATTTGTTTGATGTTTGCGTTATTTTCGTTAGATAGTGATATGAGCAGCTCTGCTTCAACCATTCATGACAAAGCGGCCTTTGAGCAGTTTTACGATCAAACTTATCTACAAGTGTACAGATATATCTATGGCTTACATGGAGGACCAGCAGAAGATGTCGAAGATCTTACTGCTGATACTTATTTCCGTGCATGGAAAGCCCGCAAGCGTTTCGACGGAGACGGCAAGGCCGCGTATTCCTGGATATTAACGATTGCACGAAACCTTGTGATCGACAGCTATCGCAAAAATAAGCGGTCTATCCAACTGCAGCATTTTGAGGATCCAGAGAGGTTCGAAATCGAGGACAAATCTCTAATCCATCCCGAAGATGAATTAGTGGCAGATGAAAAACAAAAGATCCTCTTAGAGATCCTTTTTTCTTTGCCTATAGACACTCGTGAAATGATCGTCCTAAGGTACTCCCTGGGTTGGCCTATGAAACAAATAGCCGATCGATTTGATATGCTTGAGAATACGGTTACTGTCCGCATACGGCGTGCGTTTACTCAAATTCGTAAAGTGTGGCCAGCATGAATGACAAAAAAAATAACCAAAGGAATCAAGGTCCAACAGATAATGAGTTCGAAGAGATGTTGGTCCAATTCAAACCGGTGCCGGGAAAATCTTTCCATATCCGGATGCAAACGGCACCTTGGAAGAAAACCTCCCGTTTGAATCATGTCGCTCACAGCAGCACAAATTTCATTCCCAGGTCCCAAACTATGCGCCTAGCTGTACTGGTCAGCTCTATTCTCATACTCACGATCATTGGTTTTGCCGCCGCACCGACTATAAAAACAGCAGCAAAACAATTCTTTAGTTTCTTTATTTCAGCCGAAACAGACACAATCTCAATACCAATCACAGTTGGGCAGGATGGAAACTTAGTAGTATACGATACTCCCGGCTATTTCTCCATGGATATCGCTGCTATAACGGAGAAGATAGAGTTTGATATGCTTATCATCCCTGAACAACCTCAGGGAGTAAAATACTCAGGCGCCAACTACAATAAGGAAACGGCCTCAGTGACGATTCAGTACGATGGAGCAGATAAAACGATATATTTTACTCAACGACCAACCGATAGTATGCTAGAATTTTCCAGTGTCGGAGCCTCTGCGCCAATTGAGTCGGTCATAGTAAAGGGGCAACCTGGTGAGTTCGTTGTCGGCGGATGGCGTGCATTAGAAAATAATTCAATTACTACGCCGGATCATATGATGGAAATCAATGGAAATCTAAATATCTACTGGGATCCAAATCAATCACAACGAATAATCCGTTGGGAGGGAAAAGGTGTGACGTATGAAATTCTGGCTATCGGTCAGGGATTAAGTAAAGCGATCTTACTAGAAATAGCCGAGAGTTTGGCACCAATCCCAACAAAGTAAATACCGAAAAACACTAAAGCACATGCATTAAATAGCGAAGGATCAAATATGCAGGAAACACCAACAAACCACCGATCCTGGTTGGATCAACCATTGAGCAACCTCATCTCACTAAATTGGGAAACCGTCTTATTCTCGCTATTGATCATTCTCGCCATCGTCAGCCGTTTTTATAATCTCGAATCCCGAGTAATGAGCCATGATGAAACATCACATGTATATTTTTCATGGCTCTTTGAACAAGGTCGTGGCTACTCTCATGACCCTGTCACGCATGGTCCTTTCCAGTTCCATGTAGTGGCGTTGTCTTATTTCATGTTCGGTGACAACGACTTCACTGCAAGAATTCCTGCTGTCCTATTCAGTATCGCAACTATATTGTTTATGTGGAATTATCGTCAGATTATCGGTCGTACGGGGGCAATAATCGCCGCTCTGCTGCTAATTATCTCGCCATACCTGCTGTATTACGGCCGTTATGTCCGCAACGAGGCTTTTGTGGCGTTCTTTGGAGTTGTGCTTTTATGGGCAATGTTGAAGTACTTAGCCAACGGAGAAAATAAATATCTCTACTGGATGGCCGCGATCAGTGCTTTGCATTTTACAACCAAGGAAACAGCCTTTATCTATACCGCCCAAGCGATGATTTTCCTTGCGTTTTATCTAGTAATGCGGCTATTACAGGCAAATTGGCAAAATCCAGAATACCGGCAGCGGTTTGTAATCGCTTTGATGATTGGATTGTTGTTACTTGGCATCGGTGGGGGACTGTATGTAACAAATAACTCCGCTGGTCCTCAAAGCGACGATCTTAGTACACCAGATACGGCAGGAGAAAGCCTATCCACCCAAACACCGTCTGAATTCCCGTTGCTGGCGCTTAGTTTGATCTTCATAGGCGGGCTAATTATTATCGTTGGGATATTCACCGTTTGGAAAGGTTTCACTTGGCAAAGTCTGCGTGAAGAACGATCTTTTGGGATATTGGTCGTATTGACTACGATGGTAGTTCCAATGCTAGCCCCCTTCCCGGTAAAACTCTTGGGGTACAACCCGATTGATTACTCCAACACACAAAGCATCACTATGACTGGGATATGGCTAGGGGGCCTAGCTGTTGTCGCTATCGTGATTGGGCTGTTATGGAACCGGCGTGTATGGTTAATCTGTGCGTTAATCTTCTATTCAATCTTTACGATTTTCTATACCAGTCTGTTTACGAATGGATTTGGTTTCATTACCGGGATGGTCGGTTCTTTAGGGTATTGGTTGGAACAACAAGTCGTAAATCGCGGCAGCCAACCTTGGTACTACTACTCGCTGATCCAAATACCCATTTATGAATTTCTCCCGGCTCTTGGAACGATCGTCGCCTTGCTAATAACACCGTTCATTGCTCGAAGGGTACGCCCTGCCGCAGAACCTGATCAATCTGAAGATAACACTTTAACGCCTCCAATTGGAAGTATTAAGTATCACACTCCAATCGAAAACGATTCCGAGAACAACCAGTTATTCCCTGGAACAACAATCACCCTGCTCATCTATTGGAGCATTACCAGTTTGCTAGCTTATACCATCGCTGGGGAAAAAATGCCTTGGTTGACAGTTCACATCGCCCTCCCAATGATATTGACAGCGGCTTGGTTCCTAGGGCAATTAATCGATAGTATTAATTGGCCAGCATTTACTCAGCGGAAAGGCTTGCTGTTGATACTTGTGTTGGTTGTGTTTCTCATCGCACTTGGCGCAACGATCGGTGCGGTATTGGGCCCTAACCCACCTTTTCAAGGCAAAGAACTCGAGCAGCTGCGTGCTTCAAGCACTTTTATCTTCGGTTTGCTCGTTTCCCTTGTATCAGGATTTGGTATTGTCTATATGGCGAAAGATTGGTCAAACGGTCAACTTATACGGGTAGTTGTCCTGGCGGTATTTGGATTGTTAACCCTGCTGACTGCGCGTAGTGCCATTAGAGCAGCGTATATCAATTATGACTACCCAACAGAATATCTCGTCTACGCACATTCCGGGAGCGGACCAAAACTGGCGCTCAACCAAATAGAAGAGATTTCCCGCCGGATGACGGATGACCTTGCTATTCGAGTCGCGTATGACAATGAGACAACTTACCCTTATTGGTGGTATCTCCGAAATTATACAAACCCAGATTACTTCGGAACCACCCCATCGCGTGCTCAAAGAGACGCGCCAATAATTTTGGTTGGGGAAGGGAACTACGGAAAAATTGAGCCAGTTGTTGGACAAGCTTATAACAAATATGATTACATCCGGATTTGGTGGCCAAATCAGGATTATTATGATCTCACTTGGGAAAGAATCGTAGACGCAATTACAGACCCTCAGATGCGTACAGCACTGTTCCAAATCTGGCTTAATCGTGATTATTCTTTATACAGCCAGCTTACTGGCAAGGATATGAGCCTAGGCAATTGGTCTCCATCAAACCGGATGAGGCTTTATATTCGCAAGGATATTACATCTCAAATTTGGAACTATGGTGTCGGTCCAGCACCAGAGGAGATTATTGCAGATCCATATGAAGGGAAGCAGATCGATATCCTTGCAGACATGGTCATTGGTGAGTATGGAACCCAACCCGGTCAATTTAACCGACCTCGGGGAGTAGCCGTGGCGGATGATGGCACAATTTATATCGCTGATACAGATAACCACCGCATCCAGCACGTAGACTCTAGCGGTAATGTACTCCATATCTGGGGCAGTTTTGCTGATGGCAGCGTTGGAGAAGCGCCAGGTGGTACATTCTATGAACCTTGGGGAATTGATGTCGGACCCGATGGATCAGTATATGTTGCAGATACTTGGAACCACCGTATCCAGAAATTTACACCGGATGGGATCTTTCTGAATTCCTGGGGATATTTCGGCCAAGCCGAATCCATATATGCAATGTGGGGACCGCGCGATGTTCATATTGATCAAGATGGGAAAGTATTCGTAAGTGATACCGGGAATAAACGAATTCTTGTATTTGACCAAAGCGGTAACGCGATCACGGAATTCGGCCAGGCTGGTTTTGCACTGGGTAAGTTTGACGAACCGGTTGGCATTGCATCAAGGGGTACCGGTCGGCT
>Ga0209013_10002965_pt1 | contig 15255 bp, 13 predicted proteins | sample Cruoilmetagenom2_FD_187291 | JGI IMG/M metagenome (GOLD analysis project Ga0209013, IMG submission 187291) | Oil polluted marine microbial communities from Coal Oil Point, Santa Barbara, California, USA - Sample 2 (SPAdes) (version 2) | ecosystem: Environmental > Aquatic > Marine > Oil seeps ... | reverse complement strand
ATCTCATCAACCGGAACCCGGTATTCAATAAACGCCCCGGACTTTAACTGCTTCAGAAACTGGTCGTATTTTTCGGCTAATTTTCGTTTACCAATCTGTTGCCTGACAACATCACGACGTTTCTGCTCACTGACATCCAGCATCCTTCTTTCCTCCAGCTGGATCAGATGCACGCCGAACTGACTGACGATGGGCAGGGAGATCTCATCAACTTCCAGGGTATCCATGGCCTGTTCGAATGCCGGCACAGTATCCCCCTTGTTCAACCAGCCCAGTTCTCCGCCTTTTATAGCGCTTCCGGGATCCTGGGAAATAGCTGTGGCCAGTTCGCCAAAATCTTCCCCGGCAATGATACGTTCCCGGACTTTCTGCATTTCTAATTTGGCATGTTCAATATCAACCTTGTTCTGTGCCTTAAAGAGAATATGTCTTGCACGAGTTTGATTCACCAGCTGTTGTTGCTTACCCCCCCCTTTCAGCTGGTTTAACTTCAACAGGTGTATTCCCCCCGGGCTAACGAGTGGCTCGCTGATATCCCCTTCTTGCATGCCCTCCAGTGCGTCGGCAAAAAGAGCAGGTAATTGATCCCTGGATTTCCAGCCCAGACTCCCGCCATCTTCGCTGTTTGCGGCTGCGGAATAAGTTCTTACTGCCACATCAAAACTAATGTTGCCATCAAGAATACGACGCCTTAGGACAATCCCACGCTCTCGAGCCTTTTCGAGCTCACCAGCAGAAGCATCTTCGTTCACTGGCAACATAATATGTGAAAGATTGTAAGCACGACCCGGCTGGGCTGCTGCTACGTTTTTAAGCACCCCGTCGATTTCACTTTCCAGTACAGAAACCTGGCGCTTTACATCTCTTTCGATGACCTGTTGTACAAGAAGCTGGTTCTTCAGTTCCTCTTTAAATATTTCCTCACTAATACCATCCTCATTTAACTTCTGCAAAATCTGCGGAACGGTGAGGTTATTTTGTTTTGCAAGCCTTTCCATAGCCTGATTTAGCATTGCATCCGTAATATTTATTCCGGTAGCCTTTGCATGCAGCTGCAACAGCTTCTCAAATACCAGCTGCTCCAGAACCTTTTCCTTTAAGATTTTTTCAGGTGGGGTTGCCTCACCGGTAGCAGTAAGTTTTTTCTGCATATTGTTTAGTGCAGATTCAAACTCACCCAGGGTAATGATATCGTCATCAACGACTACCAGTACACGATCCAGCATTGTGACCGGCGCAGTCTGCGCTACAACTGGAAGTGTAGACCCAAGCAGAAGCATAGCAATAACCAGGCTGAGCAGATATTTCAGCATAAAATAAAATTCCTGTTGTATCGTTAGTGTTGCGGGATCAGAATTTTTTCAGAATCTGTCTTTATCAAAAGCCTGAACTGATTTTTGTTAAGCCATTTAATTCAAGCTGAATCAGGAAAGCGTTGACGTACTCGCTGTCATTATCAATTCTCCTTTGTGCGCCCACTCTGATCCCCCAGCAACATGCATTATAGCCAACATCAATGCTACTACGTAAAAAATCATCTTCTTCAAGGTCATAGCGTGCATTTGCGTTTAACTGCCAGCGTGGTGCCAGCGCCCATGAAACATCGGCATTTAGCTGCTGCGAAATTGTGTTCGTGTTGTAATAACCCAACTTGATGCCTCTACGTGCATCTTTTGAGTATCTCAGGTCAGTATTGAATACACCCAGTTCACTTTGCTCGGCATTGTATTGAAAAAAGTTATACATATAGAATTTATTTGATAATCGGGTATATAACTCAGCGACAAAGTCTGACCGGCCAAATGTTTGAGGAGGTGTAGGATCCGTCGACAGACTCACCTTCCTGTCGTCAAAATAGTAGATCTGCCCCAGTGTGCCTCTCAACAGTTCTTCACTACTTTCTGCATCAATTAATCGCGATGTCAGTGCGGCTGTCAACTGATTTGCATCGCCAATTCGATCAGGACCGGTAAAGCGGTTTTCCCTGAACATGGTACCTATACTGAATGTATTTTCCCCGGTATCAAACAGTGGTATATCGGTCTGGTCTTCGTATGGCACATATAGATAAAAGAGCCTTGGCTCCAATGTAGTAGTGAAATCCTTGCCCTTGATAAAAGATTCTTTATCAAAATAAAGCCCGCTATCGAGAGAAAAGATGCCGAGACTGCGATCTGGATCACTAACTTGATTCGTCGCAGTATCTGTTAGGTCATAGGCTGTATACCTAAAGGTGGCCTTAGGTTTGAAAAAGCCATACATCTTCCTGAAATCATAGGCAACACTGGCACCAAGGTCTGAACGAGGTCCACTAACCCTGTCTGTTCTCTGAAAATCTGTGTAACTACCGTATGCATCAAACTTGAAACTGTTTAATTCCGGGATATTTGTTGAAAACGTAATTGCCGGTTCGCGCTTATAGGGCCTGGTGGCTTCGGGAATGGTGTCGTCAATGGTTTGAAAGCGGGAATACAATGCATTTGCCCGCAGCCAGCTTCCTGAATAATCCACCCTTCCCTCCTGTCTAAGATAGGTGGCAGAGGTCAGCAACAGGTTCCCCGAAAAATCCTCAAAATAGTTTTCATCTGAAACTTCCGCGTAATTGACCGTGGCACTCCAGTTGCGCGCGAAACTTTGCCCTAAATCAAGCTTGTATCCGTAGCGATTTTCACCTGTCTCTTTATCATCCGACAGGTATGCCCCATTAAAATTGCCTTTACCCCGTCTCGTCAGATAACGATATTCGCCCTGCAGCTGAGCGCCACGTTTACTGTAGTAATTCGCACTGACAGTGGCATCCATGTTGGGAGCGATATTGATATAATACGGAACTTTAACAAAAGTTCCTGAGCGATCTGTTGATCCAAAAGAAGGCATCAAAAGACCGGTTTTTCTATCATTGTTTAATGCAAAGCTGACGTAGGGAAACCAGAAAACAGGCACATCAAACAAGCGCAGCTTCATATTCCTTGCTTTTCCTACACCAGCAGACTTGTCCAGCTCAATCTTACCGGCATTCAATACGGCAATTTCCTTATCTTTACGACAGGTAGAATAGGTTGCATCATGCAGGGTAACCAGGTCATGGCCCTCAAAGTCGATACTTTTCGCTACACCATGAGCACGAATGTATTTTGTCCCTGCGGGTGCTTCACCATCAGTCTTCGATGTGAGGGTGTATTTCACGTCTTCAGCACTGCCTATCAGGGTCTCCACCTCCATTTCAATTTTCTGTGCCTGAAATACATTGCCAGATGGGTCCTGTAGACGAATATCGCCCTGTCCGGCAAAGCTATCAGAGGTCTTGTCATAGCTAAGCTTATCTGCACTGACCTTCATGCCGTCTTTTTCCAGTTCCGCATTGCCGGTAAGCAAAAGTGTTTTATCAACTATCTCTGTTTGATCTGCCTCAAGAGCCACGGCTCCTGGCTTTAGCTCACTATCTGCCGCTCTGAAATCGACCGTATCAGCTGCACAAACACCAGCAAAGGCTTCATGATAAGCAGAAATCAGGGAGTTTCTGTATTCCTCTATGCTGAAAGCATGTGCGGCAAATGGTAGAAAAAATGACAGAAATAAAGTGGCTTTCAGTGCAATATTGTTATGCATTCGATTTAATATCCCAATAACAGGCTTATGAGTGTTGTGCGGTGCGTAAAATCGCATAGAATGGATGCCCCTTCAAGCCCTGGTTCAAACTGAAGGCCATTATTTATTATACAGATGGATTAAAGACTATTGGATAGAAGAAAACAAATAATTCATAACTGGATCGAATCCCTTTACCCTACGGAAGAATTTAGACTCGAATCAGCCTCCAGTGATGCCAGCTTTCGGCGCTATTTCAGGCTGTTTATCAACAACACCAGCCTCATTGATAGCCTGATTGTAATGGACGCACCACCGGAGAATGAGGAAATCACCACATTCTGCCGTCTGGGTCGGCGTTTTCACAAGCTCGGCATCAATGTACCGCATATTTTGCACACAGATGAAGAGCAGGGTCTTGTCCTGATGACAGACCTGGGCAGCCAGCATTATCTAGACAGCCTGAATGATAGCACCGTCGAACGGCTTTATGGTGATGCCCTTGGCTGCCTGGTGACACTGCAGACAGGCACCTTTGATGACCCCGCCTTTCTGCCGCCTTATTCTGCACAACTGTTGCACCAGGAGATGGACCTGTTCCGGCAATGGTACCTGGTAACCCACCTTGGTCTGGAAATCACTGCAGAAGAACATAAAACGATGGATGAGGCCTGGCAGCTGCTTATTGACTCTGCTCTGGAACAGCCTCAATTATGGGTGCACAGGGACTTCCATTCGCGCAATTTGATGGTCACTGACATCCATAATCCAGGTGTCATCGACTTTCAGGATGCGGTAACCGGCCCTATCACCTATGACCTGGTTTCTTTACTAAAAGACTGTTATATCGAATGGCCCAAAGAACGTATCGAAGACTGGGTGCTTGGTTATCACGACCTGGCATTACAATCCGGACTGCTTGAAAAGGAAAATGAACAACAATTTTTACGCTGGTTCCACCGCATGGGAATACAGCGCCACCTGAAAGTTGCCGGCATTTTTGCCCGTTTGTCACACCGTGACGGGAAAAACCAGTACCTGAATGACATTCCGTTAACGCTGAAGTATCTAGTTTCGGCGCTCAAAAACGATCCTGAACTGTCAGAATTATATAATCTGGTCGTGACAAAGATTCCGCAATAACATGGCCGATAAAAAGTATGCAATGATACTGGCAGCCGGGCGCGGTGAAAGGCTGCGGCCACTAACCGACAACACGCCGAAACCTCTGCTCAAAGCTGGCTCCAGGTTACTGATCGAGCATCACCTGCATGCCCTGTCGACAGCAGGCTTCAGTGATGTGGTAATTAATATTGGCCATCTTGGGCAGCAGATCATTGATAGACTGGGTGACGGTTCCCGTTATCAACTTGCTATTCATTACTCTGATGAAAGAGATGCCGTACTGGAAACCGGTGGTGGCATCTTCAAGGCCCTTCCTTTATTGAAATCAGATCTGTTTCTTGTCATTAACGGCGATATCTGGACGGACCTTGACCTTTCTCTATTGCCTGAGAAAATCGATAGACTTGCTCACCTGGTACTGGTCAACAATCCCGGGCATCACCTGCAGGGAGATTTTTCGCTACAGGGAAATCTGCTGTGTGAAAGGAATGATGTGGGCCCGTCATGGACCTTTAGCGGCGTAGGGGTTTACAGTCATGAGCTATTTAATCAATGTAAGGCAGAACGCTTTCCTTTGGCTCCATTGCTACGTAAACACATTGCTCAAAAAAAGGTGACGGGTGAGATTTTTAATGGGCAGTGGTTTGATATTGGTACTAAAGAACGGCTCATTGAGCTTAATCGTATTCTAACTCGCAATAGCTGAGTGTTTCATCCTTCTAGGTCTTGTAACTTTTCTTTACCCTGGTTCGCCGCGAGGGCGCGCCTCCCACAGTAAAACCAATGCACTGCTTCTTATAAATTATTGTGGGAGGCGCGCCCTCGCGGCGAAAATACTTTTTTCCCGTTCAGGCTTGCCGAGAAGCACAGATCGAGCCGGGAATTTCGGGATGTGCTGTTTGAGCTTGTGCGCCAGCACAAAAAAACCTCAGGTGATGACTACCCCATCCGCCTGCAGATCCGCATGATAGGATGACCGAACCAGAGGGCCACTGGCGACATTGGTAAAGCCCATTTCATCACCTAGTTCACGGTATTGCTCAAATTCATAAGGCTCTACATAGCGACTAACCGGCAGATGGTGGCGGGAAGGCTGTAGATATTGACCAATGGTTAGCATGTCACACCCATGCTCTCGCAGATCACGCATCACCTCGACGACTTCATCAAAGGTTTCACCAACACCCAGCATCAGTCCTGATTTGGTCGGCACTAAAGGATGGGCAAGTCTAAATTCTTTCAACAATTTCAGTGACCAGGCATAATCTGCCCCGGGCCTGACTTGCCGATACAGTCTCGGTACGGTCTCCAGATTATGGTTCATTACATCGGGTGGGGATTTCGATAAGATCTCCAGAGCGATATCCATGCGGCCGCGAAAATCCGGCACCAGCACTTCAATCCGGGTTTCCGGGGATTTTTCCCGTATAGCTGCAATACAGTCCACATAGTGACCGGATCCGCCGTCTCTGAGGTCATCACGATCCACCGAGGTAATTACCACATAGCGCAGCTTCATTGAGGCGATAGTCCTGGCCAGGCTTTGCGGTTCATTTTTATCAACGGGATCCGGCCGACCGTGTGCAACGTCGCAGAAAGGACAGCGCCGGGTGCAGACATTACCCAGTATCATGAAAGTGGCGGTTCCTTTGCTAAAACATTCACCGAGATTAGGGCAATTTGCCTCTTCGCATACCGTATGCAGGTTCTGCTGGCGCAGGGCCTTCTTCAAACGAATAACCTCGGGTGTGACAGGTGCTTTGATTCGAATCCAGTCTGGTTTGCGGAGAAACTCAGTGGTCGGTTCAATTTTTACAGGAATGCGTGCCGTCTTTGCCTGCCCCTTCTCGGCGCCTGCCGACAAGGATGCTGATAAACTGCCTGTTTGTTTGTTACTCATCGTCATCGTGTGAACTGTCATCGAGATCTTCAAAAGCTGGATTATATCCCAGCATCGCAGACAACACCTGTATGAACTGTCTGCCAATAGTCTCGACATCTACCACCACGCCCAGAGTCTTCATATCGGTCATTTTCATTCCGGCAAGTCCGCATGGGACGATTCTATCAAACGGTGACAGATCCATATCCACATTTAAACTGAGCCCATGGTAAGTGCACCCGCGTTGAACACGCAGGCCGAGGGAAGCAACCTTCCTGCCGTCGACATAGACTCCGGGGGCATATTCCTTTGTTGATGCATGAATTCCATAATCAGCCAGTACATCAATGGTAATTTGTTCTAAGGTACTGACCAGCGCCCTGAGACCGGTCCCAAGCCTGCGCAGGTCCAGCATCAGGTAAATGAGCACCTGGCCTGGCCCGTGATAAGTGATCAGACCACCGCGATCAGTCTTTACTAGAGGGATATCACCGAGATCGATTATGTCGTCAGTATTCTCCCTTATACCGAGGGTAAAAACCGGTTCATGCTCTACAAGCCAGATCTCATCCGGTACCAACGCTGTTCTTGCGCGTGTAAATGCTTTCATCTGCTGCCAGCAGGCCATGTATTCCTGCGGCTTTATGAATTGACGAATTACCAGAGGCCTTGTTGTTTCGTCTCTATTCATGAATATTAGAGGAACCCTAAAGCGTCATCAGGATATCCGGATGATCGTGCATGGTCTTATAGATTGCTTCCATCTGCTCCCTGTTTTCCAGTTTCACCTCACAGGTAACTGAATGGTAATTACCACTGTTGCTCTCTTTGCACTTCACCCCGACAATGGCACCCGGCTCGGTGTGGCTGGCCACGATGTCTTTTATCTTGTGTTCAAAATTATCCGCCTTGCGGCCCATCGCCTTGATCCCGATGGTACAGGGGAATGAAAGTTTTCCGAGTTCTTCATCTTTCTTATCAGTCATAATTTCACCAAACTTCGCCATTCCTGAACCTCAGTTTAAACTCATCATAAAGTTTAATAATCTGGTGGTAATGCGGGCCGGGTCTACCATCGCCTACAGGTTTCCCATCAAGCTCGACAATCGGCAGTATTTCTTTCGTTGAACTGCTCAACCACAACTCATCTGCCTGTTTAACCTGCTGTTCCGAAATATCAGTCTGCTGACATTGCAAACCGTGGTTGCAGGCAAGTTCAAGCACCAGCTCACGGGTGATGCCCGGCAGGATACTGTGTCCGGAGGCAGTCGTCAGCAGCTGCCCGTCATGTACAACAAACAAGGTACTCGCAGCTCCTTCTGTCAGTTTGCCATCACGGAAGAGAACGGCTTCAGCGGCATTATGCTCATGGGCAAACTGCCGTGCCAGCACATTTGCCAGTAATGAAACTGATTTGATATCACAACGTTCCCAACGCTGATCAGGAAAACTCACGGCGCGCACCCCGGCTTCACGGTGTGCCTGATCCGGATAAACTAAATCCTGAGCATAGGCGAGTACCGTCGGTGTCATTTTGTCTGGAAAGGCATGATTGCGGGGAGCACTGCCACGGGTGATTTGTAAATAGATAGACGCATCATCACTTCTGTCTTTGAGCAGCCGCTCAAATATCAGCGTTATTTCCTTATCATTTAATGGCGCTGGCAGGCGAATTTCGCCGAGAGAATATCGCAGACGATCAAGGTGCTGCTGCAAGCGAAAAAGCCTGCCTCCATAGACAGGGATAACTTCATAAACACCATCGCCAAAAATGAAGCCACGATCAAAAATAGAAATTGAGGCTTCTGCTGCAGGCAGGTATTTACCATTTAAATATACTTCTTCAACGGCCATAAGGGCGCCTCTATTAAAAATCTGCAAACCAGAGCATTACCGTGCCGATCAATTGATCAACTATGCCCCCTTCCGCCACCTCTGCAACAGCTGTTAGCGGGTATTTTCCCAGAGAGCGGCCCTGTATACTGAATTCGATATTCCCCAGCACCTGACCACGGTCAACAGGTGCAATGACATAATCGGGAATTGTAACCGTTTGCGTAAGCTCTGCATCACCGCGCCGAGGAATGGTCAAGGTTATTCCTGCAGCTGATTCTACAGCAACAAAATTACTTAAAGCCTTATAAACATCCACGTTCCGAATGAGTTTACCTGCCGGATAGACTTCCTGAGTAATATAATTTCTAAAGCCATAATTCAGTAGATTCTGAACCATTTCGGCGCGTGCCAACTTGCTGTCAGTACCGGTAACAACAGCAATCAGCCTCATCCCTTCTCGCTCAGCTGATCCTATCAGGCAATATCCTGCTGATTCTGTATGCCCGGTTTTGACACCATCCACAGTAGGATCGCGATAGAGCAATAAATTGCGGTTGCCCTGTTTAATATTGTTCCAGGTAAACTCCTTGATTGAATAATATTTGTAGTATTGCGGAAATTGATTGATCAATGCACGTGTCAACTTAGCCAGATCTCTAGCTGTTGTTATATGTCCCTCTGCCGGCATACCTGAGCTATTAGCAAAGTGTGTTCCCTTCATACCAAGTTCCGCTGCTACTTTATTCATCAAGCTTACAAAAGACTCTTCCGTCCCTGCTACCTGTTCCGCCAGTGCCACAGTTGCATCATTACCTGACTGGATAATCATGCCTTTTACCAGGTCTTCCAGTTTTACTTTGCTATTGACCTTGATGAACATTCGAGAGCCTTGCATACGCCATGCCTTCTCGCTGATAAGAACCATGTCATCAAGACTCAGCCTGCCTTCAGCAAGCTCTCTGAAGACGATATAGGCCGTCATCAATTTTGTCAGGCTGGCAGGCTCAATCTGCATGTCAGGGTCACCGGCAGTTAAGCTTGCACCACTGTCGCTATCGATAAGCAGCCAGGAAGAACCATTAATTACCGGGGGTGTCACATTAGCACTTACGATTTTCTGCTGATCTTTAGCAGATACGGATAGTGATAAAGCTAGCGCTAACAGGCCCATGATGAGTGATAGTTTTTTCATTCTTTGCGTATTCCTTTTCAGTATCTCTAGTCTGTTAATCCAGGGTACCTCTGTTAATTCAAGATGATTATTCATGAATTACCAGGGGCACCCTCTATGTCTGATGATTTATTTTTCTGTTCCCATAACGATGTGGGCATCGGTATAACCGGCATGGTGTAAATCACCGAGGATAAAATCAATATTATCCTGTTTCTGCAGTGGTCCCAGCCTTACCCGAAATATACTAAGGCCATTTTGTTCAACTCGCTCGATATCCACGTTTGAATAACTATCCGCCTGCAGTTGTTTCTGCAACCTGTAGGCTGAATTCTGGTTGCTAAAGGCACCCATCTGGATAAATGCCTGTTGCTCCGCTTTTTCTATAAACGCCTTTTTGCTGGCAGGTTTATTTTCATTAATTGAAATAATCTCAACCTGTCCGGTTCCTGTTTTTACCACATCCAGTTTTAGTGCAGCTGCATAGGAAAGATCCATCACCCTGTTATGCTTAAAAGGACCGCGGTCATTGACCCTGACAATAACGCTGCGGCCATTTTTAAGATTTGTCACCTGAGCATAACTGGGAATAGGAAGAACCGTATGCGCCGCTGTCATTTTGTACATATTATAGGTCTCGCCACTTGAAGTGCGATTGCCATGAAACTTCTTGCCATACCAGGAGGCTGTACCTTTTTGTTTAAAACCTGCATTGGATTTTAGCGGCACATATCTTTTACCAAAAACGACATAAGGTTTATTACCGGTTTTACTTAAAGGCTCTGAGTGTGGCACGGCATCCTTGACAGCAGCTAGATCAACACGGCCCTTTGGTGGTCCATCATCCAGGTAATAAGCACCTTTTTTTGAAGACGTAGGAGTTGGAGCTGGTGTAGAACTACAGGCTGTAAGCATTACAATAATTAACCAGCATAATACAGACGGCCATTTCATTTTGTTGCCTGAACACGAAATTTTATTTCTTCACCCAGCAGTTGTACCGCAGTGGCATACAGTTCTGAAGTATTGTAACGGGTAATGACAAAAAAATTATCAAAGGCAATACGGTATTCCGGGTGTTTATCACCATTCAGCTTTATCAGTCCTACTTTGCTCTTCGGATCAACCTGCTCCTGCAAGGTAAAACCTTTCGCTAGCAGAGTATTCAATGATCGGTCAGTCTTACGTTTTTTTACCAGCAGCTTGTCGGCTGAACTCTTTACATCAGTTGCCAGCCAGGAGACCGGTTGGCCGGTCTTCCAGCCATGCTCATGATAGTAACTGGCAATACTGCCAATGGCATCATCAACACTATTTACCAGGTCACTGTAGCCGTCATTACTGAAGTCGACAGCATAGGCCCGATAACTACTTGGCATAAACTGGGGCAACCCAATAGCACCGGCATAGGAACCGGTAACTGCCAGCGGGTCCAGCTTGTGCTCGTCAGTTAATAGCAGGAAGTTCCTCAGCTCAGCGGTAAAATATTTACTTCGACGAGGGTATTCCAGGGCCAGCGTTGATAGAGCATCAATGACACGGAAATTTCCGGTATTTCTTCCGTAGCGTGTTTCTACACCCAGTGTGGCGACAATAATTTCTGGCGACACGCCAAACCTTTCCTCAGCTCGCATCAGGGCATCTAAATTTGTTCGCCAGAACTCCGCACCCCTGCTTATATTTTTTTCTGTCAGGAATATTTTACGATATCGGGTCCATGTCATGGTTGACTCTGCCGGCCTGTCCATGGCTTCGATAATCTTCGGTTTTATCTCCACCTCTTCAAACAGGGCATGCAGTTCCGGCACGGTGTAATCCGTTTGTCCGGCGACCTGTTCGAACAATGACTCCAGTTGTTTGTAATTACTCGTTTGCAGAGAAAATGCTAGTGGACTAACAAGTACCAGATACAGGAAAAATATTATGAGTATGTTTTTTTTAATTTTCATTAGTGCATAAACCAGCGGTTAGAATAAGCGGACATCAGAATACCAAAACCAGCCATCAGAGATACCATTGATGTGCCACCATAACTTATCAGGGGCAATGGTACGCCGACTATCGGTAAAATACCGGTCACCATTCCAATATTAACAAATACATAGATAGCAAAGGTGACTGCCAGTGAGCCGCACAGTAGTCGTGTATAGGAGTCTTTTGATTCTATAGCAATATACAGACTTCTGCTGACCACAAATAGATACGCCAGCAATAATATCAGCGACCCCATGAAACCAAATTCCTCGGAAAATACAGCAAAAATAAAATCTGTCGATCGCTCAGGGATAAAATCCAGCTGTGACTGACTGCCGTTGAGCCAGCCCTTACCATACAAACCGCCTGAACCCACGGCAATCGCGGACTGGATGGTATGGTAGCCGGCCCCCAGTGGATCCGACCAGGGGTCAAACAGCGTCAGAATACGCTGGCGTTGATAGCCGTGAATCAGATACCAGCCCAGGGGGGCTGCAGCCGCCACTATTGCGGCTAGTACAGCGAGAATCCGCCAGGACATACCAGCAAAAAAGATCACCACCAGTCCTGAGCCGGCAATCAGGATAGCCGTACCGAGATCCGGTTGTTTGATAACAAGAATGGCTGGTATGACAACAACTACAAAGCCAAGTATCACAGTAGGAAGTGATGCCGGCAGTGGCTTTTTAACCATCACCCAGGCCACCATCATCGGCACAGCAAGCTTCATCATCTCAGCCGGCTGAAATCGTACAAAACCAAGATCTATCCAGCGTTGTGCCCCTTTTCCAATCACCCCGACGCCAAGTACGACTATTAACAGAATCAGTCCAAACCCGTATAAATACGGCGTCCAGCGTAATAACTGGTCCGGCGTGATACGTGCAACTAAAAACATAACGGCAAAAGCCAGAACTATACGTATTGACTGACGTAGCAACAAATCAAGATTCTGGTCACCCGCACTGTATAGCACAAACAGACTGATCACAGAAAGAACAAGCAAGCCAGTAAATAATGCCCAGTCGATGGAAAATCCTTTTTTGTCATTCATGACGGATTGTTTTCCTGTGGCAGCTTTTTATCAAGAAGGTAAAAGTCCATTACTTTACGTGCAACAGGTCCTGCAGTTGATCCCCCATGGCCACCATTTTCTGCAATGACCGCAATTGCAATTTCAGGTTTTTCAGCCGGCGCAAATGCAATAAAAAGAGCATGGTCTCTATTTCTCAGGGCCACTTCTGATTCCTTGTATCGCTCATTTTGTTTGATACCGATCACCTGTGCTGTACCCGTTTTAGCCGCTATCTTGTATAGACTGTCGGCACCAATTCGCCTGGCTGTACCTCGCGCTGAGTCAGTAACATCAACCATCGCCTGATTAACGATTGCAAGGTCTTCATCACGCCAGATTTTGTCGTTCAGTATCGCCGCTTCATTAGGTACCTTTCGGGTAAGCAATGGGTCTTCTTCAGCCAGCAACAAATGCGGTTTCATACGTATTCCATTATTGGCAAGTGCAGAGGTTGCAGAAGCCAGCTGCAGCGGTGTTACCAGGACATAACCCTGCCCGATACCCGCTATAACGGTTTCACCGGGGTACCACGGCTGATCCCTGGACGCCCGCTTCCATTGCCTGGAAGGTAAAAGTGCACTGGATTCACCGTTCAGATCGATTCCTGTTTTTGTGCCGAAACCAAACAATGCCAGGGAATCATGCATGTAATCAATGCCCAGATGATGTGCCAGGTCGTAGAAGTAAACATCACAGGACTGGACAATTGCATCATGCAGGTCAACCAGTCCGTGGCCTCCGCGCTTCCAGTCACGAAACCTGTGACCACCTTTAGTCAGCGTGTAATATCCAGGGCACGAATTCTTTTTCGCCGGACTTAGCCCGGACTTCAGGCCGAGCATCCCCATAAACGGCTTGATTGTTGATCCCGGCGGGTATCGCCCCCGCAGTGCTCGGTTCAACAACGGCGTATCGGGTGAATCGCGCAGAGCCGCATAGTCTGCCGTACTGATTCCATAGACAAAAGCGTTGGGGTCATAGGATGGGTTGCTGACAAAGGCCAGAATCTCACCGCTAGCAGGCTTGATGGCCACCACTGCACCACGGAAATCGCCAAGCGCCTGTTCTGCAACCCGCTGCAATTCACTGTCGATGGTCAGATATATATTTTTACCGGGCACTGATGGCGTATTGGAGATGGTTCGCACCACACGGCCATGGGCATTGGTTTCAATCTGGTCAAAACCAATTTCCCCGCGTAGCAAGTCTTCGTAGTAAGACTCAATTCCGGTTTTACCCAGGAAGTTGATGCCTCGATATATCTCATTGTCTATCTTATCGAGATCACGTGAGCTGATGCGTCCGACATAACCCACCACATGTGCACCACTTTCCTTTTTTGGATAATTCCGCTCCAGCCTGGCGTGCAGCTCCACTCCTTTAAAACGATAGCGGTTGACGGCAAAGCGAGCCGCCTCCGTATCCGTTAGCTGACTGCGCAAGATAATGGTATCAAATCGGGCATGGCGTTTGACATCACGATGAAATAACTTGAGATCATATTCCGTCAGCTTCACCAGTTTACCGAGTTCGTCCAGTAAACTATCCATATCACTGACCTGATCAGGCACCACTTCGAGGGTATAGGATCGAATATTTCGTGCCAGCGGTATGCCGTTTCGGTCAAAAATAAGCCCGCGTACCGGTGGCCTCGGCACCACACTAATTCTATTATTTTTTGATAGAGTGCTATAGCGGTCGTATTCAATCACCTGCAGATAATATAAACGCGCCAGCAGGATGCCGGTCAAAATCAGCATCAAGATAGCTATCACAATCGATCGCGTGGTAAATACCCGCGTTTCGCGAAATACATCCTTGATTTCAAAGCCTGGCATATTCAACTAACCCGAATATTGATTAAAAGACATTCAGACTAGTTTAAACCCCGGCCACTTACTCGCTGTCGCCGCAGGTCTCTTAGTAGTATATAGATAAATGGCCAGACTAATGCACTGGTCAGTGCCGGCATCCAGTAGGCCCAGGTGATGGGAAATCCTCCTGTGACACCTCTGACCCATGCAGTTAGTGCCAGATAAATTATGGCCATCAGGAAAACCATAAACGACTGTTGCCATAATGGGAACACACGTACGCGCAAATGAAAGGTATTGACCAGATAGGCGATTATCGCCAGCGCCATAGCATTTTGCCCCAGTAAACTGCCATACATAACATCCAGGACTAGCCCCAGCAGCCAGCCGGTAAAAATACCAATACGATCAGGAATTGCCATACACCAGTAGATCAGCACCAGCATCAGCCATTCAGGCCGAAAAATTATCGCTATATCAGGCAACGGCACGCTACTTAGCATCAATGCTACAAGAAAAGATAACAGTATCAACAGACTACTCATCAGCCAACTCCTGTAAAACTTTATCTTTTCGTGTCCTGACTACCTCGGGCCAGATAAGCAGAACCTCTCTCCCATGGTCAAGCTGTGTAACCGGCAGCGTATTTATAGTCAGAAATTCATCGCTTGGCTGCTGTTTCACATCAGTTACTGTCGCAACAGGATAACCGGTAGGGAAACGACCACCCATACCGGAACTGATCAGCAGGTCGCCAATACGGATATCTGCATCGGCAGTCAGATAAGGC
>Ga0209013_10002964_pt1 | contig 15256 bp, 13 predicted proteins | sample Cruoilmetagenom2_FD_187291 | JGI IMG/M metagenome (GOLD analysis project Ga0209013, IMG submission 187291) | Oil polluted marine microbial communities from Coal Oil Point, Santa Barbara, California, USA - Sample 2 (SPAdes) (version 2) | ecosystem: Environmental > Aquatic > Marine > Oil seeps ... | reverse complement strand
TCGCTCAGATGCAGGGATATTATCGATACTGGTGTCTGTCAGACAATACCGACAGTAGAAAAAGCCTGGCATGGCTTATTTTAATAAAGCCTTAAGGGTTCATTGGTAACATGACAGCCGCTTACACAAGCATTTATGGAGGGTTCCCTGTTTTCCCTCCCGAGCGGCGACTCACCTACTCCCATTGAGCCGTCGTTTATTTTTGTCCATAAAAAACCCCGCCACAAATAAAAACACACCCCGCACCATCAATACGGGGTGTGTCGGTGACGACAGGAGGAGGAAGCGCCACTTGATTAACAAGATATCGGCATAACTCCCGGTCTGCCTATTGTACTTAGGTACAACGGTCAGACTGTCAATAACCACTATATTTAACATAGAGGTTAGATGTGCAGGATAAGAGTCTAAAACCTAGTGGTAGGAGGTGACATATGAGCACTCACAGAACATCACATCACTGGCACAGGCCTTCGCATAGCTGGGAGGATATCGTATTAGTGTTCTTGGCCATGCTTGTGGCGTTCATCATTGCGAGCTTTTATTACGTATGAGCAGAAGGGCCAGGAGGCATTATGGATATATTCATCAGTTTGGCACTAGTCGGCGCATCACTTGGGATAGTTGCCATTCTCGGCAGTCTAGTATGGTGCTGTATAAAATATTCACCACATCATCATAAGCGCTATCGTAGATTCTGAAGCAGGCTGTAAATCGCCAGAAACAAGGCCGCCTGTACCGGCATGGGTAGAAACGCAGCCTATAGGTTTGTAAACAGACAATTTACAATAACCATACGAATTGTATGTATACTTGCCCCATGAATGATTTATTAAATTCCCTGGCGCTGGTCGGCGCATCAATTGGAATAGCTACTGTTCTCGGCACACTAGTATGGTACTGGGTAAAATTATCACGACGTTATCGGAAGCATTATCCTAGATGGTGAGCAATGGGAATTAAACTACCATCAAATCAATGGCAGCTTCCTGTACTGGTTGTATTGCTGATGATTATGCTGCTCCTTATTTATTATCCCTAATCGGAAACTGTCAGGCTGTCAAAACAGCCAGTATGTCATCAGGCCGGATACCTTGAAACACGCCCAGCTGTTGCTATCGTTGCTCATTGTTGCAATTGCAATATGGCTCTTGGCGCTTTTTAGGCCAGAATTTAATATCGGGCTTCAAAGAGCAATAGGTTGGTTACTGAACGCCATATAGACAACCAGATACAGCCCGGCCACCATCACAGTCCGTATTTATACGGATACCAAGCTATCCCAGCCGGGGGTAGTCTCTACTGCGTACTATTGCATAGTTCAGCACTTCCTCACGGTGGCCTTCGGGTCGCCGTTTTTTTCTGGCCGTCAAAACAGTCAGTAAGCCATCAGGCCGACTCGCGCTGACCTTCAAAAGAGACCATAAGCCAGTCCCGCAGGATTGTTCTGGTATTGCTGCCAGGCCAAATGACTGGAAACGGGCTAACCAGCCCTTCCTTGCTTGTGATATTCCGATGAGTGCGAATCTCATGAACGGGGAGCTCCCGGGGCCCTACTGATCAGCACAACAGGGATTGAATATGGTTGACAGCCTGTCCGATTCCGGTCGGCTCAATCTCCGGACGGGCAGACGTCGCAAACAGCGCCTTCAATTGCGGCACAAAAGCACCACTGTAGAATTGCTCACACGTCATGACCTCAACAGTGCCATATTGCTGCACCCAGCGGTTTAACACAGTTGTTTCCGGCCAGTCCGGACGTTCAATGCTGAGTACCGGCACACCGTTGCACACGGCCTCAGCATAGGTGCCATAACCTGGCTTGGTGAGCACCACGTCCGCTGAGGCCAGCACATCAATAAATGGCAGACCCAGTGTGCTCACATCCAGAAAGTCGTCCCGCCCCAGACACACTTCACTGCCAAACAACCAGACAGTGTTGTCGATGCGCGGCCAGTGCTCGAGCGGCATCCCGGTTGTAATCCCGCCAAGCGCGACCAGCACAAACTTTGTATCCTGCGGGATACCCCGTTGTGTGCATATTGATGTCTTTTTCCGGGCGCCCCGGCGTGCAATGGGTCCGATAACCTGTGCGTTGCCCAGCTGGGGCATCGGTATGGAAGGCTCCGGGGTTAGAAAGACCTGTGCCATCTGATAAGCCGAGATCATCTCACCAATCATTTTTCGATCTTTACTATCACCCTGGCAATAGCTTGCGTAGATCGCCGCCCAGTTTAATGAACACATGCCGATCGCCGCTATGCCGAGTTGCGCGGCTGCCGACAGGATACGCCAGGGAATATCTGCAAGTATCAGGTCCGGACTCAACTCCCGCAACAAATCCATATCCTGCTGCAAACCGGTATCACGGTTATCATGAAACGCACGGTAAACCTGTTGTGATGCCAGCACGTCGACCTCCCAGGCACTGAACATTTGCAGCACGGGATCCAGCTCGACACAACAGTAATCGAAAGGCCGGTCGAGCCTCTCCTCCACAATGTCTCGTGGTAAGGCACCACAGACAGTCAGCTTCAGATCAGGACGGTCTTTCCACAGGGCATTAATAACCGGCGCACACTGCGCCAGGTGCCCGTAACCATGACCGGAAAGGGCCAGTAATAAATGAGACGGTTGCATGGATAGAGCACTAACCTTCCGGCAGCAGTCTCTCCATCAGATAACCCAGACAGTCCTGACTGATAATTCTTTCATCGAGGGTGAACATCGACGGCATGAGTGGCCGCGTGGTGACCAGAGTATCAGCTTCTATCGCAAAGTAGTGATCAAAAATCGATTGATTGTTATCGTCACGCACATCCAGTGTAACGGCAACTCCCGGCTTCACCTGGCCAAGCTGCGTACCCGCAGGCAGCTCCCTGAAATTCAGGTGATCAATATTCCCGATGAAGCGCAAATCCACAGGCTCCTCACCAAAACCGAAACTGACCCCCACCGGCACTTTCACTGTCGCCACCGTGTGAAACAAATCGACGTCGTGCGAGGGTACGGGATGCTCGGGCAGCTCACTCATGTGCAAACAGGCATCGATGTAATCGCGCGCATGTGCCAGTCCATATTCCTGGTCCGGCTTGCCACATTCGATGGTCACGGCCGGACACACATAGGACATCGCCATGGATTGCACCCCGAGCGGGCGGATGAAATACACCACAGTTCGACTAAACAGCGAGGCAAGGTGTAAAAACTGGTTGTCCACCCGGTTTATACAGGCGTAATGCGGATTTATACCCGTATTGTTATGGATATCAATGCTGGCAAAGGCACCACGTTGCCGCATGCTATCCACCACCTGTTGCATCATTGCGGCTTCCTGTGCGTCGGGATGCTCTGTTCCCGGCCACACGCGGTTATAGTCTGCCTGCCCATCCAGGAATCGCAGCCCCTGGCCAGCGGCTTTCACATTACAAAAAAAGATGGACAGCGCCCGCGGCAATTCCTGATCACGGTAGTGTTGCAATAGCGCCTGCACCGCATAAAAACCGGTTCCCTCATTGCCATGGGCCAGCACGGTGACAAACAGCGGCTCCGGCCGCCGACCCGGCAGATGCATCAGAGTTGGCGCGCCTAACAGGGCTTCAAGTCCCTCGAGCGGGGTCTCAAGCAGCCCCTCGGGCAGGTTTTCGAACTCATTCAGCATTAATAAAAACACCCCATTGGCCACGGAAGCACACGGAATGACACGGAAATAATTTCATTAAGGCATTTTTCTTCCGTGTCATTCCGTGTGCTTCCGTGGCAAGATTTTCAAGTAGTGCCATTCACAGCAGACTCCACTCATGGACGGGTACCTTACTCTCCTGGTTTTGCCGGTAGACTTGTGCCATTTCAGCCAGATCATCACCATGCTGCGCCACATATGCCCGCTGCCATACCGCTCCGGTTTGTCCACTGCGCACCCGTGCCTCGATAATCCCGAGATAACGATCGATGTCCTGCGTATCGATCTCCAGCTGCTCCAGCCCCCGTCGCGCCAGTGGCAATAATTGTTCCTGCAGCAGGTTTTGCAAGGTACTGCGGGCACCGTCCAGCCACGTGATATGCGCACCCAGTCCCTGATGTGCCGCTGTATAGAAATTATCGCGCGCCAGCGAAAACTCCAGTCGTTGTTCCGGCGGAATTTCTTCTGTCATCAGCGCCTGCATCAGACCGTAGAACAATGCCGCATTGGCAATCATGTCCACGATCGTTGGACCACCGGGCACAACACGGTGCTCGATACGCAAATGCGGCATGCCGTCATAATCAAACCCGATCAGGGGCCGGTTCCAGCGCCAGATCGTGCCGTTGTGCAGGCGAACATGTGACATCTGTTCCAGCCCGTCATGGAATTGCATCGGCAGCATAATCGGATAGTGCTGTTCGTTTTCGATAAAGCACTCGAGGATAGAGTCCCGCACATAACCGGAACCGAAGGTCACCCTGCGTAGCGGTCCGTGCCGGGCACCGGCAAAACCACCCACCGAGATCGACTGCTCAAATAACGGGATACGGGTTTCATCCCACAGCTCACGACCAAACAGGTAGGGTGAATTCGCCGCAACCGCTACCATCGGCGCGGCAACAATCATCGAGGCATTGTAGGCACGACGGGCATGCCGCGGATGTACCTTGAGATGCAACTGGAAGGATGTCGTGGCTGCCTCAAGCATCACGTTGTTATGTGCAATCTTTAGATGTTCCCGCCCGCTGATGTCCAGCTCCAGCGGCCGCCCTTCCCGCAACCGTAATACCTGTTCATTCAGCGCGCGGTAACGCTTCTGATCCGACATGTTTGCCTGTGTGAGCTCACCCTCTTTCAAGGTTGGCAAAATACCGATCATCATCAGGTGGGCATGCAAATCAGCCGCACACCGCTCACACTGCTGCCAGGTCGCTCCCAGACTGGCCTCAAAACGACTAAACGCAGAACCCCACAAGTGTTGCGGATGGTCATTCAGTTCAACATTAAAACGCGCCAGCTCCGGCACCACCATCGGATTGTTCAGGTTCTTCAGGAAAACCTCATTAATGGGGACCGGTCGCGACTGACTGTCAACCAGCCAGGCCTCCAGTTCATAGCCTCCCATACGGTCGCGCGGTGAGAACGTGTCAGATGCAAACCACTCACCCAGCAACGCCGTCTCTTCGCGCAAATGCGCGGCATACTCCACAAAATCATCGGGAGTAAAGCGTGCCGCCTCGATTTCCTGGCCCATTGTTAGTCAGCTTCCACTCATAAAAGCGAAAATTCCTCTCGCAAAGGCGCGAAGACGCCAAGAAAGAATATTAATATAAATGGGGTGGACGGTTAACTCCTCCTACCCCAACATCTTGTGGTGTCACCAATCATAGCCATGAGTGACGTCAGCCTCGGTTACAGGTCCTGTAGCAACGATCTGTTTGAGAAGCCGGAGGAAAACAAGACCTCGGCTGCTCGATGTACGCCGATTGAATCGAAACGTAAACTCTTCCAAGTAAGACTGCAAATGTGCTTCGGAAACTGAGCCTTGGTGGGTACCCAGAATCCAACGCTTCAGGAGACTAGCAATCCGGTGTACTCCCGGCATGGCAACGTGCGCCGGGTCACCCGAGGACGACAGTACGATCCTCTTGTGTTTGTAACCGTGCTTGGATAATCCATTGTAGCCTTTCCAACCATCGGTGAGTACCATCGAGCCAGAGGCTACCATGTCGCAAACAAATGGTCGCAGATTAGAATCTGAAGCATCAGAAATATAGCGCATGCGCACCCGCCCAAATCCCTTGGGTTGCTTGACCTCCACAGCAATGGCAACGATGTATTTATCGGTACCACGGCCTGGTTTGCCGCCGTGCTCAACACCGCCGACAAGGGTCTCATCAACCTCGACATCGCCAGACAGTTGTTCACGTTCGGCACGGACCATCGCTACCCGAAACCGTTGCAGGATCATCCAGGCCACTCGGTATCTCGTGCCCAATGTACGTTCAAGGGTTTTTGCTGATAGACCATTCTTGGCGGTGGTTACGTGCCAAGCTGCCTCGCACCATGTTGTTAAAGGAGTACGGGTCTTCTCGAGGATAGTTCCAGCAATTATTGATGTCTGATGGCGACAAGCTGAACACACCAGTCGGCCTCGAGTCTGCTTCCAGGGCTCCGCAGCAACTCCACAAACAGGGCATTCAAATCCGTCCGGCCAACGCAATTTTTCTAGGTAAGTCGCGCAGGCCGCTTCGTCATGAAACCATTTGACGAACTCACGGTATGTGCGAGGATAGTCACGACCAGCAACCAACGTTGGTCGTATTGGTGTTTCGTGATTTGTGATGTCCACTACTACATATTGTAGTAAGAGGAGCTAACCGTCCACCCCACTAATATAATTCCAGAGCAATAACTTTGCGATCTTTGCGTCTTGGCGAGAGACTTTTTGTTTGCTTGAATACTATTCAGAAAGGTACTGATCTTTGGCCATTATTGCAGATTAATCACTACCCGGTTGATCGCATCCAGCCGCTCCGGCGTGCCGATATCGAACCAGCTGCCGGTGTAATGTTCCCCGCTTACCTGCCCGGCATCCATTGCCCGTCTTAATACCGGGGCAAGGGGAAAGGCACCCGCCGTACAGTCCGAAAACAGCTCGGGTCGATAAACACCGATGCCACTGAATGTCAGCATTGCAGGCCCACTTTGAGAAAGCTGGCCCGTCGACAGTGAAAAATCCCCTTCCGGATGATGCTCGGGGTTGTCAACCATGACCAGGTGCGCCAGTCCGTCAGGTTGCGTTGGCAGTCGCTCAAATGCGAAGTCAGTCCAGATGTCACTGTTCACCACCAGGAATGGGGCACTGCCCAGCAAGGGCAGCGCATTGAATATCCCGCCACCCGTCTCCAGCACCCTCCCCGTTTCGGGTGAATAGGTAATTTCCGCACCATAGGCAGCGCCGTCTCCCAGCGCCTTCACAATCTGCTCGCCGAAGTGGTCATGATTGATCACCAGCTCCGTAATCCCCGCCCGCACCAGGGCATGCACCTGACGTTCAATCAGTGTTTGCCCGCCTATGCGCAACAGGGATTTGGGTGTGGCATCGGTCAGGGGCCGCATACGCTCACCGCGTCCGGCTGCAAGAATCATGGCTTTCATGGCATCGATACAGTGAATTTAATGATTAAAAACATTAGCTGTCTTCCCAGCCACGGGTATGTTGTGCCACCAGCTCGGAGAACAGCTGGATATGAGAATCGTGGTCATTCAGGCACTCGATATAGCCGTATTGTTCGCCGCCGGCGGCAAGGAAAACAGTACGATTCTCCATCGCAACTTCTTCCAGGGTTTCCAGACAGTCAACGCTGAAACCGGGGCACAGTACGTGAACGTTGCGGACACCCTCTGCGGCAAGGGCCTCGAGGGTATGATCGGTATAGGGTTGCAACCACTGCTTGGGGCCCAGGCGTGACTGGAAGCTCAGTTGCCAGTGATCCGCAGACAGTTCAAGCGCCGCTACCAGCAATTCTGCCGTTTTATAACACTGGATCGCATAGGGGTCACCGGCATCCACATAGGCCTGCGGGATACCATGGAATGACAACAGTAACTTGTCCGGTTCACCGTGAACAGACCAGTAACGGTGCACACTGTCAGCCAGTGCACTGATATAGGCGGGATGCCGATGGTAGTCGTTCACAAATCGCAGTTCGGGCAACTCACGCCAGTCGCGCAATTCATCTGCAACGGCATCCACAATAGACGCCGTTGTTGTTGCCGAGTACTGCGGATAGAGTGGCAATACCAGCACGCGCTTTACACCCGCATCGCGCAACGCCTGCAGCCCCGCAGCGATTCCCGGCCGCCCATAGCGCATGGCCAGCGCTACCGTTACAGGTGGCCCATCCTGCGACTGCAACCGGTCCTGCAGTGCAACATGCTGTTTTTTTGAAATCACCATCAGGGGCGATCCCGCATCTGTCCAGACTTTTGCATAGGCCTTTGCAGAACGTCGGGGACGGGTCGTCAAGATAACCAGGTTAAGCACCAGCCACCAGGCAGGGCGCGCCAGCTCCACCACCCTTGGGTCCCACAGAAATTCCCTGAGGTAGCGGCGCACGTCGGCAACTGACGGGGAATCCGGCGTGCCCAGGTTGACCAGCAACACACCCACGGGCGTGCGACTATCGTCTGACTGCTTACTTGTCTGGCTATTCATCAATCGATCGTAATCCTGTCCTGCAGACAAGCCTCCATATCCTGCTCTGTTACCGGGTGTTGTAGCACCGCATGCAATGGAAACAGCGCCTGTAACTTGTCAACGTACTGAACTTCCTGCTTGTCCGCCATGACAATAATGGCACTGTCCCGGGAGTACTTCTGCAAGCTGTACAGAAATACATCCAGATTGCTGACATTGACACCGGCATAGTTATTGCCGTAACCGTACATAAATTCCGCAACGACGATCTCCGGTGTCCGGGACTTCAGCGCACTAATGGCCTTGCGCATCGAGCCCAACCTGACTTCACGCAACCCAAGCCGCCGGTACAAGGCGGAGAAATCCGGATGCAGCGGCGATTCAACGATCGAAAACAGATTTTTCTCTGGCATGAACCACTCCACTGACTGTGCAGTTTACTGTATCACTGCCATGCCAGGCCACAGCCTGATGGCCATGTACAAAAAACCGAGCGCCATCATGGCACAGCCCACAATCACCATCAGCAACGGCGTTTGCATGCCGTCTTTCAGGAGCATATTGATGCCAACACCGGCCCCGATTGCGGTCACGAAGAATCCGAACTCATTCACGATCAACATGGTCAACAGTGGCAGCGAGTAGTTGCCATCCGGTGACAAGGCACCCGAGGACAACAGGCCGACAGCAACCAGCAATCCCAAACCCAGTGCCAGCCATGGAAAGCTCAAGTTACCCATCATGTACCCCGGTTAGATTAAATTCACGGCAGACAGCCGTTCTCTTCCAGTTGCCGGTCATGCAGTCTGCCCAGCAACATTAATGCAGCAACCGCACCTGTCAGCGCAAAAGCCATATCTGACTGTGTATCCCAGATATATCCCTGCGTACCAAGAAATGCCTCGGCAGGACCACCTGTAATTTCAGCAACGGCCCATTCTATCAGTTCGTAAGCAGCACTGAGCGCCAGGCAGAAACACACCACCAGGAAATTCAGCCACGCGCGGCCATTGATCACGTCTTTGCGTATCAGGACCTCGCGCGCCACCATCGCGGGAATAAAACCCTGGGCAAAATGGCCCAGCTTGTCGTAGTTATTGCGAGCCTGCCCGAACACGTCCTGTATCCAGTCAAACAAGGGCACTTCTGCGTAGGTATAGTGCCCGCCCACCATCAGAATGATGCAATGCACCAGGATCAGGCTGTATAGCAGCCCGGTCAGGGGAAAGGCCTTGCGCGTTGTCAGCAACACCACCAGCGCGATAACGGCCGGCGACACTTCAAGGATCCAGGTCAGGGTATCTGCCGGTCGAATGGCGGACCAGACGAAAACCAGCATGAAAATGGCCAGCCACCATCTGTTCATTTATTGCTCGCCAATTCCACGGCTGTTCAGGCAACTCAGCACCTCGGTTTCGATAAAGGTCCCGAACGCCGCCAGTTCATCGTAGCGTCCTGCCACGTCAACGACATAACCCAGGGTGCGGGGAATATCCTGAAGGTAGCCAGGCTTGCCGTCGCGATGATTGAGTCGCGCAAAGATACCGGCCGCTTTCAGATGCCGCTGCATACCCATCAGGTCAAACCAGCGCAGAAACTGCTGCGGATCTTCATGATCTTCGCGCAAGATACCGGATTGCAGGGCAAGTTCCTGGTAGCCGAGCGCCCAGTCTTCGACGCGTGCACGCGGCCAGGCGATATAGCAATCACGCAGCAACGACACCAGGTCATAGGTAACCGGCCCGATCACGGCATCCTGAAAATCGAGTATGCCGGGGTTATTCTGGCCAGTCAGCATGAGGTTACGTGAATGGTAGTCCCGGTGTACACAGACCTGTGGCTGTGCCAGTGCATTATCGGCAAGCAGCCCGAACGCGGCTTCGATCATGCCGGTTTGTGCATTGTCCGGCACCCGGCCCAGGTGCTTGCCGATCAGCCATTCACGACACAAGGCCATTTCGCTCAGCAACAGCGTACGGTCGTAGGCCGGCAATGAAGCATTGCCCGGCGTACAGGCCTGAATAGTAGCCAGCGCCCCGAGGGCATCACCGTAAAGGCGCTCAACCGTTTCCTCGTTGAGCGCATCCAGGTAGGGGGCACTGCCAAGGTCGGAGAGCAGCAGAAACCCCTGCTCCAGATTTTCATCAACGACTTCCGGGACATTCAGGCCAAGATCGAAAAACATTTTTGATATCTTGATAAACGGCCGGGAATCTTCCTTGTCCGGCGGCGCATCCATCACCACATAACTGACACCTGTGTGGGTTACGCGAAAGTAGCGACGAAAACTGGCATCGGCAGAGGCCGGTCTCAGGGTATATTCACCAAAGTTGAGTTCGTCATCCAGCCAGGTTTTTAATTGTTCAAGTCGTTCGGGCACGTAGTAAATCCTGTTTGAGCTTCATAAAAAGAAGGGATCAGAGTGAATCGTTATTCGACGGTGGAAATATTTCGTGCAGTTTTGCGCGCGTATATTCCCGCATGTCATCGGCAATCATGTAAAAGCACGGTATCGATATCAGGATAATACCGGTAGCAAACATCAGCCCAAAGCCCAGGCTGACGGCCATCGGGGACAAAAAGGCTGTCTGACCCGTGGCAAAAAATATTAACGGGGAAATACCCAGAAAAGTCGTAATACTGGTGAGCAGGATGGGACGAATACGCACCCGGCCCGCTTCAATCATGGCTTCAAACCGGTCCATGCCTTCAGATCGCATGCGCTTGGCGAAATTGACGAGTATCAATGAATCATTGACCACGATGCCGGTCAGGGCAAGAAAACCGATCGCCGACAGGAATTGCAGATTATAGCCAAACAGCATGTGACCAAACACCACGCCGATTATTCCGAAGGGGATCGCAAACATGACGACCAGCGGGTCCAGCATGGAACGGAACAGTGCCGCCAGGATAAAGAAAATAATGGCAGCGGAAATCAACAGGGCATCGCGCATACCGCTAAAAGACTCGGAGGCATCTTTTTTCTCCCCCAGGAACACCAGCGTATAGCCGGGCAGCGCTGTTTCCATATCCGCGAATTCGGCGCGCAGCAATTCAGTAATCTCGAGCGGTGTTGCAACCTGGTCATCCACCTCGGCCGTCACCAGCCCCAGGCGCTGGTTATCGCGTCGGCTGATGGTATTCATTGCACGCCCGGCAGTAATTTCTGCAACATCACCGAGATAGACCAGCCGGCCATCATCAAGCACGAGGGGCAGACGGGCCAGGTCACTGGTACGACGAATGGCATCCGGGTAAATCACACGCACGGGTGTACGCTTGTTGCCCAGCGTCACGTGTACGGCTTCAACACCGAGAAAACCGGTCCGCACTGCATCGGCAAGTTCACTCTGTTTAATGCCCAGTTCCCGTCCTCGCGCATTCAGAGAATACTGGTACTCGAGTTTACCGCTCTCAAGGTTCTGCCGGACATCATGCACACCCGGCAATCGCTGCAGGTACTCGAGCATACGAGTCGCCTGATCCCGCAGGACATTCACATCCGGCCCCGTCACACCCACTTCGATATCCGCACCCGCCGGTCCGCCCTGCGGACGCTGGATGGCAATGCGACTGATGCCGGTTATTGCCTGCAGTTTCTCACGCAACTCATTAATGATGTCCTCGGTTGGACGGCTCCTCGTGCCTTCCCATGCGAATTTCAGACTCACCAGGGGAGAAATGAAGCGCTCGATAAATCCTTCCGGCTTTGCCTTCTTCAGGTCAATCACCAGCTGGATATAGTGACTGCCAAGCGCAAAGCGATTGAAGTCGATAAAGCTCACACCCACATTGGTTAACAGGGTACTGAGCTCGTCATCGTCGAGTGACTCCAGCACGATGTGCTCCATTTGCGTGGCCAGCTTGGCCGTATCTTCAAGGCTGTAAGTTTGCGGGGCTTCCGCATTAATGAAGAATTGCCCGATATCCACATCATCAAACAACTGAAATGGAATCCGCGTTGCCGCATACACCAGCGTGACAATCAGCACGGCAATGGTGACCAGTGATACAAAATAACGGTTGTTCAATGCCCAGCGCAACCAGCCAATGTAACGATCCAGCAAGGCACTCCAGTCAACACGGCGCTCTTTTGTCTTCTCCGTGGTCTGTTTTGTATGCAGCAGCTCCGCCGCATGCGAAGGCAATACCCCGAAGGCTTCCCACAATGATCCCAGCAACGAGGCAGTGACGACAACAGGAATCACGGCAATGAAGGCACCCATGATCCCCTTGATAGAAAACATTGGCATGAACGCCGCGATCGTGGTTGCCGTGCTTGCCATAACCGGCCAGAACACCTCCCGTGCACCAATTCGTGCTGCTTCCGGGGCCGGCTTGCCCATCTCCATATGCCGGTACATGTTTTCCGTCACAATAATCGCATCATCAACCACCAGGCCAAGTGCAATGAGAAAGGAAAACAGCGATATCATATTAATGGTGTAACCCAGATAAAAGATCGCAATCACGGCAAACAGAAAGGATACCGGTATCCCCATCGCAGTAATAAAGGCCACACGAAAGTTCAGAAACAGGTACAGAGACAACAACACCAGGAACAGCCCGACCAGTCCCGAGGACTTCACCGTGTTCAACCGGGTTTTGACATAGACCGACAGGTCGTTATACATGCCCACTTTGATGGTTGCCGGCAGCTCTGTTCTCAGCTGGTCTGCAAATTCCCGCACTGCATCGGCCACCGTGGTGGTCGAGGCATCCGCCGTTTTTGTAACCGTCAGATTGACTGCCGGGCGGCCATTAAAGCGGCCAATGGTTTCCGCCTCTTCCAGCCGCAACTGAATATCGGCAATCTCGCCCAGCCGCAACTGACCGCCCAAGTCGTTACTGCGTACCACGATTTGGGCAATCGCCCCGGGTTCGGGTGCCACGCCCTTGCCGCGCAACAGGATATCCCCTTCACTGGCTTTCAAGGACCCGCCGGGCAAGTCACGGAGGTTGCCGCGAATGGCCTGCAGCACCTGTCCAAGCGAGACCTTGTGTGCTGCGAGTTCGAACGGGTCGACCTCGACCCACAGCTCCCACTCCCGGTTGCCGGCCACACCGACACTGGCAACGCCCGGTATCTGTGCCATGCGCTGCTTGATACTGTCCGCCTGATCGTAGAGATAGCCACGTGATACCTCACCGTACAGGCTCATACTGATGACCGGAAACCGTGCCTTGATACGCACCAGTTCCGGTTCATCTGCCTCATCGGGCAGATCGGTAATCTGGTCCAGTGCGGTTTGTGCATCGCGCATGTACTGGTCAACATTGGTGCCGGATTTCAGCTTGATAGTAACGACCCCCAGCCCCTCATTACTGGTCGAGTTCATGACATCGATTTCAGGCATCCCCTCGAACTGTTCCTCGACCGGGATAATGACCTGGCGCTCAACCTCCTCGGGAGAGGCACCCTCGAACTTCACCGAGACACTCACGGCGTCCAGTTCAAGGGCAGGAAACATCTCCTGGGGCATGGCATTCCAGGACAGCACACCGAGAATGACCACAATCACCAGCGACAGATTGGTGATTAGCGGGTTGTTGATTGAGAAGCGGATCAGCGCCATGGAAGTCAGGACCAGAAGGATGAAGGTTTAGTTATTCTGCGGCCGCGTCGATGACCTGCACCTGCTGCCCGTGACTGAGTGCCGAGACATCGCGCGTCACCACACGATCACTTGCCGCCAGACCCTGCATCACGATCTGCAAGCCGTCTACCCGCTCACCCGGTGTCACCTCAACCTGCTCCAGCAGGTCACCATCGAGACGAAAAACGTAGGCTCTGCCCTCATCAAACAACAGCGCCGTTGAGGGAACGGCCGTGACCCGGTGCATCTCACGTAATGGCAGCTGCACCCGGGCAACCTGCCCCGGCCTGGCTTGGTCACCGGCAATCCGCACACGCAGTGCATGGGTAAAGGTCTCCGTGTTTGGATCAATCTGCAGGGCAATGACCTTGCCCGGGATTTGCTGGCCATTAACGTCGACAACAACATCCTGTCCCTGCGTCAGTGCTTGCGCGACATTGCCACGAATCTCGGCATATAAATCCAGTGAAGTCGCATCGACCAGATCAACGACAACCCTGGCCGGGGTTACGTAATCGCCAATCTGTGCATGGACTGCATTGACGGTACCGGCAAACGGTGCCGGCAATTGTGTACGCTCCAGGTTGCGTGCCGCACGATTTCGTGCTGCCTCCTTCAGTGCCAGTCGCGATTCAGCCGACGCAACACTCGATTTCAGTTGTGCAACGTTTGACTCCAGCTGGATCAACTTGATGCGCGTTTCATCGAGCCGTGATTTCGAGACCAGAGAGTCCTCGCCCAGCTTGGCCAGCCGGTCAAGGTCGTTCTTCTGCAAGGCATAATTGTTCCTGGAAAGCTTTAATAACTCGCGATCACGCTGAATATTTCGGGTCTCCTGTGCCAGCTGCGCCTCGGCCTCTGCCAACGCATCCTCGTAGTCTCCGGACGACAACATCAACAAGGACTCACCCTGCTGCACGACCTGCCCCGGTTCAACCGGACGCGCATAGACCTGGCCGGGCAGCTCAAAATGAAGCGCAGCCTTGCGGGTCGGTTCCAGCCGACCGCTGACGGTCTCCGTAGGCACCAGATCATGCAGTCCGACCGCTGACACCTGTACAACGGGTACAACGGCCTGCTGCAGCTCGGGATTCTTCTCCGGCGCCGTCAGCAACAAGAGGATGGCAAGCCCGAAAAGGGCTGCCAGTACGGCTATTTGCCTGCGTGATTTGATAGATAACACACTGATTATAAAATATTTGAAGTTACGGCCATTCTATGCGATTTTACCTCGCCCCCGCCAGCGAATCGGCAGGCCTGGATCAACCTGACAACACATCCTGATGACCGATAGCGGCACGAGCCCAACACACATCTACCGTGTTTCCCGGAATTTTTCGGGATGGTAGCACCTGAGCCAATACGGCTACTGTCTCTGGCAGCATGGCTGGCACTGCATTCTGCATACGTGGTGGCTGCCAGCCCCTGGCAGTGTGACAGCAACCCGGACGGCCTGTGGGACTGTGCATCCAGGGCCACTGCTGTTGA
>Ga0209013_10002963_pt1 | contig 15262 bp, 16 predicted proteins | sample Cruoilmetagenom2_FD_187291 | JGI IMG/M metagenome (GOLD analysis project Ga0209013, IMG submission 187291) | Oil polluted marine microbial communities from Coal Oil Point, Santa Barbara, California, USA - Sample 2 (SPAdes) (version 2) | ecosystem: Environmental > Aquatic > Marine > Oil seeps ... | reverse complement strand
CTCTCTGGCAACCCTCTTGCTATGGCTGCTGGAATGGCTACGCTGACCAAACTCAATAAAAAGGGAAATTATAAAAAGTTAAAAGACCTTACTGAAAATCTTGTAGAAGGTTTGCAGGACATAATTACAAAACTCGAAATTAAAGCAAGTATAAACTCTGTAGAATCAATGTTTACTCTATTTTTTACGGACCCCCCGCCTCACGATTACGGTTCCGCATTGATATCGGATACAAAAAAATATTCAAAAATTTTTGAAAATTTGCTAAGTGCTGGTATTATGTTCCCGCCTTCTCAATTTGAGGCCGTATTCCTTTCACTGTCTCATACTGAAAAGGATGTGAACAAAACGCTCAATGCGTTATATAAAAGTCTTAAAAACATTTAAAAAGATTATAGAGGTATAAAGTTTAAAAAACAAAAAAAATACAAATGGTTAGTATTTATAGCAATAGGGTTTGAACTTGGGTTTTCTGTTATTGCGGGGATAGTGCTAGGTCAGTACATAGACAATTGGCTTGAGGTAGAGACACCCTGGTTTACCATAGTAGGTCTTGTGTTAGGTATGATAGCAGGATTTAGTTTGCTTATTAGGATGATTAAAAGAATTGACGACAGAAAAAACAGCGAGTCTAATTAATATTCCATCAGTTGGTAACGTAGAAATAATCAGCTTAATAGTTACTGCAGTTTTAGCTGTGGTTAGCTATTTGGTGGGTTCTAGGGAACTGGCATTTGGAGTTGCTGCCGGCGGAGTACTATTTACTGCTAATTTCGTAGCGATTAGATTTGTAGTAAATGCACTTGTCTCAAATACTTCTTCAACTGGTTTTGGAATATTCGCATTTATTATTAAAATGGCGATTTTCATAGGTATTGTGGCTTCTCTATTTGTTTTTACGGAAATTAATATTTACGGATTTTTCATAGGCGTCACAGGTGTAGTAATTGTAATAATTGGAGAAAGTTTAAGAAGGAGCACAAATGGATCACTTTAGCTGGTTTACATTATTAGGCTTGGGCCATTATGATTATATTTTAGGCTCAATTTTAGTTCTCATACTTTTAACTTTAGCAGGATATAAAATTACTAAGGCTCTTTCCAGTGAAGACTCGGTTCTGCCTGATGATAAATTTTCTATAAGAACCATTTTCGAAATTTTAACCATTGATTTCCTTTTTGATCTATTTACGAATATGCTTGGTTCAAGGGAAAACGCCAAACTGTACTTCCCTCTCTTAGGTGCTTCGTTTTTCTTTATAATGTTTGCGAATCTTTTAGGAATTATTCCCGGGTTTCTTCCCCCAACCGGAAATTTCAATGTGCCAGTGGCGTGCGGTATTGTGATTTTTGTTATGTATAACTATTATGGCTTTAAGGAAAATGGGCTTCAATATCTCAAACATTTTGCGGGTCCAGTTATATTTTTGGCGCCTCTAATGTTTGTAATTGAAGTAATAAGCCATTTGGTGCGCCCGGTTTCACTATCTCTTAGGTTATTTATGAATATTACGGGAGACCATATGGTCCTTGGGGTTTTTACTAATCTCATCCATTACATTATTCCTGCAATATTTGTCGGGCTTGGAATTTTTGTATCTTTGCTGCAAGCGTTTATATTTACTGTTCTTTCTGCAATTTATATTTCGCTTGCGACTGCGCATGATGCGGATATAGAATAAAATTGAAAATATAAAGTTAAAAAAAAACGACTTACTCAACGAAAAGGAGGTAGACAAATGAAAAAGATGTTATCTATGCTTTCTATATTTGGAGTTGCTATGATTGCAACTTTTGTTCCGGAAGCAGCCCATGCAGCTGAAGGCGGCGGGGAATTAACAAAACTGGGACTTGCTTTAGGTGCGGGACTGGGAATAGGAATAGCAGCCGGTGTAGCCGGATTGGGGCAGGGACGAGCAACAGCTGCAGCTTTAAGCGGAATTGCTAGAAATCCTAGCGCGAGCTCGAAGATTCTTACACCAATGATTATTGGTCTTGCTCTTATCGAGTCACTCGTTATTTATGCTCTTCTCATAGCATTCTTGCTTCAAGGAAAAATATAATTACTGCCTGGGGGAGTTTTACTCAAACTCCCCCAAATCAGTTTCTTAACACTGTTTTTCCAGGGACTAAAATTATTTTGCTTTGGCTTATCTATAATCTTATTATAGATGAGAGGTATTAGAAGAGTTGTATAGTTTTAGTTTATGTATTTATCCGCGGGATATTTTTGAGATACTATCTTTCTTGCATCTTCCTCGTCTGCAATTTCTCCTTCCAATTGGGCTTCCTCAACAAAGTCTAGAATTTCAGAGAATATCGGGCCCGGTTTATATCCCATTTCTATGAGTTCCTTACCACTGATGAGTGGGGCCGGTTTGATCTCTTCCTCTTCAAACTCCCTGAATTTTTTCATAATAAAATCATATGCCCCCAATAATCCATGGCTTGCCTGACAGTCTGCAAGGTGAAGCGCCATATGCTCTTCAAAATGCGGCATCCCAATAAAGCGCTTAAGAGTACTCTTCTTCATTTTAAATACGTCTTTGAATTTTAAATGTTCCCTGACAAGAGAATATATTGTTTCTATTTGTTTGTTAGAAAATTTTAATTCACGGCAAATTCTTTTAGACATTTCAGCTCCAAGTCTGTCATGACCGTTAAATCTAATCCTGTCTGAAACTGAAAAAGTCGGTGGTTTGCCCACATCGTGCAAAAGAGCACCAATAGCGAGTTCTGGGGAAATGACTCCACCTTCGTTCTGATGAAGCTTGTCGAGTACAAGACATGTGTGAACAAAAACATCTCCCTCGGGATGAAACTGGGGCGGCTGCTCTACACCCTTCATAATTTCGATATCCGGAAGCACGTACTTAAGTAGACAGCTCTCAGAAAGCATCTTAAGACCACGGCCGGGATTTTCTTGAGAAATTATTTTTATAATTTCGTCCCTTATTCTTTCACTGCTTACCTGCATGATTTCAGGAGCTAGTTTTCTTATAGCTTGAAAAGTATTTGTATCAAGCTCAAAATTGTGCCTGGAGCTGAACCTTACCGCTCTCATCATACGGAGCTTATCCTCATTTAATCGCTCGTAGGGGTCTCCAATGGTCCTAATTATTTTATTTTCCAGGTCATCCATTCCATTTACATAATCTATTGCTTTTTCTTCGATAGGGTCGTATAGCATGCCGTTTATTGTGAAGTCGCGTCTTAGGACGTCCTCTTGTTCCTCAGTGCTATATGTAACATTGTCCGGGTGTCTTCCGTCAGAGTAACTCTGGTCCTTTCTAAAGGTTGCGACCTCGAATTGATAGTGCCCTATAATTACCAGTATAACTCCGAAACTTACTCCGATAGGAACTGTGTGTGGGAATATTTTGGACACTTCCTCAGGTGTGGCACTTGTGGTGATATCGTACTCCTTGGGGGCTATATTAAGGAGTGTGTCCCGAGCACACCCGCCAACGCAATATGCCTTATGTCCGGCATTTCTTAGCTGGATAACGACCTCCTTGGCAACGTCTAGAAGTTCGCTTGAGAATGGCTTTAATTTTTCTACGCGTTTCATAGTTTTAAATTATCAATTTTACTGTATATTTTACACGTTATCTGAGAAAGATATTCTAATTAAAATTGAAAAGGATTTCATATGAATGAAAAAACTATCCCTGAACTAGTAGCAGATAGATCAAAAGAATACGGAACCAGGCTTTTATTTCAACGTAGAGACGGTTGGAGCTGGAAACAGATTACATGGCTTGATTTTGATAGGGAAGTTAAAAATATTGCCAGCTTCCTTATGGATGCCGGGTTTAAAACCGGCGATAGAGCATTAATTGTCTCCTCTAACAGTCTCGATGCCATTGCAACTGAGATTGCTATTTACCATCTTGGCGGTATTTTGGTGCCACTCTCACAAAAAGAAGATTTGGGTAAGATCAAAGAGGTTGCGAACAACCTAAACACGAAAATAATTTTTATAGAGGATGACTCTTTATTAAATGACATTGTAAATATATTAGATGAGCTCAAAAGCGTAGAAAAAATAATTTTCTACCCGGATGTAAGAATTAAGCATGAGCGGATTACCAATTTTAAGATGGTCCTTAAATCGGGATTAATGAAAAGAAAGAAACTTCACGACGAATTAGTTGAAGTGTCAGAAAATATAGGTCCCGATAACCTGGCCGCTATATTCATAAATTCTGAAGGAGATGGCTCTGGGACAGAAGTCTCGCAGGGTGCTTTAATTGAAATTTTAGCCTGTGTTTCTCATAAGTATTCACAAATAGGTATAGAGGACCAATCCTTTTCCTACATGACTACTGCGAGTCCTTTTTCAAAATTCATAAATTATCTGACTCTCTTCATGGGAACAAGGGCAGCAATTGCCGAATCAAGGAAAGATTTTTATGAGGATATTTTGGAGGTTATGCCCACAATTTTATTTGAAACAAAAAGCGGGCTGCATGCAATATACGAAAAATCAATGTCCAATTTAAATGGAATTTCCCGCGAAAAGAAACTTAGGAAGGATCTTGGGGGCAGGATTAAATATATATTCACGGACTTTTTGCCAAGCCAGGAGGTTCAAAATTTGTTCCTGAGCTCGGGAGTTAAATTCTTGGAAGTCCCCGAGTTAAATAATTTGATCGATTAGGTTTTCGTTTCCTTCACTGTGCACTTTGCCTTTCCCTTGTTAAAGTTTATTAAAACTTCATCACCCTTTTTTAGCTTCTTTGTATCTTTAATTATTTCCATGTTTGGAAGTTTGTGAGTGATGCTGTAGCCGCGGTCAAGGACTTTCAATGGGCTAAGCGCGTCTAAATTCCCCGAGAGGTTTGCAAGCTCCGAGGACGCAGAATCGAGCCTTATCTGAATATAGTGTGCAAATTCGGTTTGAAGCTGATCAACTTCTCTTGCGTATACTTCAATACGGTTATTAAGGGCAAGCGCAATCTGTTCTTTTAAATCAAGAATATCCTGTTTAAGCCCCGATTTTTCTCTCACAGCTATCTCCGCCGCCATGGAGGGTGTAGCTGCCCTTACATCGGCTACGAGATCGGCTATCGTAATATCTATTTCGTGTCCCACGGCTGAAATGACCGGAACTGGGGATTTCGCTATTTCTCTTGCTATTCCCTCATCGTTAAATGCCCAGAGATCTTCTTTAGACCCACCGCCACGGGCAAGGATTATTAATTCAATCCCGTGAACTTTATATAGTTTGCTGAGTGCACTTACGATTTCTTTTGGAGCATCATCACCTTGTACTCTGGTGGGGGAGATTAATATTTCAAGATTGGGGAACCTTCTGTCGAGAACTTTGAGAATATCTTTTACCGCTGCACCTGTTGGAGAGGTGACTATGCCGATTTTCTGGGGGAGGTATGGCAATGGGCGTTTCCTCTCTTCATTAAAAAGCCCCTCAGCCAGTAGTTTTTCTTTTAACTGCTCTAACGCAAGAGCCTGAGCGCCAACACCCTTGGGTTCAACATATCTGACATTTATTTGATATGAACCCTGCTTTTCATAGACACTAATTTGGCCACAGCAAATAACTTCCATACCGTTTTCCGGTATAAACTTTATATATTTATTGGCCCATTTAAAACATACGGCGGATATCTGAGTGTCTTTATCCTTTAGAGAAAAGTACCAGTGACCGCTTGCGTAATTGCCTTTAAAATTCGATATCTCGCCAACTATCCACACATATTCAAAACCGATCTCTTCTTCAATAGTTTCTTTAATCCTGGCTGTGATTTCGGAAACTGTATAGATATGGTCCTTAAGAAGTTCTTTAAATGAGGGGTGCTCTTCCATTTGCATAGAAGTATTTTAGATAGAGCTCATATAGTCAAGGAATTTAAACCAATTAATCTTTAGAATTTGTATCCCGAAGGAGTTCCGGGTGTAGATATTTAATCCGGTCTAAAATTTCAGACTCTAATTTTATTTCAAATAATGATTTTACTTCTTCAAACTGTTCAAGTGTAAGTTTTGAAGCGCCGGTTAAATCGGCCTGTATAAGAACCGCATCCTGCAAATTAGCTAATTTCATATTCGAGTTCCTGAGATTGGCACCCGTAAGATCGGCTTTTCTTAGATGAGCACCTTCAAGTGAGGCGCCCTCCATATTGGCTCCTCTTGAGTTTGATTCCTCAAGGTTTATTCCGTATAGAATGGCATTTTTAAAGTTTACGGTTTCAAGGTTGCCTCCCCTGCAAAATGCTAATTTCATATTTGCACCTTCTAAGTTTGCCCCGTTCAAATCGGTTCCTACAAGATTTGCCCAGGCAAGATCCGGCACAACTTCAGGATTTTCTTCTCTCCACTTGTTCCAATAGAGAACTCCCTGCTTGATTGCTTTTACGTGCTCTTGGTTAGCCATATTTTCTTTTTTGTACAGTGATTTAAGGGTTATGTTTCTATGAAAAATTTAATTGCGGAGTAAATAATGTAAAGGGCCATAAGAAAAAAGGTTATCCTCCTTAGAAATCCTCCCATCCCTCCAACCCTTATTCCAATCCTCTCTCCACAGCTCGGACAAGTGTCGGTCTTCATGCTTATTTCATATCCGCAGTAATCGCATTTTGTTACTTTCATACATCATTCCTACTCTACTCTCTTGAGAGCGGATTTTATAAGGTTAGGGTGGTGTTTCCCAATACCCTCTGCCAGCATGCCGGTAATGTTCTTGATATCCCACTGTGCTCCCTCAGACATGCGCAAATTTATCAGGTGGTAGAGTTCCCACAGGTCAAACGTTCCCAGGATTCTTCGGTTATGCGCATTTGTAACAATATAGCTTGCGATCTCCGTGAGGTCTTGATTAATCAGCTCACGGTAAAGTCCCTCACTTTCAGAAGCTGCTTTCCTAAGCAGATTCTCTGTCCCGGATTTTTCTATATTAGGCGGAACAGTGATGCCGTTTTGTATACCGGGCTCTTTTGTTATCCAATTTACTTTTCTGTGTCTAAGGAGCTGATGCCAGCAGGCCTCGCTTATTACAAACTCCACTTCATATGTGACGAGTTTGAGAGCGTTTATAGGATTATCGAACTTTCCTAATTTCTCCAAAGATTTTTTAAGTATTTGCAGCTTCTCATCAAGACTCCTACCACTAAAATCTTTATCAATGTTTTCGTAGCTTAGCTCGGAATGCTCAAAGAGTATTGCCTTGACCATTGTATCGATTGCTACGACCTCAGGGGCGGGAGAGCCTTTCCCTGTCCAGTTTAGAAGATTTACTTCATAGTTTTGATTGGAAGGCTCAATTGCACTGTGAGCAATATTCTTCTTGGCCAATTCTTCAAGAATGTGCCTCGTTTCGGTTATATACTTATTCTCATTGGCATATTTTACAAGTGTGGGCACTGAGAATCTAACTTCTTCTTTCATTTCCTGTGCTCTCTTTCTCACCTCAGAATATCTGCTTGAAAGAAGCTTTGTTAAAGAGTCTTCAATAGCTCTTGCGTTTGCCGTCATCCCCAAATTGGTATAAGTGGCGAGATTAAGCGCGTACCTGGCATCTTCAAAAGCGATTTTCTCAAGTACTCTATGGTGCAAACGTTCTTCCATACCCTCAGGTGTTGGAACAGTATCTTTTAGAAACTCATAAAGTTTGTCATTCAACTCTGAATATAGATCGTATTGATAGTTGTTAAGGTCAATGTATTGACTCTTTAACGAATTGTTTTGATCCAGTTCCTCTGGAGTAAAGAAATCACCCTTAACCGGGCTTTGGTAGCGTTGAGAGTATTCCGTAAAGGATATGTACTCGTTTGAAAGCTCAAGTATTGATGAAAAGAGGCGAGATACTTTTTCAATGCCCATGTGAACCGCGGCGTGCTCTGCAACAGAAGCGTGGCCGTAATTTAGGACCCATTTTTCGTGGAATTTTGCGGCCCTTTCCTGGCCGAGCTGTTCTTCCTGTATTACGTTTCCTATGTTTTCTCTAAAACCCTTGGGGCTTCTGCTTACATAAGCGAATATTACGGCAATAACTTCTTCCGGTATGTTGCTTACCGTATAAATATCTCTATCAATATTTGATGCATATTTTGTAACTTCATCTGAAATTGACTTTTCCTGAGCCATTTGTTCTCCTTACAATATTACTTCCGGGCGATATTAATTCCAGATAATTATTGCCAATTGAGATTGATTATAAAAGGGGCAGGCTAAGTAATGGTAATGCCCTCTTTAATTTTATTTACTATATAAGTAAGCACTTGTGAAGGTTTGCCATAAATTACAGCGTCGACGTGGTCATCAGCAGGGCTTTGGTTCTCACTTATTATAACTACTTTAATGTTTTTTTCTTTGGCTAGAAATGGAAAAGAAGCCACAGGCTCATGTTCCAGCGATGCCCCTACTATAATAAACATATCTGCGTTATGAAGCCTAATCCAGGCTTCTCTGGCTTCCCAATGAGGAGGCGGCTGTCCGGGAAAAGAAACAGGGGGTTTTAGCTGGTCACTTCCACATTCGACACATTTAGGGACATCGTCCCCATTTTCTATCATGCTTAAAATTTCATTTATTGAGTAGTCTTTTCCGCAACTTGTGCAGGTAACCCACTGTATAGAGCTATTTAACTCAATAACCGAAGAACTACCAGCCTTATAGTGGAGACCGTCCGTTGATTGAGTGAATATACAGTCCAGTCCCCCAATCATTTCAAGCTCTGCTAAAGCCAGATGAGAAGGACTTGGCTCAGCGTTTATAATGGAAGGGTATATCTCATTAATATTTTTCCAATACTCAGCTCTTACTTCTTTGTTTTCGCGAAAGTCCCTAATGTTCGGGTTTAAGGCCGGACCCGAAAAATCCGGCAGTCCGGACTCGGAAGATAGCTCATCTCCCGTAAGAACAACAATCTTGTTAGATTGCTGAATCCACTCTGCGACTGTCCCTGCCACGTCCATTTCCATTGATATGGATTATACAGTTTTCATGCTAATCCTGTCAACGAAATATGTTTAAATTTGATTTCCTGGCAGAGATACCAGAGCTATGAGATTTAGGTAAACTAATCAAAAAATCGCCGGGGATGAGATATTGAAATATAAGCCTAATGAGATAACAGAATTTAGCGACACCACATTAATGATCCTTTGGGAAGACGGACATCAGAGTCTTTATCTATATGAGGATTTAAGGCAGGATTGTCCTTGTGCAACTTGCAGGCAGCTTAGAAAAAACAGCGAAACCGGCAAGCTTCCTATCAAAAAGACAATACCCCTTAAGCTTAAATCAGAGAAGATAAAGCCCATAGAGATAGAACCTATTGGGCATTATGCTTATAAATTTCATTGGAATGATAAACACGATACCGGGATATACACGTTTGAATTTCTGAGAAATCTTTGTGCATGCGATGAGTGCGCTTCAAACAGCGAATAGCTATTCTATACCGAATACCATATTGACTAAAGCCTTTATTGAAATTTCTCCAGCCTCAATCGGCGTTGAAGCTGCCTCGGCGAAATCCGCCTTGCCTCTTACCGCAAAATCTCTATATACAGGTGTTGGATAGTCATATGAAGGGGAGATTTGAAATATCTTCGTTATTTTTACACCGGCAGCATTTGTAACTGTCTGTGCTGTAGTTTTTGCATCTTCTACAGCTTTTACAAGCGCCTCCCGTCTATATTCATCTCTTTTGGTTGTGTCAAACGACAACCCTTGTATGTTATTTGAACCAGCCGCGGCAGCAGAATCAATAAGATTGCCTAGATTATTTAAGTCATGTGTTTTTACCGTTATTACATTTGTAGCTCTATAGCCATTGAACTCAGATTTCTTAGTTTGATTGTTGTATTCGTATACGGGGGTCAAGTTGTACCCGGCTGTGGACAATTTATCGTCTTTGCCAATTTGGGCTTTTAGGGCTTTTAGTACTTTACTTGTATTATCCGCATTTTGTTTTACGGCTTCGGATGCCGTTTTTGCGTTGGTTTCTACAGAGAAACTTATATTAGCTACATCGGGAGTGATAAAAATCTCTCCTCTTCCAGTCACGCTTATAGTATGCTGCTCATATTTTCCGTCCTGCGCATTAGAGCTGAAAATGGGGAGAAATGCGAATATTAGTACCATTGTAATTGCTATAACTTTTTTGCTAATCATTGTTCACCTCAAATTAAATTTTATAAGCCATATATATTTCTTGATATTATACCGAATGATTTTCTATTTACTTTAATTAAATTCCTCTAAATTACCTGTACTGTGAATGGTCTTATGGATGAGTAAACTAAGAAAAAATATTTGATTTCAACGGAATATTGATTTTCCCTACGCTTAATGATAATTTTTTACATCCATGATTGAAAAAAAGCTCGATTATAAATTTAAAGATCTGGAGCTCCTTAAAACCGCACTCACTCATAGTTCTTATGCTAATGAAACTTCGGTAGAAAGTAATGAGAGGCTTGAGTTTCTTGGCGACGCAGTCTTAGGGTTCATCGTAGCTCACGTTTTATTTAAAGGCTATCCAGATGCTACGGAAGGTAAACTTTCCAAGATGAGGAGTTCCATAGTTAGCAGAGTAAATTTTGCTCATTTTGCACGTGAACTTAAGATCGATAAACAGTTGTTACTTGGAAAGGGTGAAGAGAATACAGGTGGGAGGGAAAGAGAGTCCAATATCTCGGGTACCTTTGAGGCGGTAATCGGAGCCATTTTCATCGATGGCGGATATAGGAAAGTGCATAATGTTATTATCAAACTATTAAAGGATTGTCTAAACGGCGATGAGGAAATATTTAAAGACTATAAGACAAAGCTTCAGGAAGTTGCCCAAAGGAAGTTTAAGAAAGTTCCCAAATACAAAGTAGTTTTAGAAGAAGGCCCCCCGCATGATAAATGTTTCCATATTGAAGTTAAACTTGGAAGAAAGGCTTTTGGAAAGGGGCTTGGCAAAAACAAAAAGCAAGCTGAGCAGGAGGCTGCCAAACAAGGGCTTGAGACAATGGAGAAGCAAAAAAACGCTAAATAGCTAATATGGAGCTATTTCTTATCTTCTTCTTGAAACCCTAATTCTTCCATTTTTTTAGAAAGAGTATTTCTATTTATTCCCAACATAAGAGCGGCTTTCTTTTTATTTCCCTTAGTTATATCAAGGGCCAATTTAATAAGGGGTTTCTCAACCTTCTTGATTATTGTTTCATAAATTTTATTTGATGGCTCATTTTTAGAATCGAGCAGGTAATTAAGTTCCTGTCTTATCATATGGTCTAATGATTCCTGGTCTCCTCTCCTATTACCTTCAAGATGAGGGGCTGCGCCTATGAGTGTGTTTCTAGTAATTATAGTATCTGAAGTCAGAACAAGTATGCGTTTAATGATGTTCTCTAATTCTCTCACATTTCCCGGCCAGCTATAGCCAAGAACCGTTTCTTTCGCTTCATCCGACAGAGTCCTGGTACCAACGCCTAGTTCCCTTGCGTATTTGGCCAAAAAATGTTCTGTGAGTGGAATAATATCTTCTAATCTATCTCTTAGGCGCGGTATTTTTATGGTTATGGCATTTAGTCTGTAGTAAAGGTCCTCTCTAAAATTCCCATCTGCTACCTCTTTCTCAAGGTCTTTATTAGTAGAAGCTATTATCCTTACGTCTATTGGGGAGGGTTTTTCACTCCCTAACCGGTAGAGTTTCTTTTCTTCCAGGATACGAAGTAGCTTTGTTTGAAGCTCATGGGGCATATCTCCTATTTCGTCGAGGTGAAGCGTTCCCCCGTCGGCTTCTTCAAAGCGGCCTTGTCTTGAAATAGAGGCGCCTGTAAAAGCGCCTTTTTGATAGCCGAACAGTTCACTCTCGAGAAGCTCCTTTGGTATAGCGGCAATATTTACGGCAACAAGCTTATTGTTTCTTCTCATGCTATTTGAATGAATTGCGCGTGCTACCAATTCTTTCCCGGTTCCGCTTTCGCCGTTTACAAGCACAGTTATATCCCTCTCAGCTACGCGTCCTATCATTTTATAGATATTCAGCATTGCCTGTGACTGTCCTACTATATCCTGAAGCGTATCAACTTCACTGCTCTCAGCACGTAGGATGTCTAATTTTTTAGAGTTCTCGTAACTTTCAATTGCTCTCTCAACTGTGATTTTTACTTCGTCCAGATCAAAAGGTTTGGCTATATAATCATAAGCGCCTTGTTTCATGGCCTCTATAGCATTTTTCACAGTATTTTGAGCGGTGATAATAATTACGGGGGAATCTATGCCGCTTGACCTTATTTCATTCAATACATCAAAACCGGTCATATCAGGCATAGTTATGTCGAGTATGATTGATGAGAAGCTACCTGACAGGGCTTTATCAATGCCCTCAGAGCCGTCCTCTCCGTATTCGACCGCGTAGCCTGCTTTTTCAAGGCACTTGCCGAGCACCCACCTTATACTTTCTTCATCATCTACAACAAGTATATTTCTTTTCATAATATTCCAGTTCGGTTTTAAAGTTGTTTAACTGCTACTAATTCGTAGACACTGGGAGATATACTGTGAATAAAGATCCTTTTCCCAATTCGCTTTCTACTAATATTGCTCCTCCGTGTTTAGCAATTATCTGATATGCTAAAAATAAGCCCAGGCCGGTACCTTCCTGCCTAGTAGTATAGAATGGACTAAATATTTTTTCCAGAGAGTCTCTGGCAATCCCGTTTCCATTATCCTCAATATCTACAGAAATTGCTTTTTGCCCCTTTAGCTTATGCTCCGTAATCCATCTTGTGGAAACTTCGATCTGTCCTTCACCCTGTATTGCCTGGGAAGCGTTCTTTATCAGGTTTAAAAAGGCCTGTTTAAGAGAGTTCCTGTCACCTTGAACCGGAGGAAGGGTGATATCGTAGTTCTGCTTGTATTGAATATTTTTTTGTGTATCGGACAATGACTCAAGATATATAATTTCCATGAGAATGTCGTGGATGTCCAATGGTTCTAAAATCTCCTCTGCAACAGGTTCGAGTCGTTTCATCGAATCAAGTAATGAGCTTAATCTATCTGCTTCCTTTGTGATAATTTCGGCGCATTTTATCGTCTCTTTATTTGCAGTTTCATCCGCGAGTAATTGAGCCGCTCCTCTTATTCCGCTAAGCGGGTTCTTAAGTTCATGAGCAAGTCCTGACATGAGGATTTCAAATCTTGAAGTTGATATTTCTTGTATACTCTTACTACTTAGGAACTTTGTAGCTGTCATGTCTTTAATTTGCAAAATGATCCCTTCTATATTGCCGTAATTGCTAAATAAGGGTGAGGCTATCGCTTGAATGTAAATTTTATCTCCACTTCGCAGGGTGGGGTTGATTTCGTCTCCAAATATTGTTCGTTCTTCTTCAAGGGATCTTTTTGCTAATTGTTCCAGCTCAATGGGCATGAATAAATTTGAGGTTCTCCCCTGCGCTTTTTGTCTGGAAATTCTAAAGATGGTTTCGGCATTATCGTTCATGTCCAATACCGAAAACTTTGTATCAAGGATAATTATGCTTTCAGGAAAAGCATCAAAAATTTCTTTATAATTGACCTTCTTTTTATCTCTCACCTTGTCTTTCATCAAGGCCTGCCTAAAGCTCTTCTATTCTGATAAAGTTGGTTTTTCCTGTAATTGCTTTGAATTTGCTGATTTCTTTAAGAGCGGATAGGAGATCTTTTTCCCGGGCATCATGCGTCATGATTACGATTGGCACATCCCCCCCTCCTAAGTGCCTGCTTTTCTGAATCACTGATTCAATGCTTATGTTATGTTTCCCTAATGAGCTTGTGATGTTTCCTAATATTCCTGGTATGTCGGCCACCTGGAACCGCAGATAATACTTTGTTGTTATCTCACTCATTTTAATAAGCGATGAGTTTCCTTTGCTCCCGTATGGGCGAGGCGTCGAGAGATGAATGTTTCCTAAGCTTATGTGTTTGGCGATCTGTAGTACATCACTTACGACCGCGCTTGCTGTGGGCATCATCCCGGCCCCCATTCCGTATAGCATAGTAGGCCCTACGGCATCCCCTACTATATATATTGCGTTAAAAGCACCTGAGACGTCCGCAAGCTGTGTGCCTTTTTTTACAAGCGTAGGATATACGCCCGCTTCAAGACTGTTCTCTCTTGATTTCGCGATTGCCAGAAGCTTTATTTTATATCCAAGCTCGTCAGCGTAGGCGATATCAAGGGATGTAACATCTCTGATGCCCTCTACGTGAATTTTGCCGAAATCTAAGAAGGTTCCAAAAGATAACATGATGAGAATCGAGAGTTTATGTGCAGCGTCCACACCGTCAATATCAAAGGAAGGATCGGCTTCGGCGTACCCTTTCTCCTGCGCCTCTTTTAATACATCATTAAATTCATATCCGTACTCCGTCATTGTAGAGAGTATATAGTTTGAAGTTCCGTTCATTATTCCATGAATCGATAAGATATTATTTGCTGCGTAGCTTTCCTGGATGGATTTTATAATTGGTATGCCGCCCCCTACACTGGCCTCAAATCCAACCTCTACCCCTTTTTTGGCGGCTTCCTCAAAAATAGTTTTTCCATAATGGGCTAAAAGCGCTTTATTTGCCGTTACTACGTGTTTGCCATTTTTAATAGCTTTAAGCACAAAGTCCTTGGCTATTTTTGTGCCGCCAACAAGCTCAATTACAATGTCAATCGAGTCATCATTAATTAATTCCCACGCGTCTGCCGTTAATTTTTTTTTGGGGAGCCTGACGGGTCTTTTCCTGTCGGGATCACTGTCGGCGATTCTCTTTAAGTTAAGAGTAATACCGGTTCTGTTTTCAATTATCTCTTTATTTTGATTGAGTACTTTTATTACTCCGCAACCTACTGTTCCGGCGCCGATTAGACCTACATTGACTACACTCATATACATCTCCTTATGTGATCAAGTATTATCAGAAGATTTCGAACTAGGAATTATACATTATTTTATTTGACTTTGAATTAAACCGGACTTAAATTAATACGCATCCGTGGGGCCGTAGCTCAGCTGGGAGAGCGCATGAATGGCATTCATGAGGTCGTCGGTTCGATCCCGATCGGCTCCACCAATAATTACAGTAGGTTACAACTCACTGATTTTCATCCAATATCTGCTGGGTACGGTTTTGGGTACGGTTAGACTCAAAAGTCGATAAATTCTCAACTGCATCTTTTAGTGAATTTTCAGGATGAGCGTACCTCATAGTAGTTTTCAAATCCGCATGCCCTAAGATTCGTGATACTGCAACTATAGATGCTCCTGTT
>Ga0209013_10002961_pt1 | contig 15276 bp, 11 predicted proteins | sample Cruoilmetagenom2_FD_187291 | JGI IMG/M metagenome (GOLD analysis project Ga0209013, IMG submission 187291) | Oil polluted marine microbial communities from Coal Oil Point, Santa Barbara, California, USA - Sample 2 (SPAdes) (version 2) | ecosystem: Environmental > Aquatic > Marine > Oil seeps ... | reverse complement strand
AATTGCTTATATCTCACATGACTAACAGTGTGAAAAAATCGCTGAAAGTAGGGGGGAAGGGGTACTTCACTCTGACTCTGTCAGCCATTCCGGCCGGGCAGCAGAGCCAGGATGCATCCCTTTTTTTTTGTTTTATTCCTTCCATAACGCATGATCTATCCCGCACGTTTTTAATCTCTTCCCCATTCTGATGGCGAAGCGTCTCACCATAACGGGATGGGATAAAGCCCTCACCAGCGTTCAATACAGAAAGTGCCGGGGTGCACGGGTGTTTCAGAAAGAGGGCAATAATCAAGTTTTGTCCTCCTCCGTGTGCAACATATCGCGCTGCGCTCCGGGGAGGAGATCCGAATAAATCTTTTATTTACAATAGATCAAAACAACATGCCAGAAGTTGCTCTCTATGGTATACTCTTTGCATTGATAGATAAATGATGCGTTTAAAAAGCAAAAGGATTGAAAATCACAAGGACCGGCAGCTCCTGAATCAGGGAGCGTCGAAAGGAGGTCATTACGATGCGTTCAAAATGGCAGGTCAATCGTTGGTTCCGGCTCCTGTTGCTTGGGGTCTTCTGTATCATTCTTTTCGGGTACACCGCGGTGATATCCTCTGAAAAAGAAGACACGTCCAAAAAAGTTGACAAGAGCAAATATTATGTCGGCATAGAGGATCGGGGCATTAAATTGCTGGTTGGCACCCAGGTCGCGGAGCTGGTCAGGACCGAGGATCTTCTGGCCATCCAGGTGGGTGTCAGGAACAGCAGCGGAAAAAGGGTTGAGGTTTCAAAGTACGACTTCAAACTGCTTGACAAGCACGGGAAGGAAATAGAGATGGCGTCGGCTCCGGAGGTCGATAACGCAAGGAAGAAATTCAATAACCGCCTGCGCCTCTACACCAGGGTCGATGCTCAGCTGGGTTCGATGTTTCCGAAACTGCCCACTGATTTTTATCCACCCACCGGGAAAATAAAATTCCCCACCGTTACACTTCCATCAAATTACAAAATGGTGGACTTCCTTTATTTCAAGGATTCTCTTCTGAACGGACCGTATACTTTGATCTGGAACTCCCAGGATTTTGAAGAGCCTTTTACGGTCGATTTTGATTTCAAATCCTGAAGGAATACGGGCTGAATCCGCTTTCAGAAAAAAGCTCCTGTCCGAAGACAGGAGCTTTTTTTATAGAACAATCGGGATTACCTTGGGGAGGGCAAATTAAAGGTGGGCAGAGGGTATTTTCCGGTGTGGTAATTGGAGAGAACCGGAAGACCCCGTTGGTAACCCCGATAGAGTGATATGTTTCATGATCCTTATTGTATTATGAGAGAGGGGAAAGTGTCTACCGACTGGCTTGCTGTGATAACCCTGTTGACTCAAAAATTTCCCCTGCCTTTTGAGTCTGATAAAAATGGAACCCCTGCAATCCTTTTTTGTCCAAAATTTTTATCCGGCAAACACCGTCCCTCTCTGCAAAATGTCTCAGCGGCCTGATCCCAATCGAAAATTAAGACCGCCTTCACTGTTATATTGTCATCACAAGAAGAAATCTCAGTTTTTTTTTAAAAAAAGCAGCGAAAACAGCCGCTGTCCCTGTTTCCCCCATTTCCCCGGGTCTGTGTTTTAAGTTTGCCTGTTACGGAAAAAATGATTACAATAGGCCTAATTTACTCCCGGAACAATTTGCAGAGAGGTATTGTGAGTTATGGGACTGTTTGATCTAATGGAAGAAGGTGTGGTCGTTTTTGACGGGGCCATGGGGACGATGCTGTATGCCAAGGGTATTTACATCAACCACTGCTTCGACTACCTGAATCTGGAAAAGCCTGAACTGGTGGATGAAATTCACCGCCTGTATATCAGGAGCGGTGTCGATGTGATTGAAACCAACACCTTCGGCGCAAATCGTTTTAAACTGTCACCGCACAGCCTTGGAGATAAACTGCGCGAGATCAATATTCAGGGCGTAAAGATAGCCCGAAAGGCCGGGGGGGAAAACGTTCTGGTAGCCGGGTCCATGGGGCCCCTTGGCGTCAGGATAGAGCCCTGGGGGAGAACCTCAAAAGAAGAGGCCAGAGAAGCCTTCCGGGAGCAGGCAAGTGCCCTGGGTGAAGGCGGCGTCGACCTCTTCTGTCTCGAAACATTTTATGATCTGGAAGAAATCCACCAGGCACTCCTGGCAGTGCGTGAAATATCGGAGCTGCCGATCATCGCCCAGATGACCATTGACGATGATGGGAACAGCCTTGCCGGCACAACGCCCGAAGTGTTTACCCGATGGCTCGACGACTATGGTGCTGATGTGATCGGTATAAATTGCAGCGTGGGCCCCCAGGTGATGCTTGAAAGTATTAAAAAAATGGCCCAGGTGACGGAAAAAAGGCTTGCCGCCCAGCCCAATGCCGGAAATCCCAGGAACGTTCAGGGAAGAAATATCTATCTCTGCTCTCCGGAATACATGGCAGAGTATGCGAAAAGATTCGTTCAGCACGGGGTGCGCGTGATCGGAGGATGCTGCGGGACGACGCCGGAGCATATCAAAGCCATCAAATCCGCTATTCGTGCGATATCCCCCTCCAGGAGAAAAGAAAAAATTTTTGTTCCCGATACGGCCGTGCCGGTTGTGCAGGCGGTTCCCCAAGGGGAAAAATCCGCACTCGCACGGGCAATCCTGGATAGAGAGTTCGTCATTTCGGTAGAGCTCACACCGCCCTCCGGCTGTGACCCGACCCGCATACTGGAAAAGGCCTCCCGTCTGAGAGAAAAAGGAATCCACTGTGTGAACCTGCCCGACGGGCCAAGGGCAAGCGCCCGGATGGGTGCCCCTTTCCTGTCTTCCCTGATCCAGGGGAAGGTCGGTCTGGAAACCATTCTCCATTATTGCTGCAGGGACAGGAACCTTCTGGGCATGCAATCCGACCTCCTCGGCACCAGCGCCATTGGCCAGAGAAACATTCTGATCATTACCGGCGATCCTCCGAAGCTGGGCGATTATCCCGACGCCACAGCAGTTTTCGATGTGGATTCCATCGGTTTGACCACACTCACATCCATGCTCAACCATGGCCTGGATCTGGGAGGGAAAAAAATCGGCGCCCCGACCCGTTTCTTCATCGGCGTCGGTGTGAATCCGGGCGCCATTAATCTGGATGAAGAGATCGATCGATTCAAGCGGAAAGTCGAAGCAGGAGCAGAGTTCGCCATCACGCAACCGGTTTTCGATATTGATCTCCTCGAAGTTTTTCTGGAAAGAATCTCCGGATTTCGCATTCCCATCCTGGCGGGCATCTGGCCGCTTCTGAGTTACCGGAACGCGGAATTCATGCATAATGAGGTCCCCGGTGCATTCGTGCCAAAATCCGTCATGGAAAAAATGAAAAAGGCCACAAGCTCTGAAGAAGGGTTGCGAACCGGTATTGCCATTGCCCGTGTCTGCCTGGAGGCGGTACGTGAGAAAGTCGAGGGTGTGCAGATTAGTGCACCCCTGGGAAAGATTTCTGTAACACTCGAAGTTCTGAAAGATATAAAAGAGATATAAAATATAAATAATTTATGATATAATTAGTTTCTACAATAAAGAGATTACTTATCTGCAATATTGCACATGAATGACATGCTGTCACGCCTCTGGTTCAAAACTGCGCGAAAGATCGATTATTATTATTACCTCTTCCGGATCCATCTCCTCCATGCCCTTCTTTATGTGTCCGAAGAGGTGATCGATTCAAAACCTTTAGCGGAATGGTCTTTTCGCCGGTTGGAGCGGTTTGGAAAATAATCCGAGTCGTTAAGCATTCAGATCATAAAAATCGAATAATCCTGAAACCACGAGCGTGACACATGCCCCGTCAACTTCCAGACTGGCTGAAAATCCAGCCCCGGCTGGGAAAGAACTATCGCGAAATCAAAAAAATCATCAATCATAACCGTCTCCATACCATCTGCACCTCCGCTCTCTGTCCGAATATCTATGAATGCTTTGAACAGAGGACCGCCACATTTTTGCTGATGGGAGATTGCTGCACCCGTACCTGCACATTCTGTAATGTCGCCCACGGAAAACCGGACCCTCTCGATCCGGATGAACCGCAGCGGGTGGCCTCAGCCATCAGGAAAATCGGACTGGAATATGCTGTGATCACTTCTGTGACCAGGGATGATATCCCGGACGGGGGCGCCTCCCATTTTGCAGCCACCATCAGGGCGATCAAACAGCGTGCACCCGGCTGCCTGATCGAGGTTTTGATCCCTGATTTTCGCGGATCACGGGAAGCGCTTGAGGAGATTATTTCAGCAGGACCCGGCGTGATCAACCATAATGTGGAAACCGTACCAAGACTGTATCCGGAAATTCGACCGGAGGCGAACTATGAACGATCCCTCGGGCTGCTGCAGCAAATCTATAAGAAAGCCCCGGCCATCCTGACTAAATCCGGACTGATGATCGGTCTCGGTGAAAAGGAAAAGGAAATAAAGGCGGTCATGAAAGAACTTCGTAGAGTAAACTGCCGGCTTCTTACCATAGGACAGTACCTGCGTCCATCGCGGAAGCATTATCCCGTAAGGCGGTATTATACCCCTGAATTCTACTCCGCCCTGGAATCCCATGCCCTATCCATAGGCTTCCTGCAATGCGTGGCCAGGCCGCTGGTCAGGAGTTCATACCGGGCGCACCAGTCCGTTGCCTCCCTTCGACCGGGACAAATGCCAGAAGGCGGAGATCCATAACATTGGTCCTTCCCGGACCCGTATGTATGAGGTCTCCCAGGGGCTGAAAAAAGTGGTAGGCGTCATTCCCGGCGAGACATTTTTCAGGACGCATCCCCATGGCCTATGCCCGGTCCAGGGTACAGCTATCCGCCATGGCACCGGCCGCATCCGTGGGCCCGTCGATGCCGTCCGTCGCACCGCTGAGAACACAGATGTTCCGATCCGAAGCGATTTCCCTGACAAGAAGGAGGACGAATTCCTGGTTACGGCCGCCCTTCCCCTTTCCCACGACCCGTACGGTGCCCTCTCCTCCTGAGATGAGACATAAAGGCACTTTCCCTTCCGTCTTAACAATGGCCTCACGCAGTCCTTTGACATGAAAAGAGGCAAGTTCCCGGACATCTCCCGACACCGCTTCATCGCACACTACCGGTTTATAGCCGAGAGCTCTGCATTTTTCCTCCGCTGCGTTGATCAACGCTTTCCGGTCACAGATAATAAAATAATGGGTCTGTGAAAAAACCGGATCCCCTGGTTTCGGAGACTCCGGTGTGACGCCTTTTATCCCCTGCCGGATATGTGTATAGATCGAGGCCGGCGCTTCTTCCTCCCGGTCATATTTTTTCAGAATCGCGAGACTCTGTGAAAAGGTTGTGGGATCGGGAACCGTGGGACCCGAACCGATAGTTGCCGGGTCATCGTCAGGAACATCCGAAATGCTCAGGGTCACAAGGGGGGACGGATGCGCCATGGCTGCAAGCCGGCCTCCTTTGATCCTGGAGATATGCTTTCTGACAGAATTGATTTCATTGATATCCGCTCCGGATTTTAAGAGGATCTCTGTCAGCCTGCTCTTTTCTTCCAGAGTGATTCGCTTCTCGGGGAAGGGAAGCAGAGCAGATGCGCCTCCGGAGAGGAGAAAGAAAACCAGCTCGTTTCCCCGGAGGCGTGCCATGATTTGCGCGACTTTCCTGGACGCTTCCAGCCCGGTCCGGTCCGGTAGAGGATGGCCGGCGCCCAATACTTCCAATCCCGGAAGGGCCTTCCTGCACGCCGCAATAGTACTGACGACGCCTCCCCGGATAAAAGGCCCGGTCTTTTCCAGGAGAGCTGCAGCCATAAGCACTGCTACCTTCCCTGCGCCCAAAATGATCAGCCCCCCATCAGGAATCAGGAACTGCTTTTCTTGAATCCAGAGGGCTCTTCGTTCCCTCTGCACACTTCGGTGCACTGCCTGACGGGCATCCACCGCGCCAACGGCCGCAACATAGATTTCAAGCAAATCGCGGCGGAGCCGGGATAGGGCGTTATTTACCGCGTGTTTCTCTATCATTCTCAAAAGATCCTGGAATAATGCCTGACCTTGCCCCGGGTAGATCCAGTAACTCCTGCGGAATCGACAAGCTTGGGATGGCTTGATATACGCCATCCGTTACACTATAATTACGTATTTGTCTTCTAATTTTTAAGGAATGTCACATGTCTGGAATATTAAAATCTTTTCCTGAATAAATCAAAACTTTTCTGTTCCTGGTTCGGGATTGAATTTTTATGCAAATCCATTTCATCATCGACGGATACAATGTGATTCATGCCCTGCCTTCAGGGATCGACCGGGGCGGTTCCCTCGAATCCAGGAGGGAAGGGCTGATCAACCTCATTAAAAGTTCCTCCCTGTATGCCAGGCACAGGTTCACGATTGTTTTTGATGGGGCGGAAAACATATACGGACAGGAAAAAATGTCCCACGAAAACCTTTCTGTCCTTTTCTCCCGCCCCCCTGAAAACGCAGACCGTCTGATTTTGAAGATCTGCTCCCGGAAAAAAGATCACAAAAATCTCGAGGTCGTCTCCTCAGACAGGGAACATATCATCGGCAGGGTGAATTCCATGGGTATCCGCACAACCACGTCTCAAGCGTTTATACAGAGACTCCTGCGGAGAAAAAAAACCGCTCCCCCGTTTCCGGATGAAAAACCCGAACCCTCTCCCGACGATGTCAGTTATTGGAATGACATCTTTGAAAAATCATAATCGGCGTTCATTTGAAGTGTCCTTCAATACCAGGGCAGGGCCGTTAAGAATCTCGGTCCGATCCTCCATTGCTTGCAACCCGGGATTATTTCCGGTCACCTGTATGGCTTTCATCCGCATTTCAGCACCGGGATGATGAAGAAGTCCGGAAATCGCCGGATGGAGGCGCAGGGTACCTTCCAATCTCCGTGCATTGACAAAAATTATCTCTACAGGGCAAGGAGTGACTTTTTCCCGTACATGTTTTTCCGAATCTCAAAGAGACTCGAAAATCTGAATGTCTTAAGCCTATTATTTTCAATATATTAAAAGGCCAAAGAAATAATTGCATTTTTTTAATGGATAGGCATGGAAACTGCATAATTGAACGGTGTGATTAGGGAAACGTCAAACCGGAAGAGGGGGTCTGATGTTTTACGAACAGGAAGTCCTGCAAAAAAAGCTCAACGCCATCAAGGAACTGCTTGCCACCACCGATCCAAAAGAGCGAGGTTTTTTGTCCCATCTATTAATGCGTAAGAGAGAAATCGAAAGCCTTCTTCAAAAACAGACCGAAGCCGCATCGTCCTAGCCCGCATTCGGACCTTCAGGGTATATGGAAGACCGATCCGATTCCCAAATGAGAATGCATTAGAAGATAAAGAAAACAGAACGTCCGGCCTGGAACTGCCAGGCCGGACGCTCCCATAGTTTTATAGCTTTATTTCTTCTCATCCAGGTTCGGCTTTTCGAAGAAACCCGTATCCACCTCTACATTCACTTGGATCTCTGTTCTCGCATTCTCGGCGTATTCCTTTCCGTCGGCCAGTACCAGTTCATGGAAGGGCATGATGATGCCTCCCCCGACCTCCCTGAAATCGCTGCTTGTCAGCGTCAGCGAGGCAGGCCCGGTCTGAATGGTCGCGTCATAGACCTGGCGCACCGGATATCCGGAATCCCGGGCAATAAAAATCTTCACACGGTGGCCTTCTGCATCGGATACGAGAATCACATCCGTCAGGGCACCATCTATTTCTTCTTCTCCAAGATACTGGGCGGTGAGTCTGTCGGCGAAAGTGCAAAGATTGACGATATTCCGGAAAAGTGTGGCTTTCGCCTCCTCCCACTGGGACGGGGGGAGAGCCCGAACCCCATTGAACTCCATCCACGCCCCTTCCGGGGTCACAATCTGCTTCATCTCGCCCATTGGCGACCGGATGGTCGTGGCGGCCCGGTCGGGCAGCAACATGATCGACTGAATATCCAGGGCCATGGCGCCCATCGGTGTTGTAAGAGTGGTTCTGGAATCAATCAACAGAGATTTTACCGCTGCAAATTTTTCTTTTCCCCCGAGAGAAGCCGTCATCTTCTCCAGCAGTTCCATCCCCCTGGCCAGCGATTCCGGAGTGGCCTCGGGCATTGCTTCCTTTGAAGGCGGTGGGATGGTGACATCAATCTCTTTAACATCTCCAAGCAAGCTCAACGGCTCCCCAAAACCTTCAGGATTGCCCACAACCAGAATCTGCTGTGCCGCCGGATTGAAATATTTTTTCGCCACCCTGAGGACATCTGCCGCCGTCACCCCTTCTATGCCGCTTTTTGTCTTTGCCAGAAAATCAAGAGGATAACCGTAATACGTGTATTCCAGCATACGCTCGATGATTTCTGCTGTGGAATCGAAATTGAAGACAAAGGAATTGAGAAAGGTGTTCCTGGCTGTTTCAAGCTCTTTTGCCGTGATCTCTTCGGTAATGATTTTCTGCAACTCCTCCTGCAGCACTTTAATGGCTTCCACGGTTGATTCGGCCTTGGTCTGCATGACCATGGAAAATACGCCCGGATAATCATAATTGCAGTTATAAATTCCCCGAACATGGTAGGCCAGTCCCTTTTCAGAACGGACATTTCTGAAAAGGCGGCTGGAGAAACCCTGGCCAAAGGCATTATTGAGAACGATCAGGGTGAAATAATCGGGATTGCTCTTCAGGTCGCCGATATGGCCCATGTAAATATTGGACTGGTTGATATCCTCCTTGACCACCAGATTCACGCTGGGTTTAAAATCGTACTGAAACTCCGGGATGTCGGGAACAGGCTTGGATGACTTCTCCCAACCTTTGAAAGCCTCTTCAATTTTTTTGACCATCCCGGAGGTGTTGAAATCGCCGCTAACCGCCATGATGGTGTTATCGGGATGATAAAATCGACGGTGGAAAGCCAGGAGATCGTCTCTGGAGATCGCATCGATATGGTCGTATTCAGGATACCGGCTGTATACACTGCCTTCCCCGTATATAAGGGCAGTGAACTCCCGGGCGGCGATGGCGCCCGGGTCGTCATTCCTCCGGGAAATCATGCTCTTCATCTCGATTCTGGCCAGATCTATTTTGTCCTCAGGTAAAGCGGGGTCCATCAGGATACCGGCAAATGCTTCGAGTACGGGATCTATATGGTCCTTGAGCGTAAAAAGGCGCGCCCCTCCGTATGTGAGGTCGATGTAGGTCTCAACGGAAGCTGCGATCGCTTCCAGCATTTCGTCCATTTCATCGCCCTGCATGTTCGTTGATCCACCGGTCCGCATGACCGTTCCGCAGATGCCGGCAAGCCCCAGTTTGTCCGCCGGTTCATAAACATTTCCGGTCCTGGTCATGGCGGATATGGTGATAAATGGAAATTCATGATCTTCCAGTAGAAACAATTCCAATCCGTTTTCCAGTTTTACCACCTGGGGCTCAGGAATCACAATGTCTTTCAAAGGGGGAAATGTCAGTTCATCGTAGGCCTTCTGGGCCCGGACCCCGCCGGGGAAGAGCAAGGCCAGAAAGTACACGGCAAAAACACACATGCAAAATACTTTTTTCTTCATGGTACGATCCTTTACCTTCTGATATATTAAAAACTTTCTTCTTCCGGCGGAACGATGACCGCAACCGTCCGGTTCTTCTTGGTGAAATATTCGCGCGCCACCCGCTGAATATCTTCTGCGGTGACGGCATTGATGGCCTCCACCTCATGGAACAGTTTACGATAATCGTTGTAGACCGTTTCATAACGGGCGAGTTGTTCTGCCAGGCCCGTGTTCGAACGCAGTCCGCTCAGAAAATCGACCTTTGCCCTCGTTTTCACAGCCTCCAGTTCCTCCGGGGATACCAGCTCTTTTTTGAGCCGGTCGATCTGCTCGTAAATAGCGGCTTCCACGTCCTCCAGCGGTTTGTCCTGGGCGGGTACTGCGGCAAAGATGAACAGGGTCGGGTACTTCCCGGATGTCAGATTGGAAATGGCAAAAGTGAAAATAGCGAGTTTCTTCTCCTTTACAAGGCTTTTATATAGCCAGGACGTTCTGCCCCGGCCGAGAATATCCGTAATGGCGTCCAGTACTGCAGCATCCGGATGCTTGACATCGGGCCGGTGAAACCCCATCAGAAAGATGGGCTGGCTTTCATCTTCCACCTCGACCCGCCTCTCGCCCACCTGGGCCGGCTCCACCGTTACCACGGGTTTGCGTTCAAGCCCTCTCGGGATTCTTCCCCAGTATTTCTCCGCCAGCCTGATGATTTCCTCTGCCTTGACATCACCGACGATGGCACAAACCAGATTCTGGGGAGTGTAGTTTTTATTGAAGAATGCCACGGCATCTTCCCTGGTCATATTTTCAAGATCCGACATGTGCCCGACCACGGGCTCGCCGTAGGGATGCGCCTTAAAAGCGAGAGCCAGGAATTCTTCAAGCAATTTGCCGATAGGCTGGCTTTCCGTGCGGAGTCGCCGCTCTTCCATCACCACGTCCTTCTCGGTGAAAAATTCTCTCAGTACGGGATTGAGAAAGCGGTCGGATTCAAGGGAGAACCAGAGTTCCATTTTGTTTGAAGGAAGACTGTAAAAATACATGGTTCTGTCATAGGCCGTTCCGGCATTCAGACCAACGCCTCCTTCGTTTTTGATAATTTCTCCCAGATGATTGCTGATAACAAATGCTTTGGATTTTTCCACGGTCTGCTGCAATTCCGCTTCAAGCTGATCAAGGACCGCAGGATCCGGGCCTTCCGGTTTCATCCGTTCCGCAAGGATCCGCTCGAACAGGGCATCTTCCTCGGCCATGGCCTTTATTTCCGTTTCGATATCTTTGGTGCCTACCGTGTCTGTCCCTTTAAATGCCATATGCTCAAATAGATGCGCCATGCCGGTAATCCCCTTCACCTCGTTCACAGCCCCCACATTGGCATAGGTCACAAAAGATACAACCGGCGCTTCATGGCGTTCCACGATGAGGAACCGAAGCCCGTTATCGAGGGTATGTTTTACCACCTTGTTTTCCAGATCCTGGTAAGTCTGCCCCTGCAAGCCGCTCCAGGTTATCGTAATGCAGAAAACAAGAATCAACCATTTTGCTCGTTTCCCTAAAAACATAAATCAGCCTCCTTGGTTAAAAGACCGGGAAGCCCGGCACTTCCGGAAAAATGCGCTTCCCTTATTTGTTTCCTCCGGATTGCTTTTCGTCATTATCCCGGCCAAGCCGCTTTGCCTGTTTCACCATCTGGTGCAGCTTGATTTCATCAGGAAATGATCCAAAATAATCCTGGAATTTCTCTGGCCAGTGCCTGATGTCAAATCCCTTCTGTGCCAGAAAGGCCATGGTCCAGCGTTCCAGACCGATACCGCTGCATCCGGACCAGAGGATTCCGTCCTGGGCCTTGATGTTAAAAGCGCCTGTATATTTGTCACCCAGGATACTCAGATTCTGAAATTCCAGCCACTCCGCTTGTTCCCGCGGCCCCTTGTAAGGCATGTATGCTTCAAAATCAATGGTTCCTTTTTCCTTCCTGTCCGTTTCCTCTACGCCCGCAATGCCTGCCTGCTGCAAATAAAAAGGTGTGACCCAGGCCATGCGCCATTCAATGTCGAGTATTTCATTAAAGACATATTTATACCGTTCGATAAAACGATCTCTCAATGCCAGGAGCTGCTCAGGAAAACCGATATAAACGGGTTCAATACGATGAAACTCATCTACCCGCTCCAGGCCATGACGTCCCCGGGATTCATAGCGGTTGGATACAGCGGCACGGTCAAACACCAGAATGGGAAAAGATTCATTGGCGATGGTCATCCCGCTGAAGGACCAGTATATGTTCGGGCACTGGACATAGCAGGCGATGGCCCGGGGCGGCGCCAGACGTTTGGCCAGCTCATCTTCGGGCACTTTTTTCGTGATTTTAACCAGGTCGATAAACCGCTCCCATTCTTCCGGGTTACGGGTTGAAGGCTCTGAGATGTAGTAGAATTCACCGGGCATGCCCGACAGATGGCCTGTTTTCAAAAGGCTGTCGAAGGCCTCATGGGTGGGTTGCATGACTTCCTGGAAACCCAGAGGCTCAAGAACCTCCTTCAGGGCGATATGCTCCATCGTGCGCATCAGTCGCGTGACCTGCGGGCCCAGGAACCATTTTCCCCTGGTGGGACCCTGTTTGATCCAGTGGCGCGCGATAAACTCGTTGGTCGGGTCCTCCCTGAATAGCATCTTCTTTTCTTCCGACTTCCACAACAGCTCCCAGTACTCTCCCTTTCCCGCGTATTGCTTTTCTTTTATCTTTTCCCTGACCCGTTTGACAATTCTGTTGATATAGTCGTGCCTGAGAAACTCCTCGGTGAGGCCGGCAAATTCCACTGTCCCGCTCGATCCCTGGAATGTTAAGGATTTCACAAAGGGAACGGAAAGCTCTCCCTCAAAGGGTTCTTCCAGTGAAAATTCGTACAGATAATGGGCGACCCTCAGGGTTCTAATCCCCAGGCGGTAATCCCGGCCCAGAAGCGGCATCAGTCTGTTTTTGAACTCAAGCAATTTCTGGTGGACCGGCAAAGCGGTTGAAGAAAGCTTCCAGGTAATTTTCTGACCGCTTCCGGAAAGCTCTGACGCATAACTCTCCGGATCCTGGTCTTTCCACAGCCAACTTGCTTCTGTTTCCCGCCACAGAGCGAATATTTCCTCTTTCTGCGGTTCCAGGTCTTTGTTCAGCTCAATCTCAAGATGTAATATGCTTTTCATATGGATACGATTTCTTTTCTTATAGAGGGCTCATTCTTCCACTCTGAACCATGTCAGCTTACCCACTTTGATGACCACACCGTCCTTGAGGTCAATGGTCTGCCCTTTCTCCGCTACTTTTTCTCCGTTCACACTGACTGCGGACTGGACGATCAGGCGCTTCAGGTCGTTGCTGCTTTTCTCGCAGCTGGGGAAAAATTTTCGCAAAATGGCGAAAACGGTGGCGTTTGGAGCTCCCATCCTGAGGATGGGAATTCCTTCCGGTGTCTGTCTCTTGCTGAAGGTCTCAAGAAACCATGCCTTTTCCTTGTGCGCCACTTCCCGGCCATGGTAACGTGCCACGATTTCTCCTGCCAGGCTTAACTTGTAATCCATTGGTTTCTCCCCTATCTCCCCTTCCATGGACGCGATCTTTTCAGGAGGAATGGTCGTGTAAATCCTGAAGTAATCGATTATGAGGTTGTCGGGAAGTTTCATGATCCTGCCGAATTTGTCCCGCGGGGCATGGGAGAGGCCAATATAATTGTCCAGGCTCTTGCTCTGTTTCTCCCTGCCGTCGATGCCCGGTGTTATGCTGGTGGTAATAATGATCTGGGGGGGAGAGTCGAACCGTTCCTGGTAAAATCGTCCCATCATCTCATTGAAGAGCTGGTCTGAACCGATGATGGTAATGTCCGATTCGATCATCTGTGAATCATACCCCTGCAGAATCGGGTAAATCATCTCGTGAACATAAATCTCTTCATTGTTCGCGATCCGCTTCTGGAACATATCCCGCGCTATCAGGCGGGAATGGGTCACCATGGACAGGAGGGAAATGAATTCACGGGTCGGCATTTTGGCGAACCACTCCGAGTTGCGCCTGATCTCCACCGCCTCCGGATCGGTAAGAAGTACCATGGACGCCTGCTCGATAAAAGCTTCCGAATTTTTCCGGATCTCTTCTTCAGGAATGACCGGCCGGGTCTTCGACCGCCCTGTCGGATCACCGATGGCGGTGGTAAAATCTCCCACCAGAAAGATCACCTTGTGCCCCTGCTCCTGCAGTTCCCGCATCATCCAGAGATTGACCGCGTGGCCGATATGGAGGGTAGGCGCTGTGACGTCCACCCCGTATTTAATTCGCATGGGCCTGGATTGTTTCAACCGGTTTTTAAACTCTTCCAGGGTAAAAATGTCTTCTGTTGTCCTGGCAAAGGAAGCCACGATCTCTTCCGGCGTCTTTTTTCCCATTGTAACCTTTCAAACCCCTGTTTCCCCCCCACCCTGTTTCCCCCGGCCGATGGCCGGACAAGGCTGGAGAATAACATGAAAAACAGATTCAAAGACCTGCATCAGGGCAGATATTAATTTATAGGAAGGCATCTGTCAATCTCAAACAGTTGGAAAGTCCAGAGATATCATAGAATAACACCTTGCATTAATTTTCTGTAATATGTTATTATTGTTCATGAGAATGACCACGGGGGTACCGGGAAAATAAACACCCGGGGGGGTAATTCTTCATGATTTCCCTTCTTTTCTGTTATCCGAATATCGTTTTCCGTCCCCCTGTTATTTTCAATCAGCATCAATAATGTATCTCGTATGATACCGGGAAAATGAATATATCTAAAATTTAAAAGGAGGGATATAGGGAAATTTTTCACATGGCCGCTCATGTTTTCCCACTCGGGGAAAAAACTTTTTGTTATTTATTATAAGGAGAGAAAGATGAAAAAAATGCACGGAAAACCAATCCTGCTGGCATTCGCGCTGATCCTTCTTCTGGGATTCAGTCAAAATACTTTTGCGGATTGGACATCCCTGGGCGGCCCGGACGGTATGCCCCTGGATATCCGGGTCCTGGAATCCAATGATGCGAGGATCATTATAGAATACAGGCTGGCAGGCTATTACCTGGAACACGTCGATATAAACCAGATAGATTGCGTATCCGTCTCTCTGCCGGGCGCCATCCCGGACAAACACCAGGGCATGCCCGAGCTTTCGAAAGCAAACCGCGGCATCATTATTCCGGATCAGAGCCATATGTCCTTTCGGATTCTGGAGACTGAGTACACCCATGTGAAGGGCGTTACCGTTATGCCCTCCAAAGGCCACATCGAGAGGACGGTCAATCCGGCGAAAGTACCTTACAACTTCTCCCGGTTTTACAAAGAAAACGCCTGGTTTCCGGAAGAATCCGTCACCCTGCATGATCCTTATATTTTGCGTGACTTCAGAGGCATGGTCGTCCAGTTCAATCCCTTCCGCTTCAACCCCGCCCTCAGGACTCTGGAAGTCTGCAAGAGGCTGGTAGTGGAAGTCTACGCGGACGGGCCCGGCAGGATCAATGTGAAGGACAGGGTGAAAGAAATTATCAGCGGGGCTTTTATACCGACGTATGAACGCCGTTTTATCAATTATAACATGGCCGTGAGCCGTTACACCCACGTGGATGAGCCCGGCCGCCTGTGCATCGTGGTCTATGATTCCTGGACCGGCAACATCCAGCCCCTGGCGGACTGGAA
>Ga0209013_10002960_pt1 | contig 15279 bp, 11 predicted proteins | sample Cruoilmetagenom2_FD_187291 | JGI IMG/M metagenome (GOLD analysis project Ga0209013, IMG submission 187291) | Oil polluted marine microbial communities from Coal Oil Point, Santa Barbara, California, USA - Sample 2 (SPAdes) (version 2) | ecosystem: Environmental > Aquatic > Marine > Oil seeps ... | reverse complement strand
CTATAAAGACCTATGTCCAGTTGGTATACCGATAACTATTCTTTTGTCGGAACTTGGGTTGGAGCGGATATGAACCCTAAGATGGGTCACTCATCCTCGCAAACCAGGAATCCGGTGGCCTGACTGGCTTCATCGTCCATAATCACTTCTAGGTGACACCCTGGAGAATATGCTGAGATGTCGACCAACTGTAAACAATTTACTAATATCTGGTCGAGTTCAAGATACGACTCGATAGCATTTGGGGCTTGCTCAAAGAAATCATGATTGAAAATCGATCCATCATTATCGAGCGGGATAGCCAGGGGGTAGATGTGTGCTTCCATAAGGTCCTGGAAGAAGTGTGTGCCGAGGGAAGGCTCTGGGCCAGTACCAATTTCACGCCCGGAAAGCTCGATCAGTGCGGCTGCGTTGTGGATATCGGCGTAGCTAACGTAGACACCAAGATCAAGATTGGTGGAGCCCCAGCGCCCGGGTCCGATGCAGATAAAAGATTTTTCCTCCAGCGTGGAATTTAGTTTTGCAACGGTTTGACTCACTTGGTTGCGCACCAACTGCGAGGGTAGTCCGAAGTATGCCTCCGCATGGATATACAGGATATGGCGAATATCAGATAAGTAGCCACGCGGAACCATGAAATCCGTGGAGAAGAGGATATCTTCCTCAGGCAGTTCCTTGGGAATTGGTGGTGGTAGCATGTCCTCCAAATAGCTCTGTGGACGGCACTGCAACAATGTGATCTGGACCGTCGGTTGAGATGCACGTGGTTCTGGGATGTGAACAGTGAATTCCAGGTCTAAGGTTGAATGGTAGTTTTTCTCCAGCGTGCGTAAAATGCGGATGAGCAATGAGGCGAAATCTGTCCGGTGAAGAAATTCATGGAAGTTGATCGTCAAGTTGGGGATTTCGTTTGCCTGGAGCCGCATACGAGGTGTACTGAAGAAGCCATCCCGCTCTACCTGGGCGATCAAATTCAGGGGAGCATAGCTGGGGTTGAGCACCTGGTGAATCGGCAAGGTTTTTAAGGTGTTCGCTTCCAGGTCGATCAAATCGACCTTTATCTGGGAGTAGTGTCGAATTGCCTCAGTAGAGTCGTCCGGTTGCAGGGTTGGATGGCTGAGAGCAACCAGGCGCGGATAATCATCTCCGAGACGTTGCACTGCGCGTGTCCCCAAACCCCATACCAAACGAGCAAATCCAGCTTCAGGCTTGATTTGCGGAGACCAGCGGAAAATATTGCGGCTGAAGGCTACCCCTGACACTTGTGGCAGATAAAAATTTCCAAACTGATCGCCTTCCACGACCTGGATAAGGACAGCCATGCGTTCGTCGTAATCCTGCAAGCCTTTCGAGCGCCGGTAGAGCAAAGCTTCATGTTTCAATGTGCTGGCGTAGGTACAGGAAATTGCACGAGTCAGCGCTCGCAAGTTTTCCTCTGGAGAACCTTGATTTGGGCAGAAGAAGCTATCGTATTTGCCAGCAAAAGATGTGCCGAAATTGTCTTCCAACTGGCTGGACGAGCGTACTATCACTGGTTTCGGTCTGACCTTTTCTAATATGACTTGAAGTTCTATAAGAACCTCAGGGGGGAATTCCCCAGCTTGGAACTCCTCCTGAATCTGGGGATATTCGGATCGTATGCGATCTTCCGGTTTGTACTTCTGGTCATTCCGGTGCATCAACCCATTCATCGCCATGAAAAGATAGATCAAATCTGATCCCAGGAAATACGATTCGGGGATGCGAATACAAGATTGAACATCTTCATCGGCAACCTCATTCAAGATCCGAGCAGCCAACATCATACCGGCTGCTTTCCCACCGATTTTGCCATAACCGATCTTACGCTTTTGTATTTCTGCCAAGTCCGCAATGGTGAACCAATCTTTGGCGATATTGATGTAGGTAAGTTGATCGCTGATCATTCTGCGTATCAATACGACCTTGGCCTCCTGCAATTGATGCATAAGAGGTGCCCGTTCGTGAGATGGAAGCCTATCGATAGCCAGTGCCTGTTCAAGTATCCTGCTTTCAGGGGCAAGTTCGGGGTCAAAGATAGCCATCAGGTCTTGACCGCGCTCTCTCATTCTTACATGTTTGATTTCTTCCCAGAGTTTAGCCTCCTCGCGAGCCCATACCTGCGTCGAGTGCACATACATGCTATTGACGATCACACCATAACCTCGCCGAGTTGTTACATCATCGTTATCCACAATTTGTACATCCAGGGTGTAGCAGGCTGGTGTGGCCTTCTCGCAGCCGATCTTGCGCCGGCTTGTAGATATGACGGATTCCAGGGTAGACCCCAGTGCGTCCAGTGCAGCACTTTTACGATCTACCCATGCAATCAGGTTTACTCCACCTTTCCCATGGTTGATGGCTTTATCAGAGGCTCTTTGTCGCATAGCCGCATACTCTGGGTTGTACTTGTAGACGGCTTTTACAGTCTTGTCCATCATTCCCAGGTATTCACCGATCTGTCTACCCAGACTTTCACATACATAACCACAAATGTCACACCGTCCTTGTCGTAAGGCTTGGAGTGTTTTTTGGGTATTACCTGAGAAATTTATCTCAGTGCAATATGCGATGGCATTATCTACCATCTTATCTGCCATGGCTTGGTCTATTTGTAGAATGGACATCTTCCACTCATCTATCAAAGCTCTCTTGAAGCCTACTAACAACTGGAAACTTCAGGTTATTTTCGTTCTTTTCCATTATCATGCAACTGTTGATTTCCGTTCTCCCACATAGGTAAGGGTCGGTCGTAGCCAGCCAGCTTGAGACCCGTGAGGGCAGCTGTGTTCAAGTCCATGGCGCGTAAATCCTCGGTAGAAAGGTCAATAGTGCGGCAGTGCCCGGAAAGCATGGTCAGGATTTTGACTTCTTCAGCCGTGGCATTAATGAAGTTCGCGAGACGTTGTCCTGCTTCGAGTGGATCGAGCCGTGCCCGCAATTCCGGTTTTTGACTGGTGATCCCATAGGGACAATCGCCTTTATGGCAGGCGTAACACACGCGGCAACCCATCGCTATTTCTGCGGCGCTGCCAAAACCAACCGCATCCGCACCCATGGCCAAAGCCTTGAAGGCATCCAAACCATTACGGATCCCGCCCAGAGCGATCAACTTTACCTTATGGTGTACCCCGTAATCCTTGAGGGCTTTGACCGCGGGTGGGAGACAGGCAATTGTTGGGATTCCCACTCCTTGAGTAACCAGATCCGGCGAGCAACCGGTGCCCCCGACCAAACCATCAATACTGATAGCATCAGCCCCCGCCTCGATGCAGGCAGCCACATCTTCGTAGGGTCGCGAGGGCCCCAACTTGAAGAAGATGGGTAATTGGTAGTTGGTCACATCACGTAAAAATTCGACCATGTGCTTCATGTCTTCCAAAGATTGCACATCGTAGTAACGGCAGGGACTGAGGGCATCAGAACCCATTGGGATGCCACGCACCTCGGCAATCTCTTCGGTGACTTTATCGCCTAATAGATGGCCTCCCATCCCCGGTTTTGCGCCTTGCCCAATTTTGACTTCAATCCCATCTCCACTATTGAGGTAATCTACCGATACTCCCCAACGCCCAGTAGACCATTGGATGATTAGGTATCCTCCAGGTTCCCACTTTTTATTGGTTAACTCTTTATCGGTGTAACCCCGTGACAACCAGGCTTCTTCGGGAACGAGGCCACCCTCCCCAGTGTTGGTGGCGATTCCGGTCATGGCGGCGCCTATTGCCAGTGCCATTTTGGCTTCTTTGCTTAACGCACCAAAGGACATAGCCGGCCATAAAAAGGGTAGTTTTAGATGTGTTGGCTGTTCACACTTTTCCTCGCCAATGATCACTTCCATGTCACATTGTTCGCGATACTTGTCCAGAGGTGCTGTGCTGGCGATCTGACTGGGCACCACGGTGATCATATCGAAATTGGGGGTTGGCTGTTGGGTGCCAAAGCCGCGTAGCAGATATTCGCCGGTTTGAGCCTTATGGTGTATCTCTTCAATCGCCCCGAAGGTCCATGGATAACGGCTGATGTATTCTGATTCAGCCGGGTTGATACGGATGGCATTTGCCGGGCAAAACTCAACACAGATGCGGCAGCCTACACAGGCGTTGAAATTTTGGACGTACATTTCACCCGTGTAGACATCCAATGAATACACATCGTAAGGGCAGACTTCAGCACAGGTTGCGCATTTGCCCGGCATACGAGCATTTATGCATAATTCTCGATTCACACTAACACAAAAAGCGCCTATAACAGCCATAATTTCCTCCAAGGTCCTTACCCAGCCCCATCAGGTCTTGAAAACCTTTTGGGTCTATTAATAAAACGGTTTCTCCGACGCGGCTACGATCTTCTTGAAATTTGTTAGATTGGCCTCAATTCCATGTTTATCGAAAAACGCACTTAACTTGGCAAGGTCACCACTGGTTAGCGATTCAACACGAGTATTGTTTCCCAAACTCTCCCACTTTCCACCGATGTAGACATTGCCACGAATCAGATAATTGGAAAAATTCTCTCCTGCGTTCCCAACAACGATCAGGTCCCCTTCGAGCATGTAGGTGCCAACTTCGTCACCCACGTCTCCAGCCACGAGGATAGTAGCACCCTTATTCATAGTTGCGGTGAAGTCACCCGCATCTCCATAAACGACGACTATGCCACCATAACAATACTGGCCCGCGCCGTAATTGGTGCTACCCTCGATGGTGACCACTCCGGATGTCATGTTGTCAGCAACGTACTTTCCGGCATTTTTGGTGACCTTGATCGTTGCACCGTCATTGAGGACACCTAAGTAATCCCCAGTATCCCCTTGAATGATCACCTCACCGTGCTTCAAACCAGATGCCAGGCCATGCAAATGTCCTGCGTTCTTCACCACCACAGGCTGACCATTCACCGCCTCTTTTAATGCTTTGTTGACTACTTTGAGGTCTTTGTTTTTTGCATTAATTGTTTCCATAGAAAAACTCCTGCGATAATATCAAAGTCAACACGTGTATTGCGTAGGACAGATACGTAACACAAGATGCATCAGCACCCTGTACAGTTACTACGGATGATCTCTTGATCACTTGATTGTATTGGGGTGCGGTACAATCGCACGAACTGTTGAATAGCCTCACTGCGCTTTAGGGGATCAGCTAGAGCATCCAACATTAGAACACGTAAGTCCTTGAATGCTCTGGCTCGCTCGCGCCGGTCTTTTTCGCTGGCAGCGGTTGCCAGTACGTCCATGTCCACATCCTGGGTTGTCTCAAGTAAATTCATTTGAATAGCATTGCGGACGAAAACATCGCCAGTGGGCGTACGAACAAGCAATGTGGACGCATCGTCCTGGGTGCCTAACTCGCCGATGGCTAGGTCGGCTGACTCTCCGAGATAATCGTCGCATACACTGCATCCAAGGCGGGTGTGTGTTTCGGCCTGCTGACGAGGGATGGTGCGGACGCTTCCATCCCACAGGATGGTTCGCAACCAATCGTGGTCTGCGGAGACCTCCAACCGCTTGACCTGATGGTGTGGAATTCCCATACGCTTGACCAGCACATCTTCAACTAACTCCGGGTTGTATATTCCGCTGCAAAACACCGCAATACTCAAACGGATAGCTTCCTGGTAGGATCTCAAACGGGGATTGGTTGAACTTCTCACTTTGCGAATAGCTTGCGCTGCACACGGAGTACATACCACGGCTAAATTCTCCATTCCCCGCACAAAGATGGCTTCGTTGAGCGTATCGAATACCGGTGCCCACAAGAATTGGAGCCCCACGCTATCCACGATCTCTTCGACGGTGAACGCAATCCGAGAAACAGGCTTAAGATCCCAGGGATCTAGATCAAGCATTACCACGCCATCCAGCAAACCTGCGCTGCGCCCGGCAGCCAGAATGCTACGGATTACATCGTTGGGCGTACCTGCCTTTATTGGACCACGCGCCCGCGCGGCCAGAGCCACTTTGGCCTCCATAGTTGGCCAACGTTCCAACCTTGGACAGACTTCCTCGCAGAATTTTTCGCAAAATGAACAACTGTCCAATAGCGTTTTTGAGTAACCAACGGTTTTGGTGCGCTTTTCCAATATTGGGTGATCACCTCCATTCCAGCGAAGCACTTGCTTGGAGCAAGCCGCCACGCAGAAGCCGCAGCCAGCGCAGTTGCCAAGCGACCAGACCTCTCTTTCCAATCGTTGGGACATATTTACCTCCCGTATTTCGCAATCTAAGATCAGATGCACAACGAATCATCTTTGATGTTCTGTTGCGCAGTACGCTAAATAGCAGAAGTTTCAGCTAATTTGATCACTTTGATAAATTCTCTCATTGCATTGGCAAACCCAACCCCATCGTCTCCAGACAAAAATCCCAGGTGCAAGCGGTTGGGATCAAAACCATGTTCGGCAAGTTGTTTTTTCAATACTTCCACCCGTTCTGCTGCGTATAGGTTTCCAGTGCCGTAGTGACAATCGCCCGGGTGACAGGCACCCAGAAAGACGCCATCGGCGCCGTTTAAGAAAGCCCACAGAATGAGATTCGGGTCGAAACGAGCTGAACAATTCATTCGAATGATACGCACGTTTGAGGAGTATGGAATCCGCCTAGCACCAGCCATATCAGCGCTGGAGTACGCGCTCCACTCACAGGTTAGTGCCACAACACGAGGTTTGCCGTTAGGATCAGAGGTAATGGAGGAGGGCTTTAGTGCTGTGGTGATTTGTGCTAGGATGGCGGCGTCGTTCCACTCTGGCATGGTGATGGCCTTGGCTGGACAGACCACCACGCAGTTTCCGCAACCGGTACAACGAAGTGGGTTCACATCGGAGAGCGAGAGTATCCCATCACGCTTTTCTAGCCTGATCGCCGCCCTTGGACAAACCTGAGTGCAGTTACCGCAACCGGTGCACAAGGATGCATCGATCTCGGCGATAGGCGCTTTGATGCTGATAGTCTCTTGGTCTAGAAAACGTTGCACGCGTGCACTGGTCACATAGGCTTGGAACAGGGTTTGCGCGGTGTCGGCTGGTTGGTAAGCTTCACCCAGCACATAGATGCCGTCATCAATGTAATGACCTGGTTGCAGCCGGACGCGCGGCTCAACAATAAAGCCATGCTCGTCTTGAGGAAACCTCAACAGTGCAGCTAGCGTGTCGACTCCCTCCTGCGGTATCAGTGGCATAGCTAATATCGCTTGGTCAAAAGGAATGATCACCGCATCCCCAGTCAACATATCGTGAACTTCAATGGTCTCATTACCAATAATTGGTGGGTGAGCTTCCTGATAACGGAAGAATGTCACTCCCAACTCCTTTGCTTGGTAGAAATCATCCATTCCCTGATCCCCCAAACCACCTAGTTGGAGGTCACGGAAAAGGATCGTGACATTGGTTATTGGATCGATCTGCTTGATGCGGATGGCTTGGTGAATGCTAGCCATACTATTCAACTGTGGGTATCGGTCTCCACCTGCTTCTTCGCCATACAATATCATCACGATATCTTGGGGCACCTGACTGCCATCAGGGCTGCTGGCAATGTCAAGCTCAGCTGCAAAATCAATCAACGTTTTAACTCGATTGCGTTCGTACCAGTGCTCTCCATCCAGGTTCTTGCATTGCGCTCCAGTGGCAACTACGATAGTGCCCACAACAATCGTGGCGGATTGATCGCCCTGTGTTATACACACCTGGTAGTCACCTGGTTGCCCGTTCACATCCGAAATATGTGCGCCTGTCATCGCGTGGATGCGAGAGCAATGCGAGATTACTTTGACCTGTTCAGAGATTAACTCTTGAGCGTGATCTTGCAACAGTTGAAGTTCTCCACCTAATGTTTCTGCCCCTTCGACTAACGTTACGTTGATCCCAGCTTCAGCTAATGTTATTACGGTCGTCAGCCCGCTTAACCCGCTGCCAATCACCATGACCGACTTGATTACCCTCCCGGAATAAATGCGTGGTGGACGAATTACAGTCAATCGCTCTACACCCATTTCGATCAGGTTGGCAGCTTTTTCTTGGGCAGCGACTGGTTCATCTGAATGTACATAAGCGCAATGCTCACGGATGTTGCGAACATCTAGGTAGATACCTTCTAGACCCACAGATTGTATCGCTTGCTCGAACAATTTTTTCATCAGTCGCGGAGTACATCCCGCAACTAATACGCGCTCTAAATTGTGTTCGCTTATCGCTTGCTGAATGCGCGTTCGACCGTCTTTACTGCAAGGATAGGCTTCAGAGGAGGCATAAACGACTCCGGGTAGTGTCAAGGACCTCTCGCGTAGAGCTTTGGTATCCAATATCTCAGCGATATTACCGCCGCATTCACACACAAAGATCCCAACTCGGGGTGTAGTTTCTGCGTTCATGCAATTATCCTTCTCGCAAGGTTGACACATCTTGGACAAAATAGGGCCTTAGATCAGAGTCTTCAAAAACTTGACGATAGAGACGAGTGTATTTGGAATCCCACTGGGGCACACCCTGAAAGGCGGTGATTTCGTTTAAGCTAAATCTGCCTGTCGGGCAAATCAGCTCGCACGTGCGACAACCGATACAAGAAGAGGAGGATACTTCGAAGGGAGTACTAACTTTTTTGGATACACCTCGATGGATCAAGCTAATGGCGCGAACACCGACTATCTCATCACATGCCCTTACGCAAAGACCGCAAAGTACACAGCTATCCTCCTCAGGCATCTGGAAGCGTGCTTCTTTTACTCCCAATTCCTCGGCAAGGGCAACGATTTCTGGAGTGTTGTACGCACTGCCCAGAAGCAGTTCAGCGGTCATGCGGCGATTGCGCTGGACCGCCGCGGAATTGGTTTGTACTATCAGGCCTTCCTCACATGGGTACACACAAGAGGCTACCAGGCGAGAGGGTTGTGATGGATGGAGTATTTCGACCATGCATAATCGGCAGGCACCATAGGGTTCAAGCGCGTGGTGATAACAGAGGGTTGGTATGTGTATCCCATGCTCGTGGCAGGCATCTAACAGCGTTCGTCCCTCAGGGATTTCGATAGGTTTTTCGTCGATCGTCAGGTGGATCATCATCACCTCTTATGTGGGTAAGCTGCTATGCCTTCGATAAGCTCTGGAGGGCATATCTTAGATCACCTTAATGGCATCAAACTTACACACACTCCTGCACATGCCGCACCGGGTACATTTCTCCACATCAATCACATGGATTTCTTGTTTGCCACCGCTGATAGCGTCAGTGGGGCAGTTGCGCAGGCACACCATGCAACCGGTACAGTTCTCGGGGATGACTGAGTAGGTTATCAATCCCTTACAGACCCCAGCGGGGCAAGTGGCATCCATAATGTGGGCTTCATATTCGTCGCGGAAGTATCGGATTGATGATAGAACCGGATTGGGGGCTGTCTGTCCTAGGCCGCAAAGCGATGAGCTCTTGATCTCGTTGCCTAGTTCTATTAAATAGTCCACGTCGTCTGGTTGACCGTCTCCTGCGCAGATACGCTCGAGTGTTGCGAGCATAGCTTTGGTGCCCAGGCGGCAAGGCACACACTTCCCACAAGATTCTTCCTGAGTAAATGCCATAAAATAACGGGCAAAATCCACCATGCAAGTGTCCTCATCAGCGATGACCATCCCCCCGGAACCCATGATGGCCCCAAGTTCATTCAGGGACTCGTAATCCACTGGCACGTCCAAGTGTTTGGCTGGGATGCACCCTCCAGAAGGACCACCAATTTGGACGGCTTTCAACGCCTTACCGTTAGGGATGCCGCCGCCTATGTCGAAAATCAACTCACGGAGAGAGATTCCCATGGGCACTTCAACCAAACCCGTGTTATTAATATTTCCGACGACCGAAAATATCGCAGTACCCTTGCTGTTTTCCGTGCCGATGTTGGCGAATAACTCCACCCCTTTTCCGAAGATGATGGGCACCGATGCCCAACTCTTCACATTATTGATGTTGGTAGGCTTACCCCATAAGCCGCTCTCGGTTGGATAGGGTGGGCGGGGTCTTGGTTCACCGACTCGTCCCTCAATAGATTGCATCAACGCGGTCTCTTCGCCACACACGAACGCACCACTGCCAAGCTTTATACGCACTTTAAAGTCAAACCCCGAACCGAGGATATTTTCCCCTAGAAAGCCACATTCTTCTGCCTGATCGATCGCTCTCTGTAAGTGCTTCACCGCGCGGGGGTACTCATTACGGATATAAACGTAGCCATGGTTTGCACCGATAGCATACCCACCGATTATCATGCCCTCAAGCACGCGGTGGGGATTGCCCTCCATGATTGAGCGATCCATATAAGCACCTGGGTCACCCTCGTCGGCGTTGCAAATCACGTACTTTACATCTCCTGGCTGGTTTCGGCATAATTCCCATTTGAGACCAGTGGGGAATCCTGCACCGCCTCGACCTCGCAGACCGGACATCTTGACTTTTTCTATCACTTCCTCGGGTGTCAATGCAAACAGGACTTGGGATAATGAACCGTATCCCCCAAAAGTGATGTATTCTTCAATGTAAGATGGATCAAGAATTCCGTTTAGATTGAGGATCAGGCGGAGCTGATGTTTGTAGAAGGGGACATCTTCCTCCTGCTGGATAGTCTCACCTGAATTGGGGTCGGTGTATAGCAAGCGCTCGATAATTCTGCCGCCGACAACGGTTTCAGAGACGATTTCCGGCACGTCTTTAACCCCAACGTGGGTATAAAAAATCCCCTGGGGACGAATAACCACCAGGGGACCCTTTTCACAAAAACCATGGCAACCTGTAAGCTTAACGTCATAGTCTACTGAGCAATCCACCCCTTGTTGAGAAATCTCGTTTGTAAAAGCCGACCAGACTTTTTCGCTCCCGTACACCCGGCAGCTTGTATCACCACAAACAGCAATGCGCTGACGCTCTGGATCGGTTGCATCCACCAGTTCAGCACGCCAGGTGTCAAGATGAGCGGGTGAGTCAATTTTGAGCATCGAGTTTCTCCTCCGCACGGACGATGCCCTTCAGTATCCGGTCGACCTTTTGGATCGTCATTTGTCCAGAATACTCACCATCGGTCACGACAATCGGGCCAAGGGCGCACGCACCCAGACAGTTGATCGTTTCGAGTGTAAACAAGCGGTCGCGCGATGTCTCGCCCGCCTCGATGCCCAGGTTGGTCTCCAAGCGATCGAGCAATTGCGGGCTGCCACGCACGTGGCAAGCAGTGCCCATACAAACACACAGGTTGTGTTTGCCTTTTGGCTTTAGACTGAAGGCATTGTAGAAGGTGGCAACAGCATAGGTCTGCGAGAGCGGCACACCCAACTGCTCACTGGCGAGGATTATGGCTTCGGGTGGTAAATAGCGGTAGCGTTCTTGGATTTCTTCCAGTGCGGCGATCAAGGAACCTTCGCCTAACGCTTCACGAGTGATGATGTCGTGGATTTCATTGATGGATATTTGCATGAGGTCCAATCTCCTTGAAAAGTAACAGGAGATAGGGGGCGTTTGTTAAAAACCCAAAGCCCCCCGTATGAGTGTACACGATTATATTGTGAAGATTTCCACTATTAGTTTAGCGCCAAGTGCGTGAGGAATGGATAAAAAAAGATCATGAATACGTGAAGATTATGTGAAAATTCCCCCATAATCACTCCCAGGCATCTTGGGGGATGCAAATCATCCAAGATGCCAATGCAAAACTCTTCAAGAATCTTGATCTTCACAAACCAGCATATATCCCACCCCAGGGCATCGAGTAATCAGCTGTGGGTTAGCTGGATCGGCTTCGATTTTTTTTCGTAGATGGTAGATATAGGTACGCAGATAATCCAGGTCATCCCGATACTCAGCCCCCCATACCGCGGTAAGAAGTTGGTCATGAAGGAGAACTTGGTCATGATGTGTGGCAAGTTCATACAATAATTTGTACTCTGTGGTGGTCAGATGGATTTCACGCTCACCCACTTTGACGCGATAGCGGGCAAGATCGATACGCAAATCACCACAAATAATTTCAATCTCAGTGGGTGCGGCTTGGTCACCTCTGGCTCGCTTGAGAACTGCCCGTACACGCACCAGCAGTTCTTTTGAGCTGAAAGGTTTGGTTATGTAGTCGTCTGCACCGGCATCAAAGCCGCGCAGAATATCGGATTCTTTCACCTTGGCTGTGAGCATGATAATTGGTACATCAGAAAACTCACGCACGCGGCGGGAGACCTCATAACCATCCACAGAACCTGAGAGCATGATATCCAACAGTATCAGATCAGGTTGTTCTAAAGCTGCCATTTCAATGGCGCGATCCCCACTGCTGGCAGCTATTACGTCATAACCGGTAGCGTTGAGCACCTCGCGCACAAGGTGGACGAGCTTGGGATCATCATCAACGATCAGAACTTGAGCTTGAACCATAACAGATTCCTGTCTCACTCCAATTACTCAAAACCCCTCTTCCACGACCCTATCTGCCTTGGGGAGCAAAAAATATAGTGTTGTCCCTTCTCCAAGTTTGCTTTCGGCCCAAATTCGTCCGCCATGGGCTTCCACGATTGCGCGCGCAATCGGCAGTCCGAGTCCTGTCCCCGCGATATGAAGAGTGGATGCCGATTTCACGCGGAAATACTTCTCAAAGAGGGGGATCAGATCCTCTGGGGAGATTCCAATCCCCTGATCAGCGATGCTAATGACCACGTCAGACGGGCGTACTTCTCCCTTGATAACAATCAGCCCCCCATCAGGCGAATATTTGACTGCATTGTCAAGGATATTCCGGAATATTTGTTTAATCCAATGGGGGTCTGCCTCCACAATGGGGAAATCCTCCGGGAAATCGATTACCAAACGATGTAGTTCTGTTTGGTGCTGAGTCTCTAAGGCGATATCTTCTACGAGATGTTGAAGAAGAAGCGGTTCGCGCCGAATTGTGAGTTGATCCACTTCGATGAGCGAAGTATCAAGGATATCCCTAATCATTATCTCCATATCATTGCATTGCTCCTCAATCAAGCCCAAGAACTCTCTATGCTTTGCCTCGCTCCATTCCACTTCATCCAGCAATAGCGCGGTTGCATAACCTTGAATTACCGTCAGAGGCATACGGAGTTGGTGAGAGAGAGTCGCCATCACTTCAGAGCGCAGACGTTCCGTCCGGCGAGCCTCGCGAATAACATCGGCTTTGGTTTCCAGGCGGGCGCGCTCAATCGCCAAAGCAATTAGATCGGCAAGGGTTTTTACGAACGGCAAATCGTTTTCATTGAATCCGGAAGGACTGTTCAGGTTTTCAAGAACAAGCACACCATACTTTGTATCATCAACGGAAATGGGTGAAGCGATGATAGAGCGCGGCAGCTGCTCTGAGCCGAAGGCTTGGGTCATCATTGCCCGATTGGCAGGACGCATGTCAGACATGGCTTCTGTAATCTCATTTGATGTGCGGAATAGGCTCACTTTGTCCTCGTTATAAACTTTCCCTGTGATGGATTCTCCTGCGCGTAAGCCCATCTTCCTGAGGATATCAAGATCATAGCCGAATGCTGCTGCTGGACGGAATAGACCTGCAGACTGTTCCCAGAGCATCACAGTCCCGACATCGGCGGGATCAAGTACGCCGATTATCTTGTCCATGATTGCCGTGAGCAATTCTGGCAAATCGAGTGGTGAGCTGAGCGTTTTAGCGACCTGGGTCAGAGCATTCAATTCCCGAGAGAGACGCTGAATTTTTCGTTCGTTTGGAGATGTCATAGAAGAGTCGAGTAAATCCATAAGCACATTTCCAGAAACCGTGGAATAACGGCTGTTATTAGTTTAGCCAAAACTTGTCTAAAACGCAATGGGAATTCTAACCTTTATTAATTCTACACACAACTAGGGAAATTTTGTAATTTTACGAAGCGAAGCACATCTCCATCATAACCTTGATCATAAATTTCTGCCGTTCGCCTCTCTTTGGATCAAGGTAGTCGGGTTGATCAGGTATCGCGCCAAAGTAACTCTTGGTACCAGACATAACCATATGTGGCGTACCATCTCGTTTGTTTAGTGTGAAACTTTTAGGTGCAGTCTGAAGTGCTTGTTCAATCAGATAAGGGGGGATCTTTACTCGTTTCTAATCAGAGATACCCGCACTTACACTAAATAACAACATGATGGCTTCCTCACAATCGATAGTTACACCTGTTCGTTCGAGTATCTCAAGCGAAGCACAATGGAGTTTTTCAACCTGCTCGTTGGATAACAATCGGAATTGTGGTGAGGTAAATTGTATAAATTGGCTATCCAATATAAACTCCTTTTACAAGCTGTATATTATGGGCAAATCCCGCATGGTTATAAGGCCTGGTGATGCATTGATCACCCGGCATATAGCATTAACTGTGATGGCGACCGTGGCTATGTCGCCATTAGTGCCCCTAATGTGAACATCAAGATTAGGTTTCCCAGAAATATTGATTGTATCTCCATCATTTTCTTCATCCAAAGCAGCGATAAATGTGAGCGTCAAGAATTCACCATCCTCTGAAAATCCACGGGCGATTTGTTTCAACCCTCTCACCTCGCCTTCTTGGATAGCTATATAATCCGTTTTGATTGATCTTTCAGCCATGATTGGCACTACACAATCCTCATAGCGAACAAGCTCTTTCCCTAAAGTGTCAAAAACCATCCCGGTAGATTCCGGTAGTCCAACATGCCCCATGTGCCCTTCAGCCATCTTTGTTTTAAAGTCTGCAACGGTCATACCCGTGCCAATCTTAGCCTGGAAGGGACCACGCCGCTCTGATGCATTGATAACTCTGGTTACTTCGATCCGATCCACTTGCTTACAAATTGCAGTTAGATTGAGGGGCAGTGAATCCATCAAGAAGCCCGGATTTACCCCAGTACTCAACACGGTTTTCCCAGTCGCTTTAGCAACAAAGTCGATCTCTGCTGCCTCCTCGACATGCTCTAACCAGGGAAATGAAAGTTCCTCAGATGTGGAGACGATATCGTAGCCAGAATCAAGAATTTCCAGTATCTGATCTTTAAATAAGACGAAAAATGAACTGGTGGTATGGGCTACAATATCAGCTTCCGATGAAACTTGAGATAGGTTCTCAACTACTGGAACCCCAATTTGATGGTTCAGACCAATGACCTCCCCCACATCTCTACCAACTTTGTTCTTGGGTAAGCTGAGAATAGGTTCTCATAATTGCTCCTTTGACTTGGTCGTTAGAGAGGCACTTATCCTACCTCAGCTTACCTCTCTTTCGACCTCCAAAGTTGCACTTGTGAGT
>Ga0209013_10002959_pt1 | contig 15282 bp, 10 predicted proteins | sample Cruoilmetagenom2_FD_187291 | JGI IMG/M metagenome (GOLD analysis project Ga0209013, IMG submission 187291) | Oil polluted marine microbial communities from Coal Oil Point, Santa Barbara, California, USA - Sample 2 (SPAdes) (version 2) | ecosystem: Environmental > Aquatic > Marine > Oil seeps ... | reverse complement strand
GATCGACACTCGCAAGTAGCGGATCCAGATACCGATCCCGGTTGACGAATTGGAGACTCGGTCCGACCGCCTGAGAAACGTCGTATGAACCTAGCGAAGCCTCCGGATCCGTGTGGTGGCGTATCACGGCCTCGAGTGACGAGAAGGCCCCATCGTGCGTCCACGGACCAGAGAGCGCAACGTTATGAAGCGACGGCGTGCGGAACGCGTACATGTCGGCGTCGTCGTGAGTCTCGCGCCCGCGCCCGAAGTCCTCGGGAGCATCCTCGTCCTTGCCCGGTCCGATCTGGGGTACAGCGAGCGAGTGGAATCCTTGATCGGACAGCAGCGGGCCGGAGTGGCACGTCACACACGTTGCCTCGCCGTAGAACAGCGCCGCTCCCCGTGCGGCATCGTCGCCCAGGCTCTCGGGATCGCCGGCCAGATACCGGTTCCATGCGCTGTCGGTGAAGTCGAAGACTGTGGCCTGGTAGGCCGAGAGCGCGTTGGCAGCGTGCTCGAACCCAAGATTCGCGACGGCCACGTCCGGGTACGCGGCAGCGAACATCTCGACGTACTCAGGGATCTCGACCAGCCTCGCCGTGAGCGCTGCCCAGATCCCTGTGTAATCGTCATCACCAAGCTCGCCGATTTCGTTGTGGACACCGAAAATCTCCTCGTCCTCCGGGTTTCCACGCATCTCCCCGGCCGAGGCCACCGGGAACATGGCCTGGACGGCGAGCACGTTGTCGAGTCCTTCGGGGAGCTGCTCGCCTGCCGAACTCGAGTACCCCGTTTCGGGAGTGCCTTCAACCCTCCCGTCCCAGAACTGAACAATCCACTCGGATGCGCCACGGTTGAAGACCTCAGTGGCATTCCTGGGGATGAGCATCGCATCGACCATCGTCCGATCGGTGCCGATCCCGGTTCCGCCCTGGCCTATCGAGACCGACAGGCCATCCCCCGAGGCGAATCGGGTGTGGTGGCACGTCGCACAAGCCATGTTCCTGTTGCCGGATAGGACGGGATCCCAGAAGAGCGCATCTCCAAGTGCAACAAGCTCAGGATCGGCATCGATGGTCGCCTCGAATGGCACGAGTCCCTGTTCTTCAACGATCGTCGTGAGATCCGATCCACCGCTCGAACAGCCGGCACCCAGGACCACCACGGCGATGGCGGTGAGGAGTGCTCGCCTCATGACGATTCCTTGGTAACAACCACAGCCGTGTTCGGTGGGACCGTCATCTCTGATAGCGATCCGTCGGGCCACGTCAGCGTCACTCGCAGGTCGGCACTCTCGTCACCGACCCCGAACACGAATCGCGGATCATCCGAGGACAGCCAACCACTCCCGGTGATGGCCTCACGAACCTGTGTCGTAGTTCCATCGTCAACCGAGACGACGGTTCCCGGCTCGAAGGGGTCGGGAACAACCACGACCCATCGGCCGGGAGGTGCGGTGTTCTCCAGGAGCACGAGACGCTCACCGATCGGAACGACGGCGAGATCGAGATCGCCATCGTTGTCATAGTCGGCTGCCGCGCTCCCACGCCAGATCTGCTCGGGAACATCACCGAAACCAAGAGCCTCGGTTGCGTCCTCGAACATCGCAGGCTCACCCCCGGTATTGACGAACACCTGAAGGGGCGCCCGGTCAGCCTCCAGATCAAGAACGGGGACGTCGCCATAGGCGAGTACGAGGTCGAGGTCGCCGTCCAGGTCGAGATCGATCCAATTGACTCCCCAACCGGTGTTGTCGACACCGAACTCGTCGATCCCGAACTCGGGCACCAGCTTCTCGAACGCTGGACCGCTCTGATCGGTGAGATTGCGGTACGCGGCGTGGATCTGGCCGATGTGTGTTGTGATGAACAGGTCGAAGCGTCCGTCCCCATCGACGTCACCGCTTGCGACGCCCATCCCTGCATTCGGATCATCTGCTCCCGCATCGGAGCGTTCCACCATCCGAAATCCGACCGTCGTATCAGCAGCTTCGTTGAGATAGAGCCGATTCGGCTGCGTGTCGTTCGCGATATACGCGTCGAGATCACCATCTCGATCGATGTCGGTGAGCACGACTCCAAGTCCGTACTCGTACCCCATCGCGTTGAGACCGACCTCATCGCCGACCTCTCGGAACGTCGGTCGATCATCCCCTTCGTTCCCTTCATTGAGGTACACGAGGTCCGGCATCGGGAACTGCGTGTTGGGGAACCCCTGCGTGGCCGACTCGATCCGATTGTTCAGGTCGAGATAGCCGGAGACCACCAGATCGTTGCGACCGTCGCCGTTCAAGTCACCGGCGGCGACCGCGGCCTGCCACTGGTATGCATCGACACCGGCGGCTTCTGCTCCCTCGGCGAAGGTCCCGTCCCCATCGTTCCACAGGAGTGCATTGAACCTTGCCGATGTCACATAGAGATCCATCCATCCATCACCATCGAGGTCGGCCGCGACACACCCGTTGCCTCGCATCTCGAGGTCGGCACCGCTGCCGTCGCTGACGTCGGTGAACGTTCCCCCTTCGTTGCGGAACAGGGCATTGCGGGGAAGACCCCCAACATCCTGCCAGTCGGCCCACTCCGACTCGGCGTAGGAGTTGACGACGTAGAGATCCATCCAACCGTCGCGGTCGTAGTCGATCCAGCAGAGACCGCCGCCCATCATCGCGACGGGATCTGCTCCGGCCTCCCAGTTGAATGCGCCGTGACGGAAGTCGAGACCGACTTCTCCAGCGACGTCCACGAACCGGTGTGGGCCCTCGTCGGCCACGACCTCATCAAATCCCGGCGTTGAGGCCATTGGATCACCCGAACACGCGGAGGCAAGCAGGGCGACACCGAGCACCGCCCCTGCAAGCCGCCGAACAATGCCCCTGCTACGCCACACCGGACGTCGCCCGGCCGCGCTTCGACAGCGAGTCGATCGTGACCGCCGCAAGGAGCACAAGACCCGTAATCACGAACTTGGTGCCCGTGTTGAGTCCCAACAGGTCCATCCCGTTCTGGATCGACGCGATGACGAGGGCACCGTAGAGCGCTGCGACGATTCGCCCGTGGCCACCGAAGAGGCTTGTCCCACCGATAACCGCGGCGGCGATCACGTTGAGAAGCAGGGCGCCGCCGCCGCTGTTCGTTGCCACCGACCGGAGCCGAGAAGCGAGGATGATCCCACCGACGCCGGCCATGAACCCGTTGATCATGAACACGCCGATCCGAAGACGTGACACGTTGATACCGGCGCGACGGGCAGCCTCCGGGTTTCCACCGACCGCGTACACGTGCCGACCAAACGGTGTCTTGGTGGCGATGAATGTCCAGAAGACGAGGAAGACCCCAAGGATCACGGTCACCATCGGGACGCCACGATCAAGGTTCGCGTAGAAGATCGCTCCGAACGTCACGGCAGCCAATCCAACAGCCTGGAGAACGCTGACGCTGACCGGTTTCGTCGTGAGTCCCCGCTTCGTCCTGCTCCGATACTTGAGGAACTCGGATGTCACGTAGGCGCCGACGATGAAGACGCCGAGCGCCCAGCCGAGCCAGTCCGGAAGGAAGTTGTTGGCAAGGCCGACAACGAAGTGGTCTTGAACGACAGTTGTTCCTGCCGTCGACCACTGGGTGGTCAGAATCAGCACGACACCGAAGAAACCTAAGTTCCCGGCGAGCGTGATAACGAACGACGGAACCCCCAACTTCGTCAAGATCTGTCCGTAGAGGAATCCGATCATCGTGGTGATCAGGAGAGCAATTCCGATGGCGAGCGGCCAGGGAAGGCCGGGATCACCGGGTCGGATCAGGAGAGCCATGATCACGCCACCGACAGCGCTGACATAGGCCACGGAGAGGTCGATTTCGGCGATCAGGAGAATCCACACGACTCCGATTGCCAGAATCGCAGTGGGCGACATCTGCAGCATCAGATTGGTGAAGTTCCGTTCAGTGAGGAACGTATCCCGAAGCGATCCGAAGATCACAACGATGAGGATCAACCCGATGATGATCGGCAGCGCCCCGATATCCCCTGTCTTGACCCGCAACCACCACGCCTGGCCGTACTCGACGAGATTCGTCGGTGCCGCCTCGATCGCGAAGCCTTCACTCGCTGAATCAGTGGACTCGGTCGGTGTATCAGTGGTACTCATGCGTCATCCATCCCTGGGACATGTGTGAGGTCTCCGGCGGTGATCGAGTGGACCACGTCTTGCTGGGTTGTTTCCCTTCGATTGAAGAGACCGACGGCCTGGCCAAGTCTGAGGACAGTAATCCTGTCGGCGACTTCGAAGATGTCGTGCAAGTTGTGCGAGATGATCACGACGCCAACGCCTGTGTCGGCGAGGCGACGAACAAGATCGAGGACCTGACGGGTCTGAGCCACGCCGAGCGCAGCCGTCGGCTCATCGAGGATGACGACCTTGGAATTCCACATGACCGCCTTTGCGACGGCTACGGCTTGACGCTGACCACCTGAGAGGCCGGCCACGGTCTGGCGGACCGACCGGAGACTGGTGACGCTCAGCGTATCGAGCGCCTTCCTGGCAGAGTGCTCCATGCGCACTTCGTCGAGAACCATGCCATTTGTGACCTCTTCACGCCCGAGGAACATGTTGCCGACGACGTCGAGATTGTCTGCCAGCGCGAGGTCTTGGTAGACGATCTCGATGTTGAGGCCTGCCGTATCGCGCGGACTGTGAATGTCGACCGGCGAGCCTTCGAAAGCGATGCCGCCTTCGTCGAAGGGATAGATACCGGCGATACCCTTGATGAGGGTCGACTTCCCTGCACCGTTGTCACCAACGAGGGCCATCACCTCGCCGGGCCGAACCTCGAAATCGACCTTGTACAGGGCCTGGACTGCACCGAAGTGCTTCGACACACCCCGGCATTCCAGGATCGCAGTGTCAGACATGGGCCTCCTACCGGTTGTGAAGAAAGGGGGGCGTCACCGTTGTGACGCCCCCCTTCAATCAGCGATTGTTACTGCGAGAGACGATTAGCTATCCCAACCGTCCGGGCAGAACTCCTCGAAGTCACCGACGCAGATCTCGGCCCAGCTACGGAACCCGTCTGCAATGACAGTCTCGGCAACGTTGTCCTTCGTGACGCCGACCGGCACGAGTGCCACATACGGAACCATGTTGGTGCCGTTGTCGATGTCGATCAGGGACCAGTCACCAGACACGGAATCAACGGACTCGCCGTTGAGCAGTGCAACAGCAACCGCTGCAGCGGCTCCAGCCTCAGCCTTGATCGCCTTGTAGACCGACATGGTCTGCCAGCCGGAGAGCACGTTCTGCATGCCAGCAACGGTTGCATCCTGACCCGAAAGCGGGATCGGACCCAGACCGGCCGACTTGCGAGCAGCGATCACCGAGTTGGCGAGGCCGTCATTGGCAGCGAAGGTCGCGTCGACCTCGTTGTTGTTGGCGACCAGGATCTGCTCGTAGATACGCAGTGCTTCCTGGTTGTCCCAGTCAGGTGTGTCCTCGTCGGCCACGACTGTCCAAGCACCGGATGAAACGTTGGCGTCCAGGTTCGTCGTGTAGCCCTCCTTGAACAACTTGGAGTTGTTGTCGGTGGGTCCACCATTGAGGAGAGCGAGCTTCACCGGGGAGAGCCCCAGGGCTTCGATCGCCGGCTCGACGAACTCAGCCATCGTTGCACCAACGGCGACGTTGTCGAATGACACGTAGACGTCGGCTCCGTCGCCTTCAATCGTCAGGCGGTCGTAGTCGATGACCTGAGCACCGCCGTCGCGCGCGATCTTGATGATCGCCGCACCGGATGCGGAGTCGAGGTTCACCAGAAGGATCACCTTGGCGCCGTCGGCGATGGCCTGCTCGGCCTGCGCCTGCTGCTGAACCGGGTCACCCTCGGCGTTCACGATGTTGTATTCAACACCGGCAGCGTCGAAGGCTTCTTCGAAGAACTTGCGGTCGTCTGTTTCCCAACGGGCGGAGCTGGCCGAGTCCGGCAGCAATACCCAGATACTTCCGTCGCTACCGCCGCCGGCCGCTTCACCATCGTCGCTGCTGCATGCAGCGGCCACGAGAGCAAAAGCGAGAACCAACATCAGAACGCGGATCGTCTTCATTCGCATAGAACGATCTCCTTGATTGTCGTTTGACGAGAGACGGAGTCCCCCGTCACCTCCAGCAGGTCCCAAGCGCGAAGCCGGGACCCACCATCAAATGCTACTCCTGCGCTACGACAATGACGAGCAGAGGAAGGAGTATCTGAGTAGCAGGAACGGTACGGACACCACCTGGCTTCGCCTACTCATCCGCCCACTTCTCTCCCTGACATCCTCTCCAAGGCTTTGACGAGAGCATGGTTGCCTTCGGCTCCGAGGCCTTCGGTCTGGAGGGCCCGGTAGAGCTGAAAGACGAGGGCCGTGCCGGGGATCGGAGTTCCGACTGAGTCGGCAGCCTCGAGGGCCAACCGCAGGTCCTTCTGTTGGAGATCGATGGTGAAGCCGGGACGCCAATCCCTCTCGATCATCTGCGGGCCGCGATTCGCGAGCATCCACGATCCGGCCGCGCCACCCTTGACAGCATCCAACGTGGCTTCGAGGTCGAGTCCCGCGGCTTGAGCGAAGAGCAGCGCCTCGGACACGGCGAGTTGGTTGACGACAACGAGGATCTGGTTGACGATCTTGACCTGCTGCCCGGAACCGACAGGCCCAACATGCGTGATCGTCGTCCCGAATGCCTCCATGTAGGGATGGGCGCGTTCGACGTCATCTTCACTCCCGCCAACCATGATCGAGAGTGTCCCCTTCATCGCGCCTTCGGATCCACCGCTCACCGGGGCATCGATCCAGTTGCCACCGAGGCCTTCAACTTCTTCGGCGAACCCGACCGTTGCGCCGGGACTGATCGTCGAGTGGTCAACAACGAGCGAGTCCTGAGACACCCCCGCCAACAAGCCATCGTCGGAGTGAAGCACCGAGTCAACATCCGGCGTATCGGATACGCAGATCATCACGATTGGGCAGAGACGGCCGACTTCGCCCGGCGATGATGCGGCGATCGCTCCTGCCGACACGAGGGGATCCATGCGAGACGCTGTCCTGTTCCATACGACAACATCGTGACCCTTCTCGACCAGATTGGACGCCATAGCGGCACCCATGATCCCGAGCCCTACGAATCCGATCCGCTCCGACATCTCATACCTTCTTCCGCTGGTCTTCCGTCCCCGCTGGTGACGCTACCGCATCCGAACCGGCAGAAATACCGGTCAGAGGAAACCCGACGGGCACAATGGAGGTCACAGCGACAGCATCACCGCGAGACGCCACATGATGAGGGAGCACGCAGATGGAGAACGCCGACACCGACCAGGTCGTTGACAAGCCCTTCGGAGATCCTTCGCCGAAGATGTACATTGCGATCGGCTGGCAAACGATCTGGAAGTTCATCGCAGCGGTTCTCGTCACCCTTCTGGCCTTGTGGGCCGCCGGCGAGATGTCCACTCTGCTGTCGATGCTCGCGATCTCGTTCTTCTTCAGCCTGGCGCTCCAGCCGGCGGTCATGTGGCTCGTCGATCGGTACGACTGGAAGCGGGGAGCAGCCGTTGGCGTGATCTACCTCGCCGGTTTCGTCGCGAGCGCTCTCATGGTCATCGTCCTCATTCCCGCCGTCGCCCAACTCGCCAGCGGTATCGGCGAAAAGGGCGGCGCCTGGCTGACCGATTCGAGCCTCTGGATCGAGGACACGTTCAACGTCGAAATCTGGACGCCGGGCACCGGTGAAGAGATCGCACAAGAGACGGAAGAGGCGCTCCTCAACTGGGCGAAAGGGGCCTTCGGGAACCTCCTTGGAATCGCGACAGCCGGAATCGGTCTCGTCTTCAACCTCGCGACGATCGCCATGTTCACCTTCTACTTCACCGCCGACGCGCCGCGCCTCCAGCGGTCAATTCTGTCCCACATGAGTCCGGCGAACCAGCGGCGGGTCGGTTGGACCTGGGATGAGGCAATCAGGCAGACAGGCGGCTACTTCTACTCCCGGATGCTGCTGATGCTCATCAACAGCACCGGGTTCTTCTTCACCATGGTTCTCGTCGGTATGCCCATCGGTTTCGCTCTTCCCCTTGCTGTGTTCGGCGGCTTCGTCTCGGTCTTCATCCCGGCGGTCGGAACATACATCGGCGGAGCAGTTCCCGTCCTTCTTACCCTGGCGATTCAGGGATTCACCGCTGGGCTGATCGTGCTGGGATACGTCCTGCTGTACCAGCAGGTCGAGAACTACTACCTGAGTCCAAAGATCAGCTCGAAGACGATGACGCTCAACGGTGCGGTCGCGTTCGGCGCAGCACTTGCGGGCGGCGCGATTGCCGGACCGATGGGAGCGTTTATCGCGCTCCCCGTCGCTGCTTTGATCATCTCTCTCACGTCGAACTTCGCGAAGAGTTACGAGGTCGTCTACAGCCACGAGGACTACAAAGCCAGTGCCGCGGACGAAGCGACAGCCGAAGACCCGGAAGACGACTGACCGAGGCGTCAGTTAGCGGAATTCTCCCGAGCCCCTGCAAGGGCCCGTTCGGGTGCCACGGATGCTTCCACAGGTGTGGCTCCCGTTGCGCCTCGTCTGCGCACCGCTTTCTCTGTCTCGATCACTGCCAGCACGACGAGGGCGAGACCAATCGAGATGAGCCACTCGTAGCCGGTGAGGGGCTGAGTCATCAGGAATCGCTGGAGGAGGCCCCACTCGGTTGCGATCAAGGTCAGCGCTGCGGGGATCGCGAGGATCCCAAGCGCCTCGAGGATCGGGGCAGTGAGACCTGACCCCGGGTCCCGGCGGATCGAGAGACCACTGAGGAGCGTTCCGATCGCCATGACCACGAACGCCATCGTCATCGAAGCGGTCGCCTCGGTGGCGCTCGGCGTGTCGGGACCGAAGAGCAGGGGCGCGAGCGTCATCAGGAACAACGTGCCTCCATACGTGGCCCACCGGACCATCTCCGACCCGTTGGCGAGCACCTTCTTGGGATCGCGGGGAGGTCGACTCATCAAATCTGGATCGACTCCTTCAAGGATGATCACGATCACCGGAACTCCGGCGATCAGGAAGTTGAGCCACAGAACCATGATCGGTGTGAGAGCGACTCCGCTGGCGATGTTGAGGATGCTCGCCGCGAGAAACAGGAGCACAAGCGAGAGCAGTTGGGACATCTGATATCGAACGTAGAGGGCGATCTTCTGGTAGATGCTCCGGCCCAGTTCGACGGCGTGGACGAGTGTTCCGAAGTTGTCGTCGGTGAGGATCATCTTCGCGGCCTGCTTGGTGACCTCGCTTCCGCTCCCCATCGCGACACCGATATCGGCCTGCTTCAACGCGGCAGCGTCGTTCACGGCGTCGCCGGTCATGGCAACGACCTGGCCTTGGCTCTGCATGAGTTGCACGAGCCGGAGCTTGTCTTCTGGAGCGACCCGCCCGAAGACGTGGAGGTTGGGAAGCTGCTCGAGGACCTCCTCATCGGAGAGATTGCGGAAGTCGACACCGCTGATTGCCCCGGGGCCGAGACCGAGATCCTTCCCGATAGCGAGCGCCGTGGTTGCGTGGTCTCCGGTGATCATCCGGACATCGATACCGGCGTCCGCCGCAACAGTGACGGCTTCCTTCGCCGAAGGGCGCAGTGGGTCGATGATCCCGATGAGCGCACCGAATCTGAGACTCTCAACGAACGCCATCGGGTCGTTCGTCGCTGCGGCGACGTCTTGCTCGTCGATGAAGCGTGCGGCAAACGACAACACGCGAAGGCCTTCGCCCGCCATCCGGTTGTTCGCATCGTTGATCTCTTGCCGGGCCACCTCGTCAATGATCGTTGCAGATCCTTCTGGTCCGGTAGCTTCGACACAGCGAGCAAGCACCACATCCGGCGCACCCTTGACGAGCATCACCGCTCGTGTCTCACCCCGAATGGGTACGTGGTGGAGGGTCGCCATGAACTTGTAAGCAGAATCGAATGGGACCTCGGACTCTCTCGGGTACGTTCGTCGGGTTTCAACGGCATCGACACCAAGTTTCGCTGCGAGCACCACGAGAGCGGCCTCGGTGGGGTCTCCGATGACGGCACCGTCGTCACTGACCGTCGCGTCGCTATCGAGGGCAAGACCGTACGCGAGGGGCGTCAGGTCCGGTGTGGGAGCCCCTGCGACGCCAAGGATCGAACCGTGCTTGTCGTAGCCAACACCTTCGACCGTGAGCCACTGCCCGTTCGTGAACACGAGATGCACCATCATCTCGTTCATCGTCAATGTGCCCGTCTTGTCGGTGTTGATGGCGCTGGTCGAGCCGAGCGTCTCGACGTCGGTGAGGTTCTTGACCACGGCCTTTGCTTCGGCAAGCTGCTTCGAGCCGTACGCAAGCATCGCCTGGACGAAGGTCGGCAGGCCCGTTGGGATGGCCGAGATCGCCATAGCCGTTCCCAGCAGGAGTAGATCGCTCGTTTCGAGACCTCGAGCCATCCCGATCGCGATGATGATCGCCACCGCTCCCCAGGCGATGAAGCCGAGGATCTTGGTCAGGGAGTCCAACTCTCTCTGGAGTGGCGACCGCTTTCGCTCCACGGATTCGAGCATGGATGCGATCTGTCCCATCTCGGTGGCCATGCCCGTGGCGGTCACGACGATCGTGCCCGAGCCACGGGTGACTGAGGTGTTCTGATAGAGCATGCAGAGACGGTCACCGAGGCCGATGTCCTCATCGGGAAGGGCGGCCGCATCCTTCGCAATGGGTTGGCTCTCGCCCGTGAGCGCCGCCTCCTGTGCTTCGAGCGTCGCCGACCGCAGAACGCGGCCGTCGGCAGGGACGATGTCCCCCGCCTCAAGATTCACGATGTCGCCAGGTACCAGATCCGTTGCGGGGAGTAGTTCGAGCGTGCCATCTCTGACGACCCGCGCCTGGGGGATCTGCATCTGGGCGAGTGCGTCGACAGCTGCTTGAGCCGAGAGTTCCTGCCGGGAACCCATCACCACGTTGAGCAGCACCAACGCTGCAACCAGGATCCCCGTCGAAACCTCTCCAAGCAGGAAGCTGACGACTGCCACGATCAACAGCATGAGGTTCATCGGGTCGAGCACCTGGGCAAGTGCGATCTTCCAGACGGACGGAGGCGCCTCTGCATGGAGTTCGTTCGGCCCGAAGTGCGCAAGACGGCTCTTCGCTTCCGAGGCCGAGAGACCACGTTCACGACCGGTCGACTGTCGCACGATGGCGGTTTCAGCGTCGAGGGCGTACCAGCGCGTCTTGGAGGCTTCGGACGTCGTCGTAGGTGTGGTCATGAAGGCATCCTATCCGTCGGGGTACTTGAAGCCTGTACCGTGTGTGCTGAGGAATACGGCGTGCTCGTGGTTCGTTGCACCGTTGTCAGTTGTAGATCGGAGCATCGTGCCGGCAGTATCCGTTGGTGACACCCTCAGTCTTCCGCGACTCGACGCGATGGCGGTTGGAAGCCTCAATCGTCTCGTGAAGTCGGTGACGACCGGCCCTACCGGCTTCGAAGGTGAGGGCTTCCCTGTACGTCGCGCCTTCGGCGGCGTCGATCTCACCGAGACCGATCCGTTCATTCATCTCGACCAGATGGGCGAGGTGGAGTACGCCCCGGGTGAGCCGAAGGGCACGCCCTGGCATCCCCACAGAGGCTTTGAGACCGTCACATACATGATCGACGGCACCCTCAGACACCAGGATTCGCACGGCGGCGGTGGCGTCATCACCGATGGAGATACCCAATGGATGACCGCCGGCTCAGGGATCCTGCACATCGAAGCGCCCCCCGAGGAGCTCGTTGTCAGCGGCGGTCTCTTCCACGGCTTCCAATTGTGGGTGAATCTCCCTCGCTCGGACAAGTTCCTCACTCCGCGCTACCAGGATCTTCGTGCAGAGAACGTGACACTGCTGACGACACAGGACGGTGGAGCGTTGATCAGATTGATCGCCGGCGACATGGCCGGGCACAGCGGCCCGGGGTCAACCCATACTCCGATGACGATGTTCCACGCCACGCTGTCTCCTGGCGCCCGCATTCAGGTCCCTTGGCGACATGATTTCAACGCCCTGGCCTACGTGCTCAACGGAACCGGCAGCTTCGGAGCAGAACGCCGACCGGCTCAGGCTGGGAATCTTGCCGTCTTCGGATCCGGAGACACGATCACCATCAGCGCTGATGAGCAGCAAGAGACCCGCAGTCCTACCTTGGATGTGTTGGTGCTCGGAGGACTGCCCATACGCGAGCCGATCGCGTGGGCAGGCCCGTTCGTGATGACTACCCGAGCCGAACTCATCCAGGCCTACGACGATTTCCAGGCCGGCCGCCTCGGCAGCATCCCCCACGACGGGATCGGGAACCAGTAGGCGCAAGACGACAGGCCACGGCCATCCACCTCCTTCTCCTGTACGCGAGAACGCCACCCGGGAGTCCTGGGAAGGAGGGAGGCGGGTGGCGTTCTCGTGCTTGGAGGCTTGCGAGGATCAGTATGCCGTACCCACCTGAAAGCCATCTGAGGGCGTCATGAGAAATGGGTGAGAGACGGTGTTGGGAAGGAGACCTGTCGATCAGCCCGGCATGGAATCGACTGGTGACGCGGCAGAGCGCCAATCCGTCTCCCCGGAGGAAGGGAGAACGGGTTGACGCTCACGCCTGGAACATGACCTCAGGAGGCACAGAGGTCGATGTATCTGTCATGTGATCTGAACACGCGAACCACCTGACTTGTTCCCGACTGATCGGTGTTGAGTACCGAATATCGACAACACCGGGCGGAGCCGGCTCACAACGTCGCTGCCACCAACTCCTCTTGGGTCAGGGCTGCTAGGCGTGCCACCTCGGCCGGGTCAACGCCGATCGCTTCTGCCACACGAGTCCCATAATCGGAATCCACGCGGTAGAACAAAGCAGCCTGCCGCAACTGAAGCCTCTCCTGTGCTCCCCCGAGATGACCGGCAATGTTGGAGATCAAGTGATCCCTGTCCGTATCGCTCATCACGTCGGAGTACAACGAGCGTGGCTGCTCATAGTCGTCGTTCGGGTGGGTGTACTCGAACCGTCCTGCCTCCCCCGTGACCGCAACGCCCGGCTCGGAAGCAGAGGCATCGGGGACCGAACCTCCGAAGGTATTCGGGTAGTAATTCGGGCCGCCGCCTTGGTTGCCGTCTGTTCGCATGGAGCCGTCGCGCTCGTAGGTATGTGCGGCGGTTCCCTTCGGCTGGTTGACAGGAATCAAGGCGTGGTTCGTTCCGAGGCGATGACGGTGCGTGTCGGGGTAGGAGAAGAGTCGACCCTGCAGCATCTTGTCGGGAGAAGCGGCGATTCCTGGAACGAACGATCCCGGGCTGAATGCTGCCTGTTCGACCTCGGCGAAGTAGTTCTCCGGATTGCGGTTGAGCACCATCTTGCCGAACGGGATCAACGGGTAGTCGGCGTGTGGCCAGACCTTCGTGATGTCGAACGGGTCGTACCGGTAGTCAGCCGCATCGGCTTCGTCCATGATCTGCACGTTTACGGTCCACGACGGGTAGTCGCCGTTCTCGATTGCTCCGTACAGATCACCGGTCGCCTGATCCGGATCGCTCGATGCCAGGGCCGCAGCCTCGGGTCCAGTCAGTGTCTCGTTGCCCTGGTCGGTCTTGAAGTGGAGCTTGATCCAATGCCGACCCGTGTCGGTGTACCAGAGGTAGGTGTGGCTCGTGTAACCGTTCATGTAGCGATACGACTTCGGCGTTCCCCGATCGGAGAACAGGATTGTGACCTGATGGAGCGACTCGGGCGTCAACGACAGGAAGTCCCAGAACATGTTCGGATCCTTGAGATTCGTTGCCGGATTGCGTTTCTGGGTATGGATGAAGTCGGGGAACTTCAGCGGATCACGGATGAAGAAGACCGGCGTGTTGTTACCGACCATCTCGTAATTGCCATCTTCCGTGTAGAACTTGATGGCGAACCCGCGCGGGTCTCGTTCGGAGTCTGCAGACCCCTTCTCTCCACCGACGGTAGAGAAGCGGACGAAGAGCTCGGTCTGTTTGCCAACCTCGGAGAGGAATGCGGCCTTGGTGTACTGCGACACGTCTGCCGTCACTTCGAAGTACCCGTATGCACCGGCACCTTTGGCGTGGACGACTCGCTCGGGAATGCGTTCGCGGTCGAAGTGAGCCAACTTGTCCAACAGATGCGTGTCTTGCATGAGGACGGGTCCGTCGGATCCGGCTGTCACGCTGTTCTGATCGTCAGCGACAGGGCGTCCGAACGTGTTGGTGAGCTTGTCGGGCATGGGTCCTCCTCGAGCGGGCAAAACGGCTCGGACAGCGAGCTTCTTGTTTAGACTTGTTCTAAAGTAGTACGCAGTCGCCTCGCTGTCCACCGGAATGGAGCCATGTCCACAGCCAACACCGCACAGGTGATCCGTGACGCCGGCCTCAGGGCGACCAAGCCAAGGGTCCTCGTCTACGACCTCCTTCGAGAGGCCGGCGGTCACCACACGGCCGATGAAGTCACCGGACTACTCCTCGAAAGTGACCGGCGTCTCTCCCGTGCATCGGTCTACAACGTGCTCGACGACCTGTCCCGCGTCGATCTCGCCATGCGTGCCGACCGGGGCCCCGGCACGGCGATCTATGAGGTAGCCGACACGTGGCATCACCACTTCGTGTGTCGTATGTGCGGAGATGTGACCGACGTGCCGTGCGTGATCGGATCGAAGCCCTGCCTCGATGCGGATATCCCGGGTGCCATCATCGATGAGGCCCAGATCATCTTCCGAGGTATCTGCGCTTCATGCGCCGACTCACCCTGACCTCAGCCCGCAGGACTCTGGCGTACAGAACGTACGGATCCGTGCCGATTCCTACGCAAGACTCCTGAAGTTAGGCCGGACTCTCACTCGGGCGCTGCTTGCCGCTTGCGCCGTAGTTCATCCGTTCGATCCGTGCCCTGACGAGATCTGCACCATCGTCGTCGACGCTCTTCCTCGCTCCAACGCCACGGAGTCGGTCCGTAGTGCGTTCCCGGTAGCGCTCGTCATCGTCGCGGTTCTGGGATCGAGATGACCACATCAGGATCTTCCCCTCGTCATTGAATTCGTGACCACATCGTTGCACATAACCATCGTCATCGGACGATATTTACGAATCCACGAGACACAACTCGGCGGATGTCAGACGAACTAGTCTCAGGCCCCATACGGTCTCCTCCCCGGAAAGGGTTCTCAGTGGCTGATGCGATCGGGATGCTGACGGTCGAAGAACTGGCTGATGCGGTCAAGGCCGACACCGTCGATACCGTCATCGTGGCATTCACCGAC
>Ga0209013_10002958_pt1 | contig 15283 bp, 10 predicted proteins | sample Cruoilmetagenom2_FD_187291 | JGI IMG/M metagenome (GOLD analysis project Ga0209013, IMG submission 187291) | Oil polluted marine microbial communities from Coal Oil Point, Santa Barbara, California, USA - Sample 2 (SPAdes) (version 2) | ecosystem: Environmental > Aquatic > Marine > Oil seeps ... | reverse complement strand
CTTCTGAGGGGGGGATCGTTATTGTATTTACAAAAATGAATAAAATCCTTGAATTTGACAGGGAGAACCTTCTGATAGTAACAGAGCCTGGAGTTTTAACCTCTGAAGTTATAAATAAGTGCGAGAAGAACGGATTTTTTTATCCGCCTGACCCGGCCAGCCTGAAAAATTCTACCATTGGAGGGAATGTTGCTGAAAATGCGGGAGGTCCCAGATGTTTCAAATATGGGGTTACATCAGATTATATACTTTCGCTTGAAGGATATCTGATGAACGGAACCAAGGTGAAATTCGGCTCGCATTCAATTAAGGATGTTTCAGGATATGATATAAAAAAACTTATTGCAGGTTCAGAGGGGACTCTTATGGTATTGTCACGAATTGCATTAAGAATGATACCTGCCCCGGAGAAGAGGATTCTGGCCCGATGCGGTTTTTATTCCATGAGAACTGCTGCTGAATTTATAATGAAAATTATTCTGCATAACCTCTCCCCGTCTGTACTTGAATTTATGGATAGAACATCAGTTGAAACAGTTTATGATTATATCGGCAAGAAGAAGAGTGATAAAGTTAATGCAATAGTTCTCCTGGAGTTTGACGGGAATTCACAGGAAGTGGAGAGTAAGAAAATAAAACTGGATGAAATAGCACATGATTTTAATGTGTCCGATATAAGGTTTGCGGAAAACAAAATTGAATCTGATGAGCTTTGGAGCATTCGGAGGAATTTATCTCCTGCAATCTCTTTGATAAAACCAAAAAAAATTAATGAAGATATATCTGTTCCTCTGGGAAAAGTTGCCGAAACGATCGAGTATATTTCAGAACTTGCTGATAAGCATGATCTGAACATTGTCATGTTCGGCCACCTGGGAGACGGAAATATTCACACTAATATAATGATCGATCCGGATAATAAAAGAGAATTACTTGAATCAGAGATCGTTCTGGATAAGATATTTAAATATGTGATCTCAATTAAGGGAACTTTATCAGGTGAACATGGTATTGGTTTATCAAAAAAGAACTACCTGAGTCTGCAATTTACCCCTGAAGAGATAGATCTTTTCAGAAAGATAAAAGGAGTTTTCGATCCTGACAATCTTCTCAATCCGGGTAAGATCTTTTAATCAAATTTTTTCCAAATGGCCAGGATACTGTCCTGAACAATAAGAAATGATTCAACTACTGACGGATCAAAATGCTTTCCGCTTTCGGACTGGATAAAATCAAACACTTTACTTTCAGGCCATGGATCTTTATACCATCTTTGAGACATAAGTGCATCAAACACATCCGCAAGTGCAACTATTCGTGCATAAATTGGGATCTCGTCTCCCTTTTTCCCTTTTTGCAATTTCAGTTTATCTGAACTGATATCATTGATCTTTCCAGGGTATCCGTTGCCATCCCATTTTTCATGATGATTCAGTGATATTTCATGTGCCATATCATCCCATTCTGAAGCAGCATTTTTAAATAATCTTGCTCCATAAATAGTATGAAATTTCATGTCATCATATTCCTTATTTGATAATTTACCTTTCTTTTTTAATATTGAATCACTTATAGCAACTTTGCCGACATCATGAAGCATAGCAGCTATTCTCAGAATATCTCTATTATGTTTTATTGTTTTTTTTGATAATCCCTTTGTCCTTGCCCATTGCTTATATATCTCAACAGAGTATGCTCCAACCCGGTTTACATGTGCTCCGGTTTCCTGAGGATCTCTCAACTCTGCAATACTTACCATCCTGAGAATGATCTCCCTCGTCATAACTGCTTTTTCAATGGCAACTGCAGCCTGTTTGGCAAATAATTCAACAAGAAATGCATCACTATCTGTAAAAGGTATTATATTTCCACTAGAATCTGTTGCGTTAATAATCTGGAATATACCTATAACCACATCTCTGTTATTTATTAATGGCACTGAGAGGATCGATTTAGTAATATAATTGGAAAGTTCATCAAATTTTCTATTGAAAGAGTATGGTTTGTCTTCATCAATACTATAAACATCGTCTATAATCAGAGGTTTTTTGATTAATGCAGCATGTCCGGCAATAGATTCATTATTTACCGGCATTTTTTTTTTGGTATAAGAATATACATTACTATTGTCATAGCTTCCATAGAGAACATCATTCTGAACGTATTCGAAAGAGAGAACATTATCTTTTATGAGAAATACAGATCCGGCTTCGGCATTTACAATTTTTCTTGCTTCAAAAAGTACCTGCTCCAAAAGCGTGTCGATATCCTTTATATGAGATATATTCTCAAGTATCCTGAGAATCCCTATGATTTTTGACTCTTCCACGATCAAATTTTAAAACTATTAATACATTAAAGTCAACCTGCTATAATTAGTTTAATGAAAGGGAATATAAGAGAAGGAAAAATCGAAAAAATCGTAAATGGAGGATTCGGTCTTTTGCGTTCAGAAGAAGGGGTTGTTTTTCTGAAATATGTCGCACCAGGTGAGAAAGTGAAATACCGCATTAAAGAAAAGGCCAAGGGTATCATATGGGGAGAAGTAATTGAAATAGATGAACCCCATCCGGACAGAGTTTCACCGGAGTGTCAATATTATGGAGAATGTGGAGGATGTGCTCTTTCACATCTTAAATATGATCAGCAGGTTGAGATAAAGAGAGAGGTATTTGCAGATGATCTCTTCAGGCTGGGAAAGATTAAAACTGATTGTAAAAAGTTTTATATATCTCCCGAATACTCCTATCGAGTGAGGGCAAAACTTAAAGGAATCGAAAACGGAAAAATCGGTTTTATAAGAAAAGGCTCCAATGATGTTATGGAGATCCAAAACTGTCTGATAGTTGTCCCAGAGATAAACCATTTTATAAAGAAATGGAACAACATGGACTCAATGGATTTTTTTCATCAGATCGATGTGTTTTTTAATAATACAGAGAATAGATTATACGTTCACATTACAGGGATGCCAAATCCTGAAATGATCCGGAAGTTCGATTTATTTGAAGATACTATTTTTTCATGGAAAGAGAGTGGTAAAGATAACACTTCCATATTGAATGTAGGTAAATATAATTACCGGGTATCCCCGGATAATTTTTTTCAGGTTAACAGGTTTCAATGGGAGAACATGCTTGATAAAGCTGATTCCTGGATGGAGAGTTCAAGACTCTCTTTAGACCTATATACAGGTTCGGGATTTTTTATACCTATACTCTTAAAATATTCAAGAAGAGTGATCGGGATTGAAAACAACAAAAAATCCATAAGGCTCGCCAAAAGAGGTTTCCAAAAAGCAGAATTTGTAAGATCTCCGGTTGAAAAATTTATTTTCCCCTCTGCGGAAAGAATAATTATTGATCCTCCGAGATCAGGGATCCATGATAATGTCATAAGAGAAATAATTAAAACAGGACCCGAAACAATTATATATACCTCCTGCTCCAGTGCTACACTTGCAAGAGATCTAAGTAAATTCATTAAAAATGATTACAGGATAGAGGAAATGGCAATGCTGGACCTTTTCCCTCAAAGTGCACACCTTGAAACAATGACACTGCTGAAGCATAACTGATCCTCAACTTGATCTAATACTTGTTAATACCTCTTAGAACATATTTTTCTGTATATGTATATTATTTTTTTTATTAGTGATAGAATGTTGGTTAAAAAATATAAAAATGGAGACAGAATGACTGAACAGATCAAATCAATCTTAAGAGATTCACCTAGAGCACGTTGGACAGCAATGTTCTTAGTTTCATTTGCAATGTTTACCGGTTATTTATTTACTGAAATTATTTCACCCCTTAAAACCATAATAGAAAAAAGTTCTCTGGGATGGAACAGTACAGAGTATGGAACTGTGGTCAGTGCATACGGATGGTTCAATGTATTCCTTGCAATGCTGATAATTGTTGGAATTCTTCTTGATAAATTCGGTATAAGATTCAGCTCAATCAGTTCAGCACTAATAATGGTCACCGGAGCAGGTATAAAATATTATGCTTTTGTGGGGAATTTTGCTCCGGGTTCGAAAATTTTGGGACTTGATTCCAGTGTTTTCTTTGCCTCTTTGGGATTTGCGATGTTCGGTGTAGGTGTTGAATATGCCGGAATAACCGCCTCTAAAGCAATTGTAAAATGGTTCAAAGGCAAGGAGATGGCCCTGGCCATGGGTATGCAGGTGGCCATTGCCCGACTCGGTTCTTTTGTTCCTCTTTTCTTTGGTGCAAAGATAGCCAAAATGTTCAATGTGGCCACACCTGTGCTTTTCGGTTTTCTTTTTCTGATAATAGGCCTTATAACATTTATTTCATACAATGTGATGGATAAAAAGCTCGATACGCAATTGGCAGCTGAATCCGATGGATCTGAAGAAGATAAATTTCAATTCAGTGATCTTAAGGTCATATTTACCAATAAAGCATTCTGGTACATCGCAGCGTTGTGTGTATTATTTTATTCAGCAGTATTTCCGTTCTACAAATGGGGACCGGATCTGATGGTGAACAAGTTCGGCGTCTCAGAACAATGGGCGGGAGTAATACCCAGCCTGGTTCCTTTCGGGACTATTTTCCTTACACCTCTTTTCGGCAGTATCTATGATAAAAAGGGGAAGGGTGCTTCTATTATGATCCTCGGATCATTTATACTTGTTTTTGTTCATATCATTTACTTTCTCCCCTTCATTACTAGTATCTGGGTTGCTGTCTTTAACGCCATTCTTCTGGGTATCGGTTTTTCGCTTGTCCCTTCAGCAATGTGGCCGTCTGTCCCGAAGATCATTCCGGAAAAACAATTGGGTACTGCATTTGCAACTATATTCTGGGTTCAGAACTGGGGGCTGATGGGTATTCCGTTTGCCGTTGGAGTGGTTCTGGATAAACTGAATCCCGGAGTATCCGAGGCCATAGCAGCAGGTGAAGCGGTCAAATATGACTATTCAAAAACCTGGCTTATTTTTATAGCCCTGACGCTTCTTGCTGTTGTATTTGCATATCTCCTTAAAGCAGAGGATAAGAAGAAAGGTTATGGCCTGCAATTGCCAAATATAAAGCAGACCTGATATACAGATATTTTTAAAAGAAGTTGAAAAAAACAATACTGGATTGCGGACTTACAATACTAACTGAAAAATATGCGACCATACCGTCTTTTGCCTTAAGTTATACAATTAAGAGCGGCTCCTGTAACGAGACTACTGAGAACAACGGAATTCACCACCTGATCGAACATATGCTTTTTAAGGGCAGTGAAAAATATTCTCAAAAGAATATTGCCGATATTTCCGACAGGCTGGGAGGCAGGATGAATGCCTTTACCAGCCGGGAGATCACTCAATACTATATTAAATCCATTGATGAAAAACTCCCCGAATCATTCGACCTGTTATCAGATATAGTTTTTTCTTCTGAGTTTGATAAAGGTGAATTCAAAAAAGAAGTAGAAGTTATAAAACAGGAGATCAAAGAGAGTGCTGATAACCCGGATGCATGCACTTTTGAAATGTTCTATAAAGATGTATTCGGGAACAGGGGGGTCGGCCTGCCTATAGCAGGAACAATTGAATCTGTTTCCGAGTTTACAAGAAACCGGGTATATAAGTACTATAAGGATCTTTATCATCCATCCAATGTGATTCTCAGCTGCATCGGGAATATAGAGCATGCTCAGATCGTATCATTAGCTGAACAACAATTTTCCGGCATTTCAAAGAAGGATGGTATTTTAAAGGAAAAACGTGAGATAAATTTCAGGACCGGAATGCTTCCACATCCCAAAAAAGATCTTCAACAACTTTACTCGATCATCGGATTCAGGTCTATCCCCATAGTCAACCCTGACAGATTCAAATATATGATACTGAATGATATCCTCGGATCCGGAATGAGTTCAAGGCTTTTTCAGAAGATAAGGGAGGAGAAAGGGCTGGCTTATACGATTAGTTCATTTATTGATTCTTATAAGGATTTTGGAATTCATATCATCTATGCAGTAACAGATGCAAAAAAAAAGGAAGATTACCTGGAAGCTGTTCAGGAGGAGTTCCAACTCCTGAAAGATAGCGGGATTACTGATGATGAATTAAATAAATCAAAGGATCATATTAAAACTTCACTTATATTGAGCCTTGAAAGTAATGTGTCCAGGATGAGATTCAATATAAATGGTGAACTTTATTTTGAAAAACCTAAAAAAATAGATGAGATAATTAATGAGATAAATATAGTAACTATAGAAGATATAAACCGGATTCTAAAGAATTATCCCGATCCTGATAACATTTCCACTCTATTGTATGGAAATATTGCAGAAGATAATCAATTATTCTGATATAATTTAATAAATGAAGAATCTCAGGGTTGTACTCACAGGCGGAGGAACAGGAGGACATGTTTATCCCAACATTGCTATATATGAAGCATTGTTAAAGGAATCTTCCGGATCTGAATTCCTCTATATAGGAACAGATCGAGGCGCAGAAAGAGTTATATTAAAAAACATCCCCCGTCCGGTTGAGTTCAAAAGCGTCCCTTCCAGAGGGCTTCCGGGGAAATTGAAGAGTCTTAATACAATAATCTCCCTTCTTTATATTTTTGCCGGAACTATAAAAAGTGTTTTTCTTCTTAAAAGATTTAAGCCTGATATTGTTATCGGGAGTGGAGGATATGTATCTGCACCTGTTCTCTTCGCAGCTTCATTGCTCAGAATAAAAATATTTGTGCATGAGCAGAATTCAGTACCAGGCCGAATGAACCGTTTTATTGCAGGTAAAGCATCAAAAATTGCTGTATCTTTTAAATCCACCCTTAATTATCTTCCGGAGAAAAAATGCATATACTCCGGCTATCCTCTCAGGGAAATGATCAAGCCGGGTGACAGAAATATTTTGTTTAAAAAGCTCGGAATTCCTGTTGAGAACAAAGTAGTCTTTATTTTTGGTGGAAGTAATGGCGCAAGAACAATTAATAATGCTATTGTAGATATATTACCCGCACTTTTAAAATTAAAAGATCTTACAATAATATTGTCTACCGGAAGATCCCGCAGCCATGAATATATGGCTTACGAAGAAACAATAAAGAAGATCTATAACTCAGGAATAGATCTGGACGATCAAAAAAATCTGATAGTAAAAGAATACTTTGACAATATAGATGAAATTTACGGTGTTTCAGACCTCATTATATCCAGAGCCGGAGCAGGAACAATTGAAGAGATATCCAGACTTCAAATTCCGTCTGTTCTTATACCGAAAATAGATCTTCCCGGTGATCACCAGATCATGAATGCAAAAGAAGCTGAGAAAAGGGGAGGGGCAAAAGTCATATATGAACAGATATCCCTACAGAACGGGGAATCTAAAATAAAGGTTGATGAGAAGGAATTATTATCAACTTTTACCAAATTGATCTCTGATGAGAAAACCCTCATAAGTATGAAGAAAAAACTGTCAGAACATTTAAAAAAAGATGATCCTGTTAACATTATCATTAATTCCATCAGAAAACTTACAAGCGAAAATAATGAGAAGGAACAAGAAGAGATTGTCTCTTTTTATCTCCATTCCGAAGAAAATGAAAAGAATTATGAACTTATTTTCACGACCACCACATTCGGCAATACTTTTTTAAGCAGTCATTATATTGATATCCCCGGGAGAAACTTTTTGTTTGAGATCAAAATAACGGGAGATGAATCCTCCCTGATACTTAGGAAAATCAGAGGAGACGTTCATGTAAACGGAAAAAAAGCAGAAAAAATTCAGGAGATCACAGAGAATGATCAGATCAATATAAACGGGAACACATTTGTTCTGAGAAAATATTCTGAAAATGTTGAAAAGTATACTGATAATAAACGGACGAAATCAAAGATCTTTGGTTCTTCAATTGGAATATTATTCTCCAGGGTAGGCGGTTTTTTCCGTGAGGTTATCATTGCAGGAATTTTTGGTGCAAAAAATATAACAGATCTTTATGTAGCCGGTTTAACAATTTCAAACCTGATGAGGAGGGTTGTCGCCGAGAATGCTCTTGAAAATGCGTTTCTGCCCATATTCATGAGACTCTTTAGAAGAACTCCCAGAAAAAAAATGTGGGAGTCAGCTTCTTCCATAATAAACTTCACCCTTGTTTTCTCGGTATTGATAACTTTGATCGGGATTATTTTCACTCCGCATCTTATAAGGTTGATTTATCCCGGATTTGAGGCAAAAGGGATTACAGCTGATGCGATCCTGGTTACCAGGATGATGTTCCCATATCTGATCTTTGTAACTATTGCCGCTGTTTTTGCAACACTACTAAAAGCTTTTAACCGATTCGGCATTGCTGAATTCTCATCAATTTTCTTTTCTGTGGGATCAATTACGGGTATTCTGGCACTATATTCTGTCTCATATATCCATGCCCTGGGAATAGGAATTCTCTTCGGCGGATTTCTTCATGCACTATTCCTCTTCCCTTTTGTCAGGAATATGATGAAGGAGAGGTCACTTCAATTCAGTTATTCACCGGCAATAAATTTTACCAGCCAGGTTAATAAAAAATATTATTCACAATTAATTCCTATATCACTTGATGTTTTTCTTTCAAAAACCGCTGAAGTTATAGATCAATTCCTTGCCTCGGGCCTCAAAGCCGGTTCAATCTCTTTCCTATATTTTGCAAAAGCTATATTCAGGTTGCCGTTCGCTATTATATCCCAGGCAATTAATAGTGTGATCCTGAGAGATTTTTCTGATAAGATCGCCCTTTTCAGTAAGGATAAAGCAAAAAAACTATTTATTGACGGTATCAATATAAACATCTTTCTACTTGCTCCTGTTTCAATAATTATGTTGATGCTTGCTGATCCTATTGTCTCAATTATTTACGGAAGAGGGCAATTTCTTCCTGATAATGTGAGGAATACATCATTTGCCCTTCAATTCTATTCTATAGGACTGATAGGATGGGGGCTTCACTCACTAACTTCAAGGATCTTTTCTGCAAGGATCGATATAAAGACTTCTATGTTTCTGAATTTATTGATGCTGATGTCAAATATAGGCTTCAGCTTTTATTTTGTTAATACAGATCTTAAGTTTGCCGGACTGGCTCTTGCAACTACTCTCTCTTTTACACTATTCTCGATCATCCGAATATTTGTTCTGATAATGAAATTATATGGTGAAGGGATAGATATAAAGCTGGGAGAACTATTGTTCCCGTTCTTTAAAACAATAATTGCTTCAATGTTTATGATAATAGTAATGATCCAATCCAGAACTATTTTTACTCTGATATCTCCCGGCTCGGAGAAGATCAAAGACCTCATACTGATTATGTCCCTCTCTTTCATCGGAATATCTATCTACCTTATATCTTCTCTATTGCTTAAGAACTCGGGAATATTTATTTTTAAAAAGAGGAGAAGCGGAAAATCTGAATCATATCCGTTATCACTGGCCCCTCCCGAGTCTTTCCTGGGAAGAATAAAAAAAGAACCCCTTAAATTCAGGGACGATTATTTGTATAAAATTAATATTTACCTTAACTCCGAGAGGTGGGAAATACGGAACGTCGGAATAAAATTGATAGGACTTTTCGAAGATGACACTAAGACAAGTTACCTGTCAGAGAAGATAAAGAACAGGTCGGAAAATAGTTTTCTGAGAAGGAATTCAGTGATTTCCCTGAGGAAAATAATGTCCTGGACAAAAGATACCAGAGAGGTCCTTCTACATGGTATTAATGATCCCTATTATGAAGTGAGAGTAGCATCAATTGATGCCATTTCAGATCATATTATTGAGGAAGATTATGAGAAATTTTCTGAAATTTCAAGAAAGAGGTTTAATAAAAGTTCAACAGAAGAAAAACTTGCTCTTATAAGATTATTATCAAAGATCGGTACAAGAAAAGACCTTGATTTTCTGGACCGCTATTTTCTTTCAGCCAGCTCATTGATCCGGGAGGAGATTCTCAAGCTTATACTTAATTTTTACAGGAAAGACATCTTGTCAAAAGTAGATGTGATAAAATATATTGATAAGATACTTTTAACATCAAATAATATGAGGCCTGATTTTAAACTCAGATCAATATTAAATGAGATTCATACGGAGATAAACAAAATATGATCTTCTGGCTGAAAGATATTCTCGCTGCTCTATCTCTTGAAAACCTCGTAAATTATATTACTTTCAGAGCACTGATGGCGATCCTAAGCTCTTTTCTGATCGGAATTGTTTTCGGGAAAAAACTCATTAATATCATATATCAGCTCAATTTCAGAGACAAATCAAGAGATTACGGAGATATTTCTTCAGAAAATAAAACAGGAACACCCACAATGGGCGGATTAATAATATTCCTCTCTTTCCTTTTCTCAGTTCTTCTATGGGGAAAACTTGACAATTTTTTCCTCACGATCATTATCTTTGCCGCTTTCTGGTTCACTGCAATTGGATTTGCCGACGATTATTTAAAAAGTGTAAAAGGTTCATCCGATAAGGGAATGTCGAGAGGTGTGAAGCTGATATTTCAGGTCATGTTCGGTATAATTCTGTCTTTACTTGTTTTGTCCCCTGAGTCATCTCCATTTCCCGAGGAAATTATAACTCAATTGTTTGTACCGTTCTTTAAAAATCCTGTCATAGATCTTTCATGGTTTTACTATATTTTTGTTATTCTGGTAGTTATCGGAATATCAAACTCCATTAATTTTGCGGATGGACTTGACGGACTAGCAACAGTTCCTGTTGTATTTCTCTCTTCTGTTTATGCAATATTCGCATATATTATAGGAAATTCAAAAGCAGCGGCTTATCTATGGTTCCCATATATTGAAGGATCAGGAGAACTTGTAATTGTTTTATCAGCTCTGATTGGTGCTCTTGCTGCATTTTTATGGTTTAATGCCTTTCCTGCACAGATTTTCATGGGTGACACCGGAGCATTATTCCTCGGAGGAATTATTGCAACTTCAGCTGTATTACTGAAAAAGGAAATTATATTTCTAATAGCAGGCGGAGTTTTTGTTATTGAATTTCTCACAGTATTCATTCAGGACTATATAGGGATAAAGCTTTTTAAAAAAAGAATTTTTTATAGAGCGCCCATCCACCATACATTTCAGTTCCTTGGTGTTGCGGAGCCTAAAATTGTTGTCAGGTTCTGGATCCTTGCCGCTATTTTTACGCTAGTCAGTCTGATAAGCCTTAAATTGAGGTAAAATGAAAAATCTGAATAATATAATTATTTTCCTTGGTAGAAATCTTAAAGATTTTATAGTTGCGGTCTTTCTGAAATTCATACTGCATATGTCCCTCCTCACTATCCTGTTAATAGTATTTTTCTCATCTGTAAATATACTGAATGCGAAATTGTTCACAATATTGACAATAGTTTTCCTGATCTTAATGAATTTCCTTATAAACAGGAAGATTCTTGTACACCAAACACTTAATCTGTTAAAAAAATTTCCAGCCGATGAGAATAATCCTGTTCAGACTCAGGAGAAACTAAGTTTAATTAAGTGGAAAAAATCGCGTAGAAGTGTGATCAGTTTATTGAGAAGTATGATAGGAGGATATATAACTACAGAATTTACCGACTGTATGACGGTTATGAATATAATCTCTTCTGAATTTCCCGGAAAAGCAGCTACAGAGATCAGAGAGTTGTACAGAGATCATATAAGGCAGCGAGTTATTGAAGCAGGAATAAGCCTTCTCACAGCACTCCCTTTCTTCTCTATATCGATCATTCTAACTGCAGGATACAGGTATGAATTAAAAATGCTTTCAATAATCCTCGCTGTGATTTTCTACATGTTCATCAGATCTGCAATTATCTCACCAGTTTTCTCACTGATTACTCTGAATAAGATCGCTGAAAAGTTGAACACATAAATAGTATCATTAATCCTGATCAATAGCTGAATTTGAAAATTGAGCCTGTTTTTGTTATTATAGATTTAATCGTTCCTGCATATTCAGTTACGTAAATTCTAAAAGGGATTCTAATTATGAAAGAGAAAGAAGATAAATATGTAAAGAGATGGAAAAAATTATGGCATGTTGCACCGGATATATATCAATTATTAAAAGAGTGTAAATCTATTGAGTCGGCCAGACATAAAGTAATGAATTATTTGAACGCCACTGAAATGGAGTTTAGAAATGATTATTATGATATGACGAATTCTCAGTTTGAACTTTTTAAAAATTCACTAAATGTTCTCAAGAATGTTTTTTCCAAAAAGTACGAGAGGGTATCATCAGCTTCATCACTGAAATATATATGGTCTGCTGCCAGAAAAGGAGATAGTGACGTCTCTGATGGATTTATAGACGAATTTGAGCACCTTTTCAGGGCATTAAAAGGGCATTCCAAGGTTTATCCTTCACATTTTCTTGAAAGTATAGTGGTCAGTCCTGAATTTGATCAGTATAAGGGAAGAAAAGCTGCAGTAAAAAGGTCTGATTTTCTTGATAAAATGGGAGATGAACTTGATAAGATACTTTATAGGTATCCTGATACACTATCCCCCGAAGTTATAAAGCTGAGGGAAGATAATAAAAAGAGGATCCTTAAGGAATTTGACGGTACTGAAGCAAACTGGTCCGATTACAGATGGCATTACAGGAATATAATAAATACTTCAGAAAGACTGGAAAAGATGAAAAAGATCATCAATATTTCCGTTGAACAGGAAGAGGCGATAAAGAGGACAATTGTAAACCGTATCCCCTTCGGACTAACTCCGTATTACCTCTCTCTAATGGACAGGGACGAATCCCCTTCAGATTTTCCTTTGAGAATGCAGGTTTTCCCCCCTCTCAATTATATTGAGAAGATGATCTCTCACAGTAATGACAAAAGTATCGCATTTGATTTTATGAGAGAACATGATACATCTCCCGTTGAAGGTATAACAAGAAGATATGTAAAGGTAGCCATTCTTAAACCTTATGATACATGTCCCCAGATATGTGTCTATTGCCAGAGGAATTGGGAGATAACTTCTCCAAACATCCCATCTTCTAATGTGGTGATGAAGGATCTTGATAAGGCAGTTGAATGGATAAAAAGACATGATCATATAATGGATATCCTGGTCACAGGAGGAGATCCGCTGATCATGCATAATAAAGCAATAGATCTGCTATTGGAAAGGCTTTCTTCTGTTCCTCACCTGAAAAGTATCAGGATCGCATCCAGAACACCTGTTACTATTCCACAAAGGATAGATGATGAACTGGTTGGAATTCTAAAAAAATATAATGAACCCGGCAAGAGGATAATATATTTTGTAACCCATTTTCAGGATTCATATGAGATCAGTGATGAAACCCTTAAAGCTGTTTCAAGACTTAACGGGAACGGAATAAGTGTATATAATCAGCAGGTATTCACATTTTCCAATAGCAGAAGGTTTGAAAGTGTTGCCTTGAGGAAGGCATTAAAACTTATCGGTATTGATCCGTATTATACATTTAATATGAAGGGGAAAAGTGAAATGGAGGATTATGCAGTACCGATTGCAAGGCTGCTTCAGGAGAGGAAGGAGGAAGCAAGGCTTCTCCCTGGTATTTACCGGACGGACGAACCGGTATTTAATGTTCCGTTTCTCGGTAAGAACCATTTGCGAGGCTGGCAGGATCATGAATTGATCTCAATCCTTCCGGATGGACGAAGGGCTTATGCATTCCATCCGTGGGAAAAAAATATACGGGATGTAAATTCATATATTTATCGTGATGTTTCTATAAGAGAATATCTTGACAGGCTCGAGTCCATAGGTGAGGACAGCGATGAATATAGAAGTATCTGGTATTATTATTGATCTTTTCCAATCCAGAGATCCGGATCCCATCCATTACCTATAAAGAGGCTCTCACCGGTGCTGATCTTTCGAATATGCATTCTTGTATTTCCTCTGCTTCCGAACATATGAACGGCAAAATCTTCATCATTTGACCAATTCAACCTGTAAATTTCTTCATTTATAGGTGCATTCAGCTCTTTGATGAACTTCCCGTTCTTCATGTTGTGAATATTATATTTTGAATGAGGAGCAGGCAGCCAGGCTGCATAAGAAGAAGGTGAAGCACATGGCCTGCAGTTCTGCCCTTTTGAGATCTTTATTCCCAGGGTTCCTGATAACAAATCTGCAACAAAGACATCCTTTCTGTTACCATAAACAATGAATCTGCAATCGGAAGTAACTTCACAATGTTTACCGATCACGGGATGGGGGAACAATACGCTAAAGTCTTCCGGGTTATCAATACTGACTGCTATGCCAGTTCGTTTTTTTGAAGGCCCGAATACATTATATTTCCCCTTAAACTTAACTATACCCCATCGGGTCTCATTTGAAGTATCCATTCTCTTATTGAATATCCTCTTTTTAATACCTGACTCATCGGCTGTATAAATACTGCCGGAATATCTGAATACAAAAAAGTTACCGTCAGGAGACCAAAAAGGGCGGGGAGTTTTCCCTCTGTTCCTCCTTCCCTTTCCTCCTTGAACAACGAGATTTGATATTCTATTTCTTTTTCCGGATTTAAGATCAATAATGATCATATCAGGAGGATCGGCATACACTATCTTGCCCTCTCTGCCGCCCGATAATATTTCCCAACCTCTCGCTAAATCATTTGAATTAATACTTTTTATTTCAGGAACATCGTTTGCAATACTGGAATAATGTATATAAAAAAGAGATAGAACAATGATAGTTACCAAGATAACCGAATACTTTATCAGAGGTTTCATCGCTTCCGAATTTAACCCAACCCGACATGAAAGTCAATTGTTAATTATTGACAATCAATTCATTTCTGCTAATATTAAATATGGCAAAAATCATGAAAAATATTGCTCTTATAGGTGCTTCCGCAAATAAATCAAAGTATGGAAATATTATTTTGAATGATCTGAAGTTAAAAGGATATGAGGTTTTTCCTGTTCACCCCGCTCTGGAAGAAATAGATGGCACTAAAGTTTATAATTCAGTTGAAGACCTGGATGATAATATTGATCTTTTTGTATTTGTCGTTCCACACTCTATAGGATCTGAAATAACTAAAAAGCTCTACAATAAAGGGCATAAAAGATTCTGGTATCAACCGGGAGCTCAGAGTGATGAGATATCAGAATTTTTAAAAAAAGATAGTTCTGTGAAATTCAGTACTATAAGCTGCATAATGGTAACTACAGAAAAACAGGGTGATCTGGTTTTCTGACCTATATCAAATTATGATTAAAAAAATCACAGT
>Ga0209013_10002957_pt1 | contig 15284 bp, 18 predicted proteins | sample Cruoilmetagenom2_FD_187291 | JGI IMG/M metagenome (GOLD analysis project Ga0209013, IMG submission 187291) | Oil polluted marine microbial communities from Coal Oil Point, Santa Barbara, California, USA - Sample 2 (SPAdes) (version 2) | ecosystem: Environmental > Aquatic > Marine > Oil seeps ... | reverse complement strand
CCCACACCTGCAAAAGCAGCACCAGCACCAGCGGCTAGTGCTCCTAAAGAAGATGATGGTCGTACGACTCGTGAAAAAATGTCTCGTCGTCGTCAAACAATCGCAACACGTCTTTTAGAAGTAAGACAAAATACAGCTATGCTTACAACTTTCAATGAAATTGATATGACAAATGTTATGGCATTACGTTCACGTAAAAAAGATCAGTTCTTTGAACAAAATGATGTACGTCTTGGATTTATGTCATTCTTTACAAAAGCAGTAGTTGCAGCACTTAAAAAATATCCATATGTAAACTCTCAAATTGATGGTACAGATATCGTGAAAAACAACTTCTATGATATAGGTATCGCTGTTTCTACAGAAGGTGGTCTTGTAGTTCCGATCGTTCGTGATGCAGACCGTAAAAACTTTGCAGAAATCGAAGCTAATATTGGAGAACTTGCTAAAAAAGCTCGTGACAACAAATTAACTTTATCTGATATGTCCGGTGGTTCTTTCACTATCACTAACGGTGGAGTATTCGGGTCATTAATGTCAACACCTATTCTAAATGGTACACAAGTTGGTATTTTAGGAATGCACACAATTCAAAAACGTCCAATTGCTGTTGGAAATGAAGTTGAAATCCGACCAATGATGTATATTGCATTATCTTATGACCACCGTGTAATCGATGGTAAAGATTCAGTAGGATTCTTAAAAACAGTTAAAGAATTACTTGAAAATCCAGAAGATCTATTACTAAATAGCTAACATTAAAAGACTCCCTTAACAGGGAGTCTTTTTTGATTGATAAGAAAGCTATAAAAGTTGGTTCTTTGTCAATTTAGTAATTGTAAGGCTATCCAAGAAGTTAGTATAGCTGATTTTGTAGGTGAAAATCAGCGAGTAGAGGATTACTTTGTCCCATATATTTATAAATAAATGACGTTAGTGAGGATCCACCTCATCTCGTGTAAAAGCCTGGATATTCACTTGGTTTCTATAGCCAAACTTTTGTCCAAAGCTCTTTTAAATAATGAAACGAAATCTGCATCATTTTGCTATTAGTGGATTAAGAAGTTTTTGCTTTAGGTGTTCTTTTCCGTGGTGTAGGTTTTTTCTTTTTCGTTTTATCTAGGGAAGCTTGTAGAGCAGACATTAAATCGGTTACATTTGATGGTAGTTCTGTCTGTTTTTCGCTTGTCGTTACTATATTATTTCCTGCTTTCTTCTCTTCTATTAATTCCATTAAGGCGTTTCGATAATCGTCTGTGTACTTTTGTGGGTCAAACTCTGTTGTTAGTTGGTCTACAAGCATTAGAGCTGTATCTAGTTCTTTTTTAACGACCGTTTGTTCTGTCGGAATATTAGGGACATCCGCAGTGCTACGAACCTCATCGGGGAAATGTATGGTTTCCATAATTAATGTCTCTTTATATACGCGTACGATGGCTAGTTGTTCTTTAGAACGAATCATAATTTTAGCTACGCCAATTTTACCAGATTCATGAAGTGCTTCCCTCAAAAGAGAATATGCTTTTCCACCACCACTATCCGGGGCCATAAAATAACTGCGCTCAAAATAAATTGGATCTATCTCTTCTAATTTCACAAAATCTATAATTTCTACAGCTTTATCCTCATTTTCTTTTTTTAGTTTTTCTAATTCTTCTTCATCTAAAATAACAAATTTGTTTTTAGAGTATTCGTATGCCTTGACGATGTCCTCATTTTTTACCTCTTGTTTACAGCCTTCACAAACCTTAGCATAGCTAATTGGTGTATGGCATTCTTTATGGAGCTGACGTAATTTAATGTCCTTATTTTCTGTTGCGGTATGAAGCTTTATAGGAATGTTAACTAAACCAAAGCTTATACTTCCTTTCCAAACTGTATGCAATGCGCTCACCACTTTTTCATTTTCTTCTTACTATGCAATCTTTTACATCTTTTTATGTATCAAAACAGAATAAATATGAAAACTAAGTAAAAATATTGGAAGTAGGAATTAAATTGATGCCTATGCTTTTAACAGCTTCAGCGGAAATACCTTTAGGTAAAGAATGGTTATACGAAACGAAATACGACGGATTCCGATGCATTTTAGAATGGGACAAGGAGCCGTTACTTAAAAGCAGAAACGGTAAATTACTAAATAATATGTTTCCAGAGATTATTAACTTCTGTCATGGAATATATAGCAAGATCAAAAGCTTCTTACCACTAAAGATGGATGGGGAAATAGTATTTTTAATTAATAATTTTCAAAGTGATTTTTCCAAGGTTCAGCTAAGAGGGAGAATGCAAAATAAAGAGACCATTAAAAAGAACGCCGAGACTTTTGCTTGTCATTATATTGTATTTGATCTGCTCCAATCTAAGGGGAAAGACCTAACAAAAATTCCTTTAACGAAACGTAAACAACAAATAGGACAACTGTTTAACAAACATCAACTCCCTACGTCGATAAATTATCAAGATATAAATAGGCTTCAGGCAATTGATGTTTTTGAGGACAATAGACTATTATGGAATACGATAGTCACTAATAATGGAGAAGGTTTAATCGCAAAGCAGAAAAGTAGTACTTGGAATAGTGCCGAGAGGACTTCCAAATGGGTGAAAATTAAAAATTGGAGATTTATTAGTGTCATTTTAACAAAATATAATAAAGACAATGGATTCTTTCACGGAGCAATATATCAGAATAACCTATTAGTCGAGGTAGTTACGTTTCGGCATGGTCTATCTGAAATGGAGCTAAATACATTAGTAGCCTTATTTCAAAAGAATGGGTCCAAGCTTACTGATAATGTTTGGGAACTTGAGCCATCTATTTGTGTGGAAATCGCTTGCATTGATTTTGATGGAAAAAAGTTGAGAGAACCTAAATTTCATTCATTTAATTTGAACAAGGATATACATCATTGTAACTGGATACAGATGCACAATGAGCTATATCCCATACCGTCTTCGGCGAAAATAACTCATCCTGATAAACCTATTTGGCCAGCCTTAGGAATTCAAAAAGAGGATTACCTTATGTATCTACAACGGATATCTCCATATATTTTACCTTTTCTAAAGGATAGACTCCTTACAGTTATTCGTTTTCCACATGGTGTTCCAGGGGAAAGCTTCTATCAGAAAAATAGTCCAGAATATGTTCCAGATTTTGTAGCGATAAAACAAAAGGACGATATTAACTATATTATGTGTAATGATTTAGAAACATTGCTGTGGCTAGGAAACCAGCTTGCATTAGAATTTCATATTCCATTTCAAACAGTAAACACAAATAATCCAACGGAAATAGTATTTGATTTGGATCCACCATCGGTTCAGGAGTTTTCTTTGGCAATAGAGGCAGCCCTGCGTATGAAAGTAATATTCGATCAATTTCAGCTACATTCTTATATTAAAACTTCAGGAGGAAAGGGGATTCAACTGTATATCCCTTTAGAAGAAAATAGCTTCACATACGACGAAACAGGTATATTCACTAAATTTATAAGTGATTTTTTAGTAGAGCAGGATCCAAAATGGTTCACAACTGAAAGGTTGAAAAAGAATCGTGGCAACAAATTGTATTTAGATTATGTTCAACACAAGGAAGGTAAAACGATAATCGCTCCATTTTCACCTAGAGGTAATGATCTAGGGCTTATTGCCACTCCACTTTCTTGGGAAGAAGTACGCAAATCCTTATCACCAGATATTTTCACAATTCCGTACGTGCTCGATCGCATTAAAAAGCAGGGTAATCCTTTTAAAGATTTTCGAGTAAATAATGAAAAAGAAAACTTTGGGGTTGTATTAAAACAATTAAAAGATCTAACAAAAAACGAATGATTTTGTGGTTAAAAAACGTATGTTCGCATATAATGTAGTAAAGGGGGAACAAATGTGCGTAATGACTTAGTGAAGTATTTACATCGTGGATGGTTTGTCGAGTTGATGTATTTGTCAAAAACAGGTGAAATCAGTAAACGTAAAATAAAGTTACTTAGAGTTGAAGAAGATATATTATATGCATATTGCTTTAAACAGAACGCGAAAAGATCATTTCGGATCGATCATGTGCTTGCAATTGTTCCCCTACTACAGCAAGAAAGAGGAGCTGTATAAATTTTCTCCTCTTTTTGTACAATGATTAATTGAAAAAAGTTGAGCTGAAACGTATACTAGTTATAAAGGAAGTGGTCATATGATACATACAAATTGGGCAACAAAGCCAACTCTTAAAACAGTAACGTGTACACAAACAGATGCTAAAAAGTTTCTTGTTAGTAATGTACTTACTGCTGGGAAAACTTATGAAGTGAAGAATGAAACAGAAGAGTTTATTTTTGTAATTGACAACACAGGAAAAGTTGGCGGCTACTACAAAGAATATTTTCAATAAAAAAACCGATGCGAACTCATCGGTTTTTTTTCATAAGGAGAAATGAGTAAAATATGAAGGAAATAATTATAGAAGAACAACAGATAAGAATGAATAGAGTACATACTGGACAAGATACAGCTCTAATTGGTGCTGGTGGATATCTGTCCCCAGAAGAACATCTACTTGAAGATGTCCTTATAGCGGTTTCGTTAAATAAACCAGTATTACTAAAAGGTCCTACAGGAGCAGGCAAAACAAAGCTTGCGGAGACCGTTTCAGCTTTTTTCAATCAGCCGATTCAAAGTATTAATTGTTCTGTCGACTTAGATGCAGAGGCATTACTAGGGTTTAAAACAATTATCACAAAAGAGGGTGTAAGTGAAATTGATTTTGTAGATGGTCCAGTAGTGGAAGCAATGAAAAAAGGCCATATTTTATATATCGATGAGATTAATATGGCAAAATCTGAGACTCTTCCAATTCTACATAGTGTTTTGGATTATCGAAGAATGCTTACGAACCCTTTTACAGGAGAGGTTATAAAAGCACATCCTGATTTTACGGTTATTTCTGCGATTAACGAAGGATACATCGGAACAACTCCAATGAATGAGGCACTAAAAAATCGTTTCATTTCGTTTTCTATACCATATATTTCAGGTGAACATTTGGAAAAACTTTGGCAGGAGATGTTCCCAAGTGCACCTAAAGAATTACATATTCTTATGATGAACTTAGCTAAGGATTTAATGGAGCAGGTAAAACAAGGTTTACTTTCTGAAGAAGCCGCCTCTATTAGAAGTTTACTATACGCGACTGAACTAGCACTATATATGGAACCGATAAGAGCTATTACCTATGCAATAGCTGAAAAACTAGAAGATGACCAAGAGAAACAGCTTGTTTTAGCATTGGCGTCTTCTTGGATTAAGTGAGGGAGCTACATGGGATCAGTCGACCGTTTTATACAGTTCAATAATGAAACTATAGACGCAAGACAGCTAATGCATTACGAAAATGTAGCTAAAGCTTTAACCAAAAATACGTTTTTAGCTATTAACGAACGTAAACTGATCGAGTTTCAACCAGCAGAACAAATTATCTCTTTAAGTGTTTTCTGGAGACATCGCGAGGAACATGTGATGGAAGCTGGTAGAATGTCTGATATTTACCTGATGGCAGAAGGGTTTTGGAAATTTTTTGATGTATTGAGCTGGCAAGATTTTCAGGAAGATAAACCATATAGGTTACTAAAATTCATGGATCAATTACTTTTTTGTATAGAAGAATTTCGTCTAATTGAAATGATTCAGAAAAACAGAGTGGGTACCCAAAAAATATTCCAAATCCGTATACAGACATATTTGGAATTTCACAAACAACAACTTCGTGTAAATATTCAAAAAGGTTTCTTAGCGGATGCTTTTATTAGTTATTTATATATTAGTCTTTACGAAGGTACGATGTATGTGACCGGTCCAGATATATTTTATCCAACAAATAACACCATTCAAAAAGTTTATGAATCTAAAAATACTCAACAATCGATCGACTTGGCGTTTCAACTTTATTTTCTTTTAATCGAATATGTAAAAGAGGATAGCTTACTTCAATATTACGCAATAATTTCTTATAAGAGTATAGCATCAAAAGATTTTCATTATCACCAAGGTGTTAAAGATTCTGAGCTAGGTGAAGAGGCTAAAAAAGAAACGATTGAAGAAATTTTTAGATCTTGGCACCGAGAGAATGAACAAGAAAATGGTGTGCATCTTCAATATGAATTAGAGCATGGCAGAGATGGTAAAGCAGAACAAGCCATTGATGCTGAGGAAGGCCAAGAAGGTCATGAAATTACGATGACTGGAAAGGGTCAGTCAAGCGGAAATACTAAGGATACTCAGGTAGATCAATCAGGTAAAGAGCAACCCAGTGAAATGAAAAAAGCCGGTAAATCGTTCGGAAAAGAACATACTAACGTCGTTTACAAGGAGCAGCGTATTGAAATCACTACTTCTGATGAGAAGAAGCACCTCCTACACATGTACAGGCAGGAACATGCGCCCTTTTTAAAGGCTTTTGTGCAGGAAATGAAAAAACGATTAGAGCAAAAACAAGTGGATAAGAGAACGAACTTAATAAAGGGAAGACTATCTACAAAATTAACACCACTTTGGACAGATGAACGACCTAAACCCTTTTATAAAAAGAATGCTCCTAGTACTCAATTAAATGCCGTTTTTGGTTTGTTAGTAGATGGCTCTGCTTCCATGCAGGATAAAATGGAAGAAACAAAAAAAGCTGTTCTACTATTTCATGATGTATTAAGAGAACTAAAAATTACACACGAAATTGTTCTTCATTATGAAGATGCTTATGAGGCAACTGAAATATCTCAACCGAACGCATTTGAATGGGTTCATAAACTAGAGGATGGGCAAAAAGATAACGGCTTAGATATTCTCTCGATGGTTGCGCATGAAGACAATAGAGATGGGTTTGCCATTAGATGGATGGGAAAAAGATTAAAAAATAGAGCCGAGGCCCATAAATTCCTACTTGTATTTTCAGATGGAGAGCCTTCTGCATTTGGTTATGCTCAAAATGGAATTATGGATACAGCGGAGGCAGTTTTGGAGCAGGAACAACTGGGTATTACGGTTTTACATTTGTTTTTAAATGATCAAGATGCTACTGAGGAGCAGTTGAATTTATTTCGCTTAATATTTGATAAAAAAACTGCTACTGCTTCTTCTTTAGAAAAGTTTTCAGAGGAAACACTTCGTTTACTTCGTAAAATGCTCCATCTTGTTGTGCAAAGTTCTTAAGAGTGTCAGCTCAGCACGTTTATGAACTAAATAATAGGGAATAATTATAATCGAGGATTTTATCGGTAACATTGTTCCTCTTAATAAGCCTTTCAAACAAAAAACCGAGCAGAATAAAGTTTTGGAAGGGGTATTGTCGAAAATGAATTGGTATGAAAAGCTCAATCAATATTTTCCTGTCGATGAAATGAAATCGCAAATTCATATGGAAACTCTTTTAGAGGATAAAGAAAATGTTTATATAAAAGATGAGGGACCAAAACATGTACTGATGTATGTGGAATTTGATAACTTTGTCTTTGTGGATTATTTGTTTGTCTCTAAAGAAGCAAGGGGAGAAGGCCTAGGCCGAAAACTGTTGAATCAACTAAAAGAAAAGAATAAGGTTATTTTATTGGAAGTAGAACCTGTTAACTATGAAGATTCAGATTCAGAAAAACGCCTAAAATTCTATGCGCGCGAGGAGTTCAAACATGCCACTCGCATTGGATACTCTCGTCGTTCTCTGGCTACAGGAGAAAATACCGTTTTGGAAATATTATACTGGTCTCCAACTGACGAAGATGAATTTGCAATCTACGAGGCAATGAAATGGACGTATGAAAATATTCACACGTATAAGGATGAGCATTTTTATGGCGACTCTTATGATGCTTCTCATCAAGTATTAAAGTTTAATGATGAGAGTAAGAAGAACATGTTAAAGTCTTTTTAAAAAATAATATGAAGAAAAGAATTCATTCTGAAATCAAGGTTGGTTTTAGAATGAATTCTTTTGTTATCTAAAATGTGTTATCTTTTCATTGTTGCTTCATATATTCTTTAGGAAGAGCGGTTTTTAGATTGGTCAGCTATAAGTAAAAGTCGTTGTTTCAATTCTTCCTCCATCCGACCAATTTCTATTTCTGCTGCTTTTCGTTTTACACGACCATCAGCTTGAATACGCATCGTTTCCTCGATTGTTTGTAGTAAATTTTCTTGAGTTTTCTTCAGTGTATCGATTTCTACAATACCTCGTTCATTTTCTTTTGCGGTTTCAATGCTATTGACCTTTAGCATTTCGGAGTTCTTCAGTAAAAGATCATTAGTTGTTTGAGTTACTTGTTTTTGTGCAGCAACAGCTTTTTGCTGACGATTTAATGTTAAAGCAATAGCGATTTGGTTTTTCCAAAGCGGAATAGATGTCATAATAGATGATTGGATTTTTTCAGCTAGTGTTTGATTGGTTTGCTGAATCATGCGAATTTGTGGAGCACTTTGAATCGTAATTTGACGTGATAATTGTAAATCATATACTCTTTTTTCTAATCGATCAACAAACTGAGCCATATCATTTACTTCTTGATATGCCATTTGATCATTGGATAATTCTGCTTTGCGTCTTAACTCAGGAATTGTAACATTCACAATGTCATCTCGTTTTAACTCTGCTGCAGCGATATATACGTTTAATGCTTGAAAGTAGGTTTTGTTTTGATCGTAAAGTTTATTGAGCATATGAACGTCTTCTACAAGTCCACGTTTGGAATGCTCTAGTTGAATACCAATACGATCAATTTGAGTACTAAGTTTTTGATACTTTGTCATGAGTTCTTGTACAGAACGATTGACACGACCAAATAATTTTTTAATACCCGATTTTTTCTCATTTGAGATTTCCTCTGGGTTAATTTCGGATAATTTGTTCATCAATTCGCTTAAGATATCTCCAACAGGTCCAATATCTTTCTTTTGTACATGATCTAACATTTGATGAGAAAAACGGGTAAGCTCGGATTGCGCATTTGCCCCGTAAGTTAAAATTGCCTCATAATCACCAGCAGGAATTTGTTCCGCCAATTGACGAGCCTTTTGCTGCTCTGCCTCAGATAAGCGATCGATCAGTTTAGTTGGAGCTGTTTCTGTTCCTGTTGAAATGGCTTGTGGTTTAGTAGTATCCAGATTAAAAGGACTAGAAAGTAGTTCGTCCATTAAAACATCATTTTTATTTGATATATTTTCGCTCATATTCTGATTCTCCTTCTAAATATAAAGGTTTTTCTGTTTGTTTAACGGATAATTTTGCAAAATCTAATTCCATTTTAAGGAGCTCCACATCGGAGGCTAGTACACTTTGTAAATCCTCTTCCATTACTGTGCTTATAGATTCTAATGTTTCCCGTGTATCTTGCAAAGCAAATTTCATCTCTTTATTCTTCACGGGTTGGGAAACTAATAGAGTATATTTTGATGTTAGTTCTACTGCTGAATCTAAATGTGCATAAAAGAACTTTTCTGCTTGGTAGAATTTTTTGGGATTAGACTTGACGAGTGAAATGATCCGTTTTGCTAATCGATTCATCTCAAACAATTGTTTAAACGAGCTGATCGAACGAACTTTCAAATACTGACTATTTAACGCTTTAATTTTTTTATTTGCTTCCTTTAATTGTTGTTGAATATGGAAATACTCAGAAAGAGTCATTTGATGTTTTTTCATAATTCTTCTTTGTTGAATTTTCTTTATCAAGAAGTTAGAAATGATATATACTCCTATAGACAAAGCGGAACTCCATAAAAATCCGCTATCGATTGAAAAAAAGAAAACAAACCAAGAAGTGATCATGATCGGAACATTTAAACAATGGCGTATGAAGGTTTGAAGTAGTTCACTCATGATATTACCTCCTTTTTCTATACTACTATATACGATTCAATCAGCATAAAGTTTCATTTGCTACAAATTTTATACAATATCTGACTCCATTGAAGTATATCCTTTTAGTTCATCAAATAATTCCAATCGATAAGCATTTGTTTGTGATAACGGGGAGACCCCTTTTTGAATATACTCTAAAAACTCCTCTAACTGTTGGATATTCCCTTCTATATGAATATGGATCAATTTGTCGTCTGTTTGTTTGCAACTGCCTTTTAATCCAAGTGAGTGTGCTTTTTGTTTCACTAAAAATCGGAAACCTACTCCATCCACATCACCATGCATTTGAATATAAGCCCGCTTTTTCATAGTATAGTCTCCTAACTTGTTAATAGTGTTATCTATAACTTAACTGAAAAAGTAGGAATATTCAATTTATATATTCGCGAGTCATTTAAGTAGACATTTTACATAAGAACAGTAAAATATGAGTTAATCAAAAATGTTAGAGGCGATGAAAATGTTCGAAGTAATTTATATGAAGGCAGACTATGAGCCCTGGTGGCTTTTCGAAGGTTGGGAACAACATATAGTAGATAAGTATACTTTTGAAAATGAAGTAGATGCCCAATCCTTTTTAAACAGAAAGCTTAAAGAATTGCGAGAAAATTTTCCACAAGAAAAAGAGAGAGATCAAAAGTTTTGGGCTTTTTGGTCACCAAAAGAAGTCTGCTTTTGTGAATCATGTGACGATGATTTACAAATATATCATGGTATCATTTGGGTGGATCACCGATAATTTTGAATTGTTAAAATACTGATTGACTATACCTTGGTAAATGTTATAATCTAGGTAACAATAAAAAGTGAAAAATACTGTTCTAATGATTCACATATCCTATGAAGTGATCGATGTGAAATCGGTACTTCATGGAATATGTGAATTTTTTCACGTATTGATTAATTTTTTGGGGGTAATAAAATGAAACAAGGTACAGTTAAATGGTTTAATGCGGAAAAAGGATTTGGTTTTATCGAAGTAGATGGCGAAAATGATGTGTTCGTTCACTTCTCAGCAATCCAAGGGGATGGATTCAAATCACTCGAAGAAGGACAAAAAGTTGAATTTGAAGTAGTCGAAGGAAATCGCGGACCTCAAGCTGCAAACGTTACAAAACTATAGGACCTTTAAGAAGCACACCTTTAGGATGTGCTTCTTTTTTCACTTGTTTACATAAGTTAAAAATAGTTTTTTTCCGGATACTTTTAATAATTTGTTTAAGAAGATTAGTAGTGGCTATAATAGAGAGAGTTTATTATTTTAGGGGGAAACACGTTGGAGAACGCATCATTTGACATTAACTTGAAACAATATTTAAAGGAAAACAAAGATGAGTTTGAACAATATTTATTAAGCCAAGCTGTTAATGTAAAAGATAAGATAAATGATATATTAAGAGTGGGAGATATCGATTTAATCAATAATGCACATACTCTAACACATTATATTATTGATGAAAATACGAAGGATTTGAGTGCTTTTGCAAAAAAGGAAGGTGTGGCGTGGGCAACGTTTTCATTAACGCTATCTTTTAAATTGGAATGGATCCAGGCTATCAGAAGAACCTTATGGATTTTTATCCAAAAATATAGTAATGAGAGACAGTTGATGTCTATTCCTTCGTTTTTTGAGTTAGAAAAGCAGATAAATAATCAAATAGATTATTTTTTAAACGAATTCTTTATCAATTATTCCACTTATAAAGATACTCTTATTTCCACACAAAGCAAAGTAGTGGAAGCTCTTTCGGTGCCAATCATACCGATTACACCAAGTATTTGCATCCTCCCTTTAATTGGCTCCGTAGATATTTATAGAACAAGTATTTTAGAAGAAAAAGTGCTAATGGAGATTGGGCGCTTACATATACAAACATTAATCATGGATCTCTCAGGTATATCAGAAATGGAAACAGAGGTAATAGACCATTTAATGAAAATTATATATGGTACTTCTATGATGGGCTGTGACACCGTTATTACCGGTTTAAGACCGGATGTTGTTAGACAGATGATTCAACTTGGTATTAAATTTGGTGATGAAACAAAAACCTATGCAACATTGCAGCAAGCATTAAACCAATATTTAATCAAATAAAGAAAAGGTGGTTCGTAAAGTTAGACACGAATCACCTTTTCAAATTAATGATGATAATGTTGCATTCTTTGAATTATCTATATTCTATGCGTTCAATAATTGAAGATACAGTAAATGGTGCTTCCTCTTTTGTTGAAATATACTCTCGTTGTATCTCTCCAAAATCCTTCGCAAGAAATTTCCGCATCAAATTTCCTTGTTCATCTTTTTTTTCCATTACAATTACATTGTCGAAATTTTGTATATCTGATTTTACTGTTGAAGTTATAGAGGTAATGTGCCAGCCATCAAATTTAGTCCCAACTTTTAAAGGGATTTCTAAATAGATGGAGATGTCTTCCATCGATTCAAGCTCCTGAAGAGATGGTTTAGCTTCCTCATAGGCTTCACCCTGCTCTTGAATAAGAGTGATTTGAGTCGGCGATATTTTATAAAACCTCCTCATAATCGTACCCCCATTATCTTCATAAGTAGCTACAAAATTTTCGTATAGATAGTGGGTTTTAAGAGTAAAAGAAGCATATTCATTTCCAACTCCTTTAAACTTAGCAGAGGAGTCATCTTCTAAGAAGTATTGTATTAAATTTGTTTCTTCTTCTCTTACAATGTCAGATTGCAGTTGTGAAGGTTGAGTTTCAATCGATTCTGTAGACTGTAAATTTGTACAAGATAATAGAAAAATAATTGGAATTAATAGTACTAGATTAGCTTTCATTATTTTCCGCCTTCCGATTTTGGAGATTAGACGTAGAAAAGTTTATAATGTTTCAATTTGTCTAATTTTTGGTATAGTGAAAAGAGAGAGGGGATATGACTATGAATGTAGAACTTAAAAAAGAATTACCAACTTACCAGGAGCAACAAGACTTCTATATAAAACTACGATCTAAAATCACTGAATATGTACAAAGTAAATCGGGTAAAGCAGGGAAGTTGACTCCATATCTACTATTTGCTCCTGATTTATTTCACTTATTAGTAAAGTCGATGTTTGATGACCGAATAGATGCGAAGAGTAAAACACTAGTGGGTAGTGGGATATTGTATTTCATTACCCCAGTAGATATATTACCTGAAGGGTTAATTGGACCAGGTGGTTTTATCGACGATATTATTGTAGCTACTTTTGTAGTAAATATGTTACTAAATAAATTTTCAGCTGAGATGATTGAAGAACATTGGGCCGGAGATGACAAACTTTTAAACGTACTGAAGAAGGTTTCGGAAACAAGTGATTCATTACTAGGAAAGTTACCGACTAGATCTTTACTTGGACGTTTTATTAAAACTTCAAAAAAAGACAGTATTGCTAAAAGCTAGTCCACACTAAAGGTTCGAAATCATAAAAAAAGCATTGCTATATATAGCAGTGCTTTTTTTATGCGTGAAGTTCTAAAGTTGTAAATTTAATGTCATGTATAGTCAACCTTACATCGTGTTAAGCATACAATACATTATGTAAAGCAACACTTACTTAATTTTGAAGGGGGTATGTGAGCGTGACCTATCAAGAAAAGAAAAGTATCGTCTCCTTAATCAGTGCGATTTTAATTTTTATAACCTTTTTCTTCTTTATGTATCCACAGTATCCAGAAGGAGAGATTGACCTGTCGGAAACATATAGCTATTGGGGATTTTTTGTGCTTATCTTAACCGTAGTTTCAATAATAGCCCACATTGTAATTAGTATTGTTTTTAACATATTTTTTAGAATTACAACAAAAGAAAAAGAACCAGCATTTTCAGATGAGTTGGATAAACTAATTGACTTAAAAGCAAATCGAAACTCTTTTTTTGTATTTATCATTGGGTTTATTATTGCGATGGCCTCGTTGACTATTGGTGAGCGATCGCAGTTGGTATTTATTATCTTGATTGGTTCTGGATTCACATCAGACGTAGTGGGCTCATTGTCTAAGATATATTACTATCGGAGGGGTGTTTAATATGAGTAAACATCTTGTCGGCAATCATATCCGTAAATTACGATTTCACTATGATGAAATGACCCAACAGCAATTAGCTGACAAGGCTGGCGTTACGAGACAGACGATAGTGGCACTCGAGAAGGGAAACTACTCACCATCTCTAGAACTGGCATTTCGTATTGCCTTAGCCTTTAATCTGCCACTAGAGGAAGTATTCTTTTATGGGGACACTACGAATTTAAAGAATAAATAATAGATTTATCTAAAATATATAAAAGGGGGATAATTAATGAATTCAAATCAGAAATCTGCAAAAATTGTAGGGGTTTTGTTTTTACTTGCTGCATTTTCAGCGGTAATTGGACTGTTATTGTACGATCCAATCATAAATGGATCGGAGTACTTGATAGAAGGTTCTGCACATGCTAATCAGGTAACACTTGGAGCACTTTTGGAGTTAGTTCTTGTCATCTCAGTGGTTGGAACAGCAACAACAATGTATCCTATCTTAAGAAAATATAATGAAACTATAGCTCTTTGGCATGTTTACTTCCGATTTCTTGAAGCAGTAATTATTACTGTGGGTATAATCAGCGTATTGACTTTATTAACCTTAAGTCAGAATTTTGTAGCTACCGGTGGAGAGGATCCTACCGGTTATCAGGCTTCCGGGATAATATTAATAGCTATTCACGACTGGACGTTTATGCTTGGACCTCTATTCATGTTAGGTATCAATACAATAATGTATAGTTATATATTTTATAAATCGAATCTTGTACCAAGGTTCTTAGCTCTCTTAGGTATGTTAGGAGCAGTGTTGGTTTTTATTAATGCTTTGTTAGTATTGTTCGGTGTAGTTGAACAGATTTCAGCTTGGGGGATTTTGGCGCTTCCAGTAGCAGCATTTGAAATGATTTTAGCTGTATGGCTACTTTTAAAGGGGTTCAATGAATCTGCACTTTCTTCCTTATCAAAGATAGCAAATTCAAGAGATTAATATAGGCAGTATTTCTGTAAATAAAAAGAGTACAGGATCATGACACCACGTCACAATCCTGTACTCTTTTATTTCATATTATAAGTTTTGTGCGTCTTTCCACTCTAAGAACTCATCATATGACAATTGTTTATCTAAAATAGATCCATCTTCACGGATTTCAATTACGCGATTAGCAATTGTTTGTATGAACTGATGGTCATGAGATGTGAAGATCATCGCACCTTTGAATAATGTAAGACCATTATTCAATGCTTGAATCGACTCAAGATCCAAGTGATTCGTTGGTTCATCTAGTAATAATACATTCGATTCGGAAAGCATCATTTTAGAAAGCATACAACGTACTTTTTCTCCACC
>Ga0209013_10002956_pt1 | contig 15284 bp, 13 predicted proteins | sample Cruoilmetagenom2_FD_187291 | JGI IMG/M metagenome (GOLD analysis project Ga0209013, IMG submission 187291) | Oil polluted marine microbial communities from Coal Oil Point, Santa Barbara, California, USA - Sample 2 (SPAdes) (version 2) | ecosystem: Environmental > Aquatic > Marine > Oil seeps ... | reverse complement strand
GGCGACTAGATCTTTCCGCTCGATGATATTGATTCGCTCCCGCCAGATTTCCTTATCGGAAAGGCGTTCAGCTAATTTGGAAACTTCGCTGTTTTTAATAATGGATAGCCAGACCAGCGGGACGCCGAATTTCAGCTGGATCTGATCAAGCAGTTCCTCGAAAAGATCCTGGTAATTGAAGATGGTAAGAATACTGGTTTCAATTTCATGAAATTTTCGGGCCAGCGCTTCGTTTTCTTTTAGCCGTCGGAGGATCGTATGAATATCCATATATTAGCACACAAGTTTAGCTAAAAGACAAAATATAAACAAAAAGATAGTTTGCGAGTGTGTGGTTTTATCCTCCAATGCCATACTTTTTCATTTTATCATAAAGCGTGTTGCGCCCAATGCCCAAAGCTTTCGATGCTTTGGTGATATTGCCGTTATAAAACAGAAGTGACCTTTTGATGGCATCTTTTTCCAAGGCGCTCAAGGTCATGATTCTATCTGCACCGGGCCGTGGCTTTTCGAACTCATTTTTTCTCAAATAGGCGGGAAGATGTTTTACGAGAATCTCCTCATTCGGCGAAATATTCACGGCATGCTCGACCGCGTTGACCAATTCCCGCACGTTGCCGGGCCAATGGTAGTTTTCAAGCCTGCCTAACACATCCGGCGCCATTCTTTTTATACCCAGGCCCAATTTCCGTGATATGTTTTCAACCCAGTATTGAACCAATAAGCGAATATCCCCCTCTCTGGCTCTTAGGGGTGGAAGCGTAATGCTGATTACGTTCAATCGATAATACAGGTCTTCTCTAAAACGTCCTTTGGAAACCTCTTCGAACAGACTCTTATTGGTAGCGGCAATGATGCGGACATTGATCGGTATGGCATTTTTTCCGCCTACCGGCACAATCGCTTTTTCTTCCAGTACGTGCAACAGGTTTATTTGCATTTCCAAGGACATTTCACCGATCTCGTCCAAAACCAACGTCCCTCCGTTGGCCGTTTCGAACTTACCCGCGCAACCGCCCCGTTTGGCACCTGTAAAGGATCCGTCCGTATAGCCGAAAAGCTCGCTCTGGATCAATTCCCTGGGGATCGCCCCGCAATTGATGGACACAAAAGGGCCGGAACGGTAATCACTGGCACCATGGATTGCCTGGGCAAAAAGCTCTTTACCGGTACCGCTTTCGCCCAGAATAAGAACGGTGGACGGTCCCGGAGCAACCCTTTTCGCTTTTTCTATGCTCTGGTGGATGGCGTTGCTTTCACCGATAATATCCACAAACCTGAATTTAACAATCGTGCCCTTTGCTGGATACGCCTGAAAATAAGTTTTTTTTGTCGACGAAAAAGTTAAAACAAAACCCTTGTTGTCTTTTTTCTCAGAAAAAATCGGATTTGCCATGGCAATACATGATGCCTGTCCATCGGGCATCTTGAAGAGGATCTCTTCTTTAGAGAATCCTGCCGCCTTTGTATTGAAAAAATTTTGCAATCGTCCATTATGCTGGACAGATGCGTTTATGGTTTTTCCCACCACTTCCCTGGGATGGCACCGGAAAGCTTTGGCCGCAACTTTATTAATACCCGTTATAAGGCCCTGGCCATTTACGGCAATGATCCCGTCGGAAACAGAGTTCAGTACGGCTTCTAAATATTTATTGATATCGTGTAGTTGTCCGTATGATTCATCTAAAACGATGCGGTCCTCGATGGCATGGGCCGCAGCGACAATCAGTCCCAGTTGGTGGGCGGTCGCCCGTTCGCGGGGGCCTGATATGTCCAGAAATCCGATGATCTCTCCATTCTGTTTTCTGATGGGAGCTGCCGAGCAGGTCCATAAGTGGTGACTTTCACAATAGTGTTCCGTACCTGTAACCTGGACAGGATGTCCCAAGGCAAGTGCCGTCCCGATTGCGTTTGTACCGACAGATTTTTCCGCCCAATTGGCCCCAGGTCCAAATCTTAATTTATCCGCCTGCTTTAGCTCTTTCAGCCCGCCAACGGTTTTCAGAATATATCCTTCCCGGTCGATTAAAACGATGACAAATTCCGATCCCTGGACACAATGGTAGAGCGTATCCATAATCGGTTTTCCCAACATGGCAAGTTGTTCAGATCGATGCTCCAGTTCTTTTACAGGAATAAACTTTTCACATACGCCCTTTATCGGGTCAACTTCAGCAAGTTGGCATCTGCACCAGGATTGCTCGATTTGATGATTGAAACGGGGATCGTTAATCCGGCCTTTTTTTAAAAAATTCATCCATGTTTTTTTTTCCACTATAGAAGGCAGTTGCCAGGTGCTGCCGTACCACTTGGGGGTGAAAATAGACTTGACTATAGTGTCCGAATCAATTGCCAAGTCACTCTTGACAAAGCAGAACTGATTGTTCTTACGTACCAGGCAGTACATTTAATTTGCTCCCTGTCTTTCTAACCTCCAACTGCAATCCGGCTGTGAGACAGGTCAAAAGTAACTGGAGGGGTAAGTGCGAGTGCTGTAACATCTAAGCCCTTGTTTGATGATATCGACTAATCCATAGTTTAGCTTTATTTTAAACATAGTGCAACCTTTTTGCCCTCATTCCGATGAATGCTCCTTACCCATAACCTTTTGTAAAATGCAACTGCTTGCGAATCAATTCAATATCGGTTTTTATCGGCGAAAAAGGATAGTTACGCATCCCGGGTCCGGGCTTGGAGTTGGCAAAGGGGCGGTTGCAGGCGACTTGGCCGTCATACCCCTCGCACCCACTGGTTCTAAAAGGTTCGCCGGACGAGATGACCGCATCGAGCTTGGTTGCTGGAATGCCGAAATCGATAATTTTCCGGTCCTTATCATAACCGAAGCGCTTGGCGTGGCTGTGGTTTTCGTCAATGAGATACCGGGCCAGTTGGACCCTGCGGTAGTGATCCATGGCCGGCATGGGATGATCGACCATTTGGGAGCCGGGTTCGGGGTAAAAAGAAAACAGGTGGGTCCAGCCCCCCATGTCCTGAATCTTTTGAATGATGTCCACCATCTGCTTTTCGGTCTCCCCCATTCCGGTAACGAAATGGGAGCCGGCATTGCGGGCACCGAAGATGTCGATGGTCTGCGCCAGGCGATTCAGGTATGTCTCCCAGCAATGCGGCCCTCCCACCCCGCTGCCGCGATACCGATCGAACAGAGCCGGTGTGGCCAGATCAATGGCCACGCCGATCTTGTCGGCCCCGGCGGTTTTAAAGTCCTTTAAATCCTGCCGGGTGACGATGGTTGGTGAAATCAGCAGAGATACGGGGATGTCGAAATTGGATCGCAGTTGACGGCAAATGGTTAGGGTGTCACCGATGGAGCGATTGTTGGTAATCTGGGAGATACAGATCCTTTTGACACGCTGCTGCCGCCCGGCAATCCGTTCGATGACCTCGGCCGTCCGGTAGGTGGGCCAGGTCACCCGGATAAAGCTCTTCTCATGATACTTACCGGATCGCTTGTTGGACAGGCCGCAGTAGGCGCATTGTGCCGCGCAGCCGCCCTTGTATGTCAGCAGCAGGTTGATGCAGTAGAGTCTGGCGTTTCTGTAAAAGATGCCCGGCTTGAAACCGAGCGTCATGGCCGCAGCCAGACTCATGCGCAGGTATTCCGGGCTTTCCGGAATGTTGGAGCGGTGTTGATCCATTAAGGTATCTCCTCTTCCTCGCACCCTTTCTCTGCCGCTAAAGATTCTACCGGGTCCCTTATTGCCAGAAGAGGGCTGACAGGTCCCGGGAAACGCTGCAGCATGTTTTCTGATAGCGGATGTTGAGACCATAGGCCACGGCCTTTTCCACGGCCTCTTCGGAAGGCAGCGCCAAACGGTTGACCCCGGCTTCGATGGCTATCGCTTCCATGCGGTTGTTGCCCCGCTGACGGGCACAACCCAGACTGATAGGCGTTTGCGGCATGGCAAAACGCACCTCGGCGATGATTTCCGCCACCGCCTCCGGCGAAGGAGAACGTGTTTTTTCCATCGGCGTGCCCAAAATGGCCATCAAGGAAACGATTACCACCTGCTGCACCCTAAACCGGGAAATCATGGCCACGGCGTTTTTTTCTCCCCGCATCTCGCCGTAGTGAATGCCGCAAACAATGTGAGGTACAATCGGAATCCTGGCCCGCTGCAGGGAAGCCATCGCCGCCTCAATACGATTCACCCCAAACGGTACATGATAGACGGTTTTAAACGTTTCATCATCGCCGATGACGTCGATCAAAGCCTGGTCCACACCGGCCTGTTTGAGACTGAAGGCATCCAGATCATCGACTAGGCCGCTGTGAACCGAAATGAACAGGTCCGTTTCGGTTTTGATCTCCTTAATCGCCGGAAAGAAGCGATCCCAGGGCAGCCGGCCTCCGGCATCGCAGCCACCGCTGATCAAAACACCGTGACTGCCCTTTGCGGCCAATCGACGGCATCGGGAAACCAGTTGATCAGGGGATTTAATATGAATCATGCTGTTCAGAATCGCCCCCTGACAATGATCACAGCCAAGAATGCAATCATTGCCGGTTATCGAGAGCGCCGGATAGTTTCCTGTGGCACCGTCGAGCCTGAACATGCCCGGTAGATAAAAGATGATGGTTTTACCGAGATACCGCCAGGAAAGTTCCCGGGCTGCTTGCAATCGCTCGGTAAAAGATGAAACGTTACACATAGTATTCACGGAACGCAATCCAGCACGACCTGACCGTGCGGGAAAAGTCTTGCCATCCGGATTCCATGGTCTGGCGGCGTTGGTGGGCACGGTCCAGGGTGTCCTGGAAAAGGCCCTGCCACTGGTCGTCGTAATGTTTCATCACGCTGACATCGCCTTTTTCGACGGCCCGAGCGGCCCACGTTCCCGCCATCTCCCCGCAAACGACCGCGTTAGATATCCCGGCGCCGGTGATGGGATGGGTATGGCCGGCGGCATCGCCCACCAGCGCCATGTTACCATAAACTGCTTGCCGAACCGGTTCCGCGGGTATCCAGCCGGCGGTATACCTTGCCGGTTCTCCTGTCACTTTGCCTTCGGCCTTGAGCCGGGCAATGAATCGATCCAGCACAAACCCGATTCTTGTATGACTCCGAGGCGTATTCTTCAGTCCGATGCCGACGTTGGCTACATCCTTTTTCGGAAACAGCCACCCATAGCCGGCATAAATTTCCGGATCGAAGTAAACTTCGGTCCAATCCATCGGTTCCATCAGCGGCAGCGTAACCTGTAACCCCGGAAGCAGATTACGGTTGACGGCCCCCACCCATCGACCGACGGTGGAGCGGGGACCATCGGCACCCACGATTATTTTGGCACGAACGGTGAGATACTGTCCGCTTTTTCGTTTGAGCAGTACGGTTTCATCATCGATCCGTTGAAGTGCCCGCGTGGAAACCATCAGTTCGGCACCGGAATCTGCAGCTGCGCGGATCATGGCCTGATCAAAAAGATCTCTGTGAATGGTAAACCCCGGGGCTCGTGTTTCCTTCATCGGTTCACCCGGCAGGTAGGTCTTCATCCCTCGGGTCCGCTGAACAATGAAGGACTTGTCTAGATTGAGGCGGCCCACCAGCATGGCCGGAATGTACTCGGCACATTGGATAGGCACCCCAACAACCTGCTTGCGGTCGATAACCAACACCCGCATGCCTCGACAGGCGGCTGCCAATGCCGTAGCTCCGCCGGCGGGTCCGGCCCCCACAACGAGAATGTCACACGATACCGTGTTCCTCATACCATCCCGCTATGGCTGCGTTCATCCGCAGCCGTTTGAAGTACCGTTTCCAGAAGTTTCAGATCCAGGGTGGTCTGGCTATCGAACTGCCCGGCATAAGCCTGTTTTGCCTGATCCAGATCATAGCAGGTGGTATTGTCGATATCCAGCAGGATCCCCGGCAACCCGGATCTTTTGAAATCATCCACATGCTTGGCGAAAAAAGGCTGGCAGCAGCAACCGATGTATGCCGAAACTCCGGCTGTTTTCATCCGTATTAATTCATCCCAAAGGTCTTCGAAGCTGACAATGCTGATGACCTTCATTTTCTTGCTCCGCCCCATGGTCCAGGCCGGTCCGATGGAACACCCGGCCTCTCCGCATATCTTACACCCTTTTTCATATCTCAAATCGCATTCGGTGAGTTTCGCACAATAGGGCAGCAACAGCACCGACGGCTGCCTTCGAATCACCTCTTCAAATGATCCGTTGGCAACGGAGATCAGGTTGCAATGCGCCAAAGATATGCCGTATTTTGAAATTTCAACCTTCTCAAGGCACTGATCAAGGGGCTTGACAAAATCTTCGAAGCGCAATCCTGGAATGACGATGCGCCCCTGGTCAAAATAGTTACGGATGATCCCATGCAGACGGTTGCGGTCGAGGGGTGCGCCCCTCAGTTCGGCTTCCAGGTTGTAGAGGGCCCGGCTGGGAAAGGAGAGAAAATCCCCGGTGATATAGATATCTTTGAGACGCTTTTGGGGCAGATTGATCACCAGGGTAAAGTGCACCATGCCGGCCGGCGCCTTGTAGGACGCCTGCACCGCTTCACGCTTCTGAAAACGCGGTTTGACGTTGTCGACCCACCGAGCGGACCGAAAATGGGTCAGTTTCTCCTCGAACCGCTTTTGTTCTTCAGCTGTTAATCCACCCAGTTCAAGTTTTATATCCAGGCATCTTTCAAACCCGAGCTTGATGGCCTGTTTGATGCCCGCCAGAGCCGGGGCATCGCCCAGTTCCCATTTCAAGCAGGTGACCCGGTCCCTGACCGAGTCGATCTCCTTGGCCTTAAGTTTTTCCACCGGAATCCGCAGCGCCCTTAACATGGTGTTTACATCGAAATCCACCAGCAGGGTGCCCTGAAACATAAAGGCGCCGTCTGCCTCTGTGCCGCCGGTGCCCGAAATCTTGCGACCGTTGACCTCGATGTCGTTGCGCGGCCTGAACTCGGCGTTGATGTCCAGCAGCGCAAGGGCCGCGACCACCGGCTCACACAGGGTTTCGAAGAGATGCGTATTTGGGATGGCAGTATTAAAAAAAGCCTTGTCACAGAATACTTCCCAGCCCAACTGGTTCTCATCGAAAAAGATGGCCCCGCCACCGGTAATGCGCCGGTTCATGTCAATCTGGTTCGCCCGGCAATAATCGGTGCGTATCTCTTCGGCAATGGCTTGGTGAAAACCCACCAAAACCGCCCTTGGGGAAAACTGTAAAAAACGAATGGTGTTAGGTGCGCGGCCCTCGCCTTTTAGCTCAAGCAGGGTTTCGTCCATGGCCATGTTTTCGGCCGCCGTCATGGGCGGCGTGTCTAATAATCTCCAGGTTTGCATAGCGTATTCACCTATTGGCCGGAACTTAAAGCGTAATCAATATCAGCCTTTCCTGCTTTGACAGCTGTCCGCGCTAACCATTATGTGGGCGCGCCGGATCGGTCAGCGCCTTGTGTATGAGCTGGGTAATATCCATAACCTCAATGGCGACCTTATTTCTTCTGGCATAAGTGGTCATGGTGCGCACGCACTGCTGGCAGGACGTTATCACCGTCTGGGCGCCGGTAGCTAGCACTTCTTCGATTTTCCGTCTGGCAATTTCAGCCGACAGATTGGCGTCGATCATCTCCAGATTGCCACCGCCGCCGCAACATTTGCAGTTTTCACGATTGTTGGTCAATTCGACAAACCGAATCCCGGGAATGGATCGAATAATTTCCCGCGGGGCGTCATACTCTCCCGATCCTCTCCCAAGATCGCAAGGATCATGGTAAGTTACCGTTAAATCCATCCCTTGAAGCAAAAGGCGACCTGATTTGATCAGCCCCCTTAAAAAGCCGGTGACATGGGTGATCTCAAATTCACGCGGGTAGTACTCCTGCCACATCCGGTAACAGGAAGGGCAGGCAAAAACCATCTGCTTCGCCCCTTTGGCCTTTACGGCATCGACATTGTTTGTGATCAAACCATCGAGTTGTTCAGCGAGCCCGGCGCCGAGCAGGGGAAACCCGCAGCACCACTCATCTTCACCCAAGAGGGTAAAATCGATCCGGGCCGCATCGAGGACTTTTACAAGAGCCATGGGAATCTGTTGGGCCAACGGGAAAAAGGATGATACGCAGCCGGTAAAATAGACCAACTCGGCCCGATCCCTGATATAGCCGTGATCCGGGGCATCGGGTATATCTTCCACCCATTCGGCCCGTTCTTCGTTGTCCTCTCCAAATACGTTGTGACTTTCATCCAAATTTTCCCGGATCATATCAATTTTTCCGGGATACGCATCAGAATCCACAAGATCCCGGCGAACAGAATGCCAGAGTTGCGTCAGGTCTATCCCTACCGGGCAAACCTGGCGGCAGTTCCCGCATAAGGTACAGCGGAAAACCGTAGTGCTGAAAGCGCGCAATTCCTCAGCGGTCAATTCTTTGATGCGGAAAAATTTTCGCCAAAACCCCGTTCGCGTCTTCAGTATCCGGCCAAGTTTCGTGAGGCGGTAAACCGCCGATAGCTTTCCGTCAAGACTGCCGGCAACCGCCGGGCATACATCAGCGCAAGCCTGACAGTTCGTGCAAGCCTGTATCTGTAAAAGCTGCCCGATGCTGTAGTGCCTATTCGACATGTTAATCCTGCTTGTATTTCTCGATATCTTCCAGAAGCCATTTTTCAATATCCGCATGGTCATGGATCAGGTTGTTCAGTTCGTCCATGTCGGCCGGTTTGATTTTATACATCCACCCTGTATTGTAGCAATCCTGGTTGATGAGTGCGGGCTCGACCTCGAGTGCTTCATTTCCCTCAATCAGTTCGCCATTGACCGGCGCGTAAACCTTTCCCAGCCATTTACCCGATTCCACCTGGGCGAATTTTTTACCGGTCTTCAGCTTTTTCCCTGCAAAGGGGATCTGTATATAGACAATATCGCCCGCCATTTGTTGGGCAAAATCGTCCATCCCCATGACCAGTATGTCGCCCTCGACTCTCACCCAGTAATGGTTTTTTTCGTAGTACAGACCTGCGGGCATGTGGTATCCTTGAATTTCCATATCCTTGTTCCTTTCTGTTGAATGGGTAACGGGGCCGAAAATCGGGAAACAAGCGTTTCAGATTTCATTTTTCGCACACTCCTTGGATTCCGATCGGGTATTGATGATCAGTGCGATGGGGGCTGTTATTATATGAGACATGCGCGTAAAGGGGATCAGCGCCATAAAAGCACCTACCAGGATCGCGTGGGCATACCACACATAACCGTACGTATCCGTTAATCCGCTCATGCCTCTCAACATCAGGCTGACGCCATACCCGAAAAACGCCCATCCCGCCCCATCGGGCCAGCCGGTCATGGCAATGCGTAGCCCCTCCAGAACAAATCCTGCTAGAACGATCAGGCCAAGCAACGCCGGCATGCCCCGGCCCGGTTCCGGCAGCGAGGCGATATTAACGATCTGCTCATTTCTACTGCGTATAATGGCGGCAGCCGTCCCGGCGAGGATCATGAGGCCGGTCAAGTCGAAGAGAAAGGCGCGCATGGTATGGTTCTTATCCAGCATCGCCACGGTTACGGCCCCGTCCGGCAGAAAGATCGAAAGAACAAGTGCTGTAAGGCCGAAAGTGAAACGGAAAAGTAACGGAAAAAAGATCAGCGCATGGATGATCCAGCGGGTCGGTGACAGCCGGAAAAGCCGTTGCAGAAAAAGCACATCTGCGATCACCGCGTTGAGCAAGCGGAAAAACTTATCGGGAAAAAGGGCGCCGGGTGCGGATCGGGTCTTAGCTTCGGATTTTTCGCCGGACCGGTGCGCTCCCTTATCGATTGACCCTGAGAACCAGACAGTACCGAGTCCGACCATGCCTGTCAGAAATATGAATAAGGAGACAAGGGTCGTTTTGCCGCCCACCGAGAGAGTAGCGACATGACAGGGCATGCACAGGATACTTTTGGCGGGCAGTATCATGGATGATGCGCCGAATGTATTCCCCTTAAAATGGCAGTTTCCGCATCGTGCACCAGTTTCTGACCGAACCGCCTGATGGGGCGGCAATGCCATGCAGGGCCGGAACATACCGCTAAAGATGACACTTTCCGATTCGGGGTCTGTCTCAGGAACACCGCCTTTCATGTGACAGGCCTTACAGGCAACCCGGCTGTGGGCATCGTGAATGACCTTTTCATCGTGGGGCGCATGGCATTGGCGGCAATCAACCGGAGCGACCTCCTCATGGTCTTCCTCAATCGCCTGGGTGTGACAGCCCAGACATTCAATGCTCCCGTGCACGGACAATGCATGATCATCCGCCATTTCTTCATGGCATTCCATGCATTGGGCATTTGTGTAACCATCACCGGCATCGACTTGTACTGCAGACACCGGTGGGCATCCGATTAGAATAGCAAGAATGACTATTTGAACAATAAACCTTTTCATATCCATATATCGGTTTACATCCATATGCCTCTTACTGGCGGGTTGGCCGCAATTCTCAGCTACCGGTGGAAACCATACTCTAACGTAAAGTACTGGGGTTTCAAATCTTAAAACAGCTCGTCGCCACTCTTTCCGCCCAGACCCGGGTGGCCGTCAAAACGAACCACACCGACGGCCGCCTTACCTGCCACGGCCTCTGCAATGCGCGCTGTACCCTTGTTTCCGAAACCACCGCACAGCTCAATGGCCTCTATCCCTTCGTCGACTAGTTTGATGGCAACTGCTTCGGCCTCTTTGTAGTTGCCGGCCGCAACCGCAGTCAATTCGACTTGCGGCGTGACCACTGTTTGCCGGTCTTTTTGCGGATCAACCTCCGGCGCCAAAAATATAAACGCTGCTTTTAATGCCATTTCTTTCCCTCCTTTCAGTTGGGTTTAGCGTTTTCAAATCCATCCGCCACGTTTTGGAATGTTACCGGCCCTTTGCCATACTCCGGTGCAAGGATTTTATTCTGCATGGCAAATGCCATGGCTCGGTCCACATCCACAACCAAAGGGCCGTCTGTCGAAAGACGGATGGTCGCCTTCTGTCCCCTTTTGATTTCTATTTCACGTTCACCATCTAGCGCCAACACACAAGGATTGAAAATGATATCCACTTCTTCGCCCGGTGCCATCAGTTGCACTTCTTCCACAGACACGGTTTCAACGACCCCGGGGGCAATGGGCGCCGTGACCGGCAGTCCATTGCTGCCTAATTTCAGATGCATGCTGAATGGCTCGGCAGGAGCGATGGAACGGAGCATCCCGCCGATGGAGGAAAAACCGATACTTGCCGGGCTGGAGCGATTCAAAAAAACCTGTCTGATTTTATCCATTTTCCATACGGCACGTGAACCGATAAAAATATCATCACATACCACTGCATCGACGATCGCAACATCGGTAAGCTGCCCTTCGACGACAACTTCAAGCCGGGTGGAAATAAAAGTTCCTTCTTTGCGAGAGACTTTTCCAGTGGCGATCAGGCCGGCGGCCAGCCCTGCAATTGTTCCCTCAATCATGTAAGGGAATACGTTGTTGGTGCCGGTTGAGACCGGAAGAAGGGGGATTTGGCCAGCCCCCTTGGCCACGACCCGGTTGGTACCGTCGCCGCCCAGGGTGACAATACAGCCTGCTCCTTGTTCGGCCAGCAAACGCGCCGCTCTGGTGGAATCGCGATGATCCGCCTTGGTGCCGAACTGCAGCCGCTCAGCCTCCATGTCAACTTGCAAACCGTCCAGCGCCCGTTCTACAATCCCGTAATAGTCCGGCATATACCCCATGCGGTGTACGCCTGCAGCTTGAAGACCAAGCAGAAGGCGGCGGACAATACGGACTTTTTCCTGATTGTTAAATACACTCCCGTAGGCAACCAGTCTGCGAATATCAGTTCCAGAGGCTGGATTGGCGATAATGCCGACCAATGACATCTTTCTAACCTTTCTCTTTTTCCACGTGTCCGTTGGGGTGCAAACATCAGCGGGTATCTTAACAAGGCGTTAGCGGGTTAAGACACCCAGCCGCTGCTATTAGGGCCTCGGCAATAAATAATTCCATCCCGCCCAGGCGGGACTGGTCTTTTGGTCCGTCTACGGCGTTACATCCACCGGCACATATCCTGATATGCACCGGCGGATGTGCCTTGTAGACGAACCAAAATCCGGCGCGATCTTGCGTAATTATTTTTTCCCGTGACCCTTACGCCATCACTTTTTTAACAGCATCAATGAGCTGCTGCTCGCTCGGTATGTAGGCCTGTTCCAGCGGCTGTGAAAAGGGAACCGGGCAAAAAGGCGCGGCCACGCGCAGGATCGGTGCATCCAGGTAATCAAAGGCTTTTTCAGCCACCAGTGCGGCAATTTCGGCCCCTGATCCGGCGAATTTCACTTCTTCGTGCACGATCACCAGCCGGTGGGTCTTTTTGACGGATTCGATAATGCTCTCATCGTCCAGCGGGTTGAGCGTACGCGGATCCACCACCTCCACACTGATCCCGTCAGCGGCAAGCTTTTCGGCCGCGCTCAAGGCGGTATGAACCATATTGGCCGTGGCCACGACAGTGACGTCTTGACCTTCGCGCTTGATATCGGCCTGGCCAAAGGAGATGGTGTACTCCCCTTCAGGAACCTCCCCCTCAAGAGCATATAGCATTTTATGTTCCAGAAAAACCACCGGGTTGTCGTCACGAATCGCTTCGATCAGGAGCCCCTTGGCATCATAGGGCGTGCTGGGCATGACCACCTTCAGTCCCGGAAGATGCATGAACAGGGCTTCCAGACACTGGGAATGCTGGGCTGCTGCCCCGATCCCAGCGCCGCACGAGGCGCGCATAACCATGGGAATTTTGGCTTTGCCGCCGAACATATATTTCATCTTGCCTGCCTGATTATAGAGCTGGTCCAGGGCCACGCCGATAAAATCGACAAACATCAATTCAATAACCGGTCTGAGACCGACGGTTGCCGCTCCCACCGCTGTCCCTACGATCGCACTTTCGGTAATGGGGGTGTCCTTCACCCGCTTTTCGCCAAACTGCTCGAGCAGACCGGCAGTTACTCCAAAGCATCCACCAAAAACCCCTACATCCTCACCGGCAACATAAATATTGGGATCACGCTCCATTTCAACAACATGAGCATCTTTTATCGCTTGCGCAAAAGTCATATTCGGCATTTTTCAATCCTCCTTTTTGGTTTCCGTTTTTTTATCGATGCTGAGCCGTTAAGTGCCTAAGTGTATACATCTTCCGTGAGTTCGGAGACATTCGGAAACGGGCTTTCTTCGGCAAATTGTTCGGCGCCTGCCAGCCCTTTTTGAAGCGTACTCTTAATCTCTTCAATTTTGCTGTCTGTCAGCAATTCCATCTCCAGCAGTTTTTGTTCCAGCCGCGGAATCGGATCTTTTTCTTTCCACTCTTCAAGTTCCGCGTCATCGCGATAGGCACAGGGATCGCCTTCAAAGTGGCCCCTGTGGCGATAGGTTTTGCATTCAATCAGAGACGGCCCCTTACCCTGCCGTGCACGGTTGATGCCTTCGGCGGCCGCTTCACAGACAGCAACAACATCATTTCCGTCCACAACCACACCGGGTATATCGTACCCTACCGCGCGGTCGGCCACGTTGGGAACGCACATGGAATCGCGCGTACAGCTAGAGATGCCGTACATGTTGTTTTCATTAATAAACACCACCGGCAGCTTCCAGCATGAAGCTAGATTCATTGCCTCATGGGTGGTTCCCTGGTTGGAGGCGCCGTCACCGAAAAAACACACCGCCACACTGTCATTACCCAGATACTGGCAGGCCAGCGCTGCCCCGGAAGCCAAAGGCGGGCCTCCGCCCACAATACCATTAGCACCCATAATGCCAAGATCAAGATCGGCAATATGCATGGAGCCGCCTTTTCCTTTGCAGTATCCAGTTTTTTTGCCGAATAGCTCGGCCATCATCAGCTTGATGTCTCCGCCCTTGGCAATGAGATGCCCGTGTCCGCGATGGGTGCTGGTGATATAATCCTTGTCGGTCAAATTCGCGCAAACGCCTGTGGCAACAGCCTCTTCACCCACATACAGGTGGACAAAACCCGGAATTTTCCCGTCCGCAAAAAGCTCGGCGACACGATTTTCAAAAGTTCGAATCTTGACCATGGTAGTATACATCTTAATTATTTGTTCATTCGTCAGGTCCATTGCTTTCCTCCCTATTTTTAAGATTGACAAAACAGCTTCATAAAATACTATCAGTTTCTCTGCGTTAGGCTATCCCTCCTTTCCCATCCCAAAAAGCGTTTCTAATTCGTCTGGATGAAAACCGTCACAGCCGCGTTGGCCACGACGATTTGATCACAGTCCGTTGCAAAATTGGGCACACACAGCCCTTTGGCGATCATCCCCCCTTCAACCGCTCGTGCAGTTTTTTGTCCGATGGGGGCGATGGCCTTTACCTGCTCCAAATCTACTTCATCCGGCCTTGGAGAGGCCACCAGAATATCCACCTGCATGGCCTGCAGGTCCTCAATTCCCAGAATTTCCACCAATCCGCACAGACAGCTTCTGGAAATGGCGTTCTTTACAGCCCGGCATGCGGCCTTGGTGACGTCTTCTCCGTGCAGATCCGCCCCTGTGCCGATTTCAACGATAAAACGTTTTGTTTCCATCAGCTTGCCTTTCTGATCTGATCGTTTCCGGATGCGCTTTGCCATGCATCCATCATTTGCCCGGCACGATAGGAGCTTCTTACCAACGGGCCGGAGGCCACGGATGTAAACCCCATACCGCGGGCAGTTTCGGCCCACATCTCAAATTCTTCCGGCGGAACATAACGCGCCACCGGCACGTGACCTTTGGACGGTGCCAAATACTGCCCCAGGGTAAGCAACATACAGCCGGCATATTTTATATCCACAATGGTTTTTTTGATCTCGTTCTCCGTTTCGCCAAGACCCAGCATAAGCCCCGATTTGACCAAAAGCCCCCGGCTGAAAGCGTAGGATAGTACGCATAGCGAGCGCCGGTATCCAGCCACAGGGCGAATCCCGGCATACAGTCGCGGCACGGTTTCGATGTTATGGTTGAACACGTCCGGCCGGGCTGCGCATACCGTATCAAGGGCAGGGATGGCCCCGTTAAAATCCGGCACCAATACTTCCACGGACACGCCGGGACATTGTTTGCGGATCTGTTGGATGGTCCCGGCAAAATGCCCGGCGCCCCCGTCGGGCAAATCATCCCGTGTCACAGAGGTGACCACCGCGTGCGTTAAGCCCAACTGCTGCACTGCCATGGCGACCCGTTTGGGTTCCCCGTCATCCGGAGCACGGGGTGCTCCCTTGTCCACT
>Ga0209013_10002955_pt1 | contig 15288 bp, 14 predicted proteins | sample Cruoilmetagenom2_FD_187291 | JGI IMG/M metagenome (GOLD analysis project Ga0209013, IMG submission 187291) | Oil polluted marine microbial communities from Coal Oil Point, Santa Barbara, California, USA - Sample 2 (SPAdes) (version 2) | ecosystem: Environmental > Aquatic > Marine > Oil seeps ... | reverse complement strand
CTGTTTTGGAACATAATACAAAACTGGATTAGTGTGAAATATTCCTAATGCACTAGATATAGCTCCAACCACAAAAGGTGCATATGGATGAGACCCAGTAAAAACATCTAGTAATAATCCTTCAGTATAGGTCTCCTCAAACTGACCCATTACATATTGGTCTTTAAATGCAACCGATTGCATATACTGAACAGCATTTTTTCGAAGTGCTCGCATTACATATTCACGACCATCTTTATCTTCTAAACGTAAAGATTTTGATTGATGTCCCCCTCCTTTTCTAACAGGAACTAAACCTCCAAAAAGTGTATCTAAACCAACAGTTGGCACTACAACTTTAGTATTGTAATACTCTCTATAGCGCTTTCCCCAAATAAATCTAAAAGCGGATCCTTTAGTGGTTTCTTCTTCAGAATAAATAGATGCAGCTTTTAATAAAGGGAAACTTATATCATACTTAGGGATAAAATCTATTTTATCTGATGGATATATTTCTTTTTGAAATACCATTTTATGATCTTTGGCTGTATAAAACCTTACATAAGAAGCGCCATTTTTAAGTACATCTAATCTTGCATAACCAGATGCTCCAAATGAAAACTGTCCGCCATCTACATTTCTTGTTGCAGAAATTTTAGAACCAGAACCACTTACAATTTGCGGTAAATTATCTTGCTCAAGGTATTGCAAAGTATGCTCATGGCCTGAAACAAAAATAGCTTTGTTATTTTCTTGTGCTAAAGTCACCATCCGTTTCTTAAACTCAATATATCGCTTGTGCTGTAAGTCTGCTGGAGAAATTCCACTCGTTTTTCTTATAAAATTTGCAACGGAACCCAAAACTGGAACTGGTATATTATTATCTAATGGGAATAATTGTTGTTTTAAAGAATACTGACCTCCATGTGGTCCATTTGTAAACATAGGATGATGCGCAGCAATAATTGTAGTTTTTCCTCTAGCTTTTTTAATTAAACTTTCAAACTCTTCAAAAAATTTATCTCTTGTTTTTATTTCACAATCGTCATTTATAGCTGGATGTTTATCCCAATTTGCTAAATACCATTCAGAATCAACTATAATCATTACAATATCATCAGATATATTAACTTTCTTCAGTGGACAACCATTCTCTGGCAGAAAGGTATTCTTTCCTAATCTTTTTTCTATATACTTTTCTTGTCGTTTTAACCCTTTTAATCCATCTGAATACCAATCATGATTTCCTGGAATAAAAATAGGATCACCCTTAAAATCTTCAAGAGCATCAGCTTGAACGTTTAATTGATGTTCTGCAAATGCTCTCCCTTTATCTTCCTTTTTAGGCAAACCATTTGGATAAATATTATCCCCTAAAAAAAGAGCAGTACTATTTTTTGAAGCTTGACTTAACTCCAACTTAAAAGCTTTTAAAGCTTCTGATTCTGAACCTAAAGGCGAATTTCCAGCATCTCCAATTAGATAAAACGAATGTGCTATATCATTATTTAAAATAGTTGTAATACGATAGGAATCGCTGTATTGCGGCTTGTAAGTAGCACATGCGTTTAACAGAAATATTATAATAAAAAGTGTGATTACCTTAAACTGAATCTTCATTTTATTTAATAAAAATTTCTTTAAAGATATTAAAAATAAGTGCACAACTTTAATCTATTAAAGCTGTTGACTTTATAATGTATTACTTAGTAATTATCCTTTAACTTACTTTTATGCATTTGTCGAAATTTAGATAATTTAGGTTCTATAACAAAACTGCAATAACTTTGCGTTTGATTATTCTTATAATAATCTTGATGCTCTTTTTCTGCTTCATGAAAAACATCTAAAGGACTTAACTCTGTAACAATAGGTTGTTCATAGTATGACGCCATTTCTATAATAACTGTTTTTGCTAATTCATTTTGAAAATCATCATGATAAAAAATTACTGAACGATATTGTGTTCCCATATCTGCACCTTGACGATTTAAAGTAGTTGGATCGTGGCTAGTCATAAAAACAACTAATAGATCTTTATAGGAAACAATATTTGCATCAAATGCAATCTGAATTACCTCAGCATGACCTGTTAATCCAGAGCATATTTCTCTATAGGTTGGTTTTCCTGGCACATTTCCTCCTGAGTATCCCGAAACTACTTTTTCAACACCTTTTATTTCATTAAATACTGCTTCAGTACACCAAAAACAGCCACCTCCAAATGTGGCTAATTGTAGATTATTATTTTTCATTTGTAGTCTCCTTTTCTAATTGCATGGATTCAGAATTAATACAATAACGCAATCCACTTGGTTCAGGACCATCAGGAAAGACATGTCCTAAATGAGCATCACATGTATTACACATAACTTCTACACGAACCATCCCAAAAGCAGTATCTCTATCATATTTAATTGCATTATCTTTTATGGGCTGAGTGAAACTTGGCCAACCTGTTCCAGAGCTGAACTTTATTGTAGAATCAAACAAAGGGGTATTACAACAAACACAATTATACTTTCCTGCATCATGAATACTACAAAGAGCTCCACTATTTGGAGCTTCAGTCCCTTTTTCTCTTGTAATTCTATATTGTTCAGGTGTTAATTGTGCTTTCCATTCGGATTCATTTTTTTCGACACGTCTATCTGGTATTGGATTTCCTTTTATAGAAAAATTAATAACATCTTTCCAAGTAAGCATAATATTTGTCCTCTCTTTTTATAATTTATAATAAATACTTTTTCAAGATATATATAGTCATAATAACACTCAAAAACTTACACTACTATTTTATAAATACATCTGAAAGCATTAATGAAATTTACGACAAATCATTATGTTTACTAAACTTTAATTTCATCTATTTAAAGTTTAGTATTTTTACTAAATAAATCATTGTTTTATGGATAATCTTATCATTGAAGTTGAGAAATATGTCATTCATCTTTTAAATGAAAAATTAGATAATAGCTTTGTGTATCATAATCTTGCACATACTCAAAGTGTTGTTGAAAAAACAAAAGAGCTTGCTGAACTAGCTGGCATTAATGAGGTTCAAACATACCAGTTACTTTTAAGTGCTTGGTTTCACGATACTGGATTTATAAAAAGTATAGACAATCATGAAGAGAAAAGCATCAATATAGCTGAAGATTTTTTAAAACAACATCATGTTTCTCAAGATGATATTAATGCTGTAAATCAATTGATTTTGGCAACTAAAATGGATTACGAACCAAAAAATATTTTAGAAAAAATTATTCGTGATGCAGATTGTGCTCATATTGGTAGTAAAAATTTTGCAGATATTACTAATCTACTTCGAAAAGAATGGGAATTAGCTTGTAATAAAACTTTAAGTGATTTTGAATGGTTAGAAGAAAATATAAACTTCCTTACTAATAAGCATCGTTTTTATACTGATGAAGCTTCATCAAAATGGGATAAAATTAAAGGAAAAAACTTGTCTCAATTATTAAAATCGCAAAAAAAGCTTCAGCAAGAGACTTCAAAATTAAACCAAAAAAAAGAAGAATTAGATTTTAAAAAAAATAAAGTTGAATTGCCAGAACGAGGCATTGAGACTATGTTTCGTGTCACGTTTAGAAATCATATTACTTTAAGTGATATTGCCGATACAAAAGCCAATATTTTATTATCTGTTAATGCAATTATTCTATCACTTGTTCTGGCTAATTTGGTGTCTAAATTAGATAACAACCCATATTTAATTTGGCCTACTGTAATTTTTGTAATATTTACAATAATTTCTATGTCGCTTTCTGTTTTAGCAACTCGTCCTAATGTAACTAGTGGAAAATTTACAAAAGAAGACGTTGCCAATAAAAATGTGAATTTGTTGTTTTTTGGAAATTTTCATAAAATGAGTTTGGAAGATTTTGAATGGGCTATGGGTGAAATGATGAAAGACAGAGATTATTTATATTCATCCATGAAAAAGGATTTATACTTTTTAGGAAAAGTTTTAGATAGAAAATATAAGATTTTACGTGTAACTTATACTGTTTTTATGATTGGAATTATTGTTTCTGTAATTGCATTTGCAGTTGCGTTTCAGTATGCATAAACTTAATCTTTTAATTCCTTCATTAAATCATTATATGTATAAAAGGACTTATCATTTTTACTTTTATGATATAATACACTTACACGAATAGCCTTTAACCCAGTAACCGCTTGCAAATCTTGAAGTTCAACAATCTCGACATCATTGTCTAAGTATTTTTTTGCTTGTAAGAATTTAATATAACGTAGGTACTCTAATTCATCTTGCTTTTGTGAATAAACAATAGCTATTTTTCCTTTTTGAGTAATACGCTCTTCAGTTCCTTTTATTAGAGCTTTGTCAACACGCTTTTTTACTACTTCATATCGTGCATTGTAAGTTCCATCTACATCAAATTGCTTTTCATCCATTCTAAAACTAATTGATAATGGCTGATTAAACACTAAAATCATTGATGAAACATCTAAATGTACATGTAATTCTGGTTTCATTAAGTAATATGAGTTTTCCATTTCACACATGACTTGCAATTGCCATAATCTCAAATTATATAAATAAATAGGATTAAAATTATCTTCTTTAGTAATAGACTCTCCTATGTACATATTATGCTCAACACCATCTGTTTTAAAACGCTCAAAATAATGTGGATACATTAATTGTGCTTCATTTTGTTTTCTATCTAAAAGTGAAGACATTTCATTATTTATAACCGTAATGGTATCATCATATTTTTTTCTATGATGATACCATACATTAACCTTATCATCAATACTTTCAAAATACGCTTCAACTTGTGATTTTAATTCTTCAAAAGTTGAAAAGTGTTTTAATAACGAGTCCATTTCATTTTTAATAAACGCTGAAATTTGCTGTTCACTATCGACCTGAAAATTAGAATCTAAACCTTCTAAATAATCATTGATTTGAAATATATATTGTTCATAAATAGGCAATGCTTTAATTTTAAAAGCAGACTCTAATATAGATTTAACAGCTGTTAATTGCATGCTCAAATCTTGTCTTGTAGCCCAATTTCTAGCTTCTGAAGACCCTTTGATATCTATTTGTCCATAAAGAGGATATATGTTTTCAAAAGCAATTTTATTAAACGTAGATTCTTCGTCTTTGAGTTCACTATTAATGAAATTCTTAGCCTCTTTTCTAAACTTCCAATGTACGCTAGGGTGAATTGAAGTACACTCCTTTTGAATTATCGCTTCGATTAAATTCTCTTCTTCCTTTACAGAGCGTTCAACAGCAGATACAATAAATGGCATGACATCTGTTAATTTATTCGCATTAATACTATTTAAAATCCTTGGCCTATCTGACACCAACTCAAGTATTCCCATTAAGCCTTCATCATTTGCTATAGGAGCAAAAATTGCACTTTTAATCCCTTGATTATACAGTGTTTTGATATGTGGCGCCTTTCCTTTTGATTTTTTAAATGATTTTTCAACATCAGAAACAGTCACATATTTATTTTCATTTAAAAGTCTATTGTACGACCAATTACACAAAGCATCTGAACAATCTGAATTTTCATGGTTATTTAATAAAAAGCTGTTCATTCCAGCTCCATAAACACGTTCAAAGATATCTTCTTCTTTATTATAAATAGAAAAACCTACTCTAACTTCCTTAAGTCCTAAAAGCGATCTAAAAATTTCATGAAAGCCTTCCATAAAACTTTCATCCTTTGGGCTATCTTCACCAATTAATGTCGTCTTAATATTTGAAATAGATTGGTCGTCTGTTATATCAAAAATATTTGAAATCACAAACCCATTAAATATATAGCTATTTGGAGGGAACTTTTCTTTCCAAAGTTCAATGTTTTCAAAATTATCTAATAATTCATTATAATCCTCTTGAGTGATTTTTGGTGCGTTTTTAGTTGGATTAACCTCAATAAAATCTGCGTTATATAATATTTTATAATAGTGCATAATACCTTTAGCATCTGGTATTTCATAATAAAATGGTCGTTTAAAATTTAAATTATACCCATAACAAATACCTAAAATAATATTACAAGCTATAATGTATCTTTCATCCTCAGGCATATTCCTTATTTTAAGCTCGAAATCTTTTCCTGCAGATTCTATAATGTTTTTAAAACGTTCGGATGAATTAAAAATTAGATTATGAAATGGTACTGAAGCTGTTTTAATTTCATTTTGAGTTAAAATCGAACTAAAAGAATCTTGAAGAATTATTTTAATCTCTTTCTCTCTTGTTTTAAATAATGAAACATCACTAAAGCCATCTCGCAACTCTGGAAAATCTTCTGCAACTTTTAAAACACGTTTTGCTCGTCTAGAAATAAGCTCATCTTCATGTTTAACAAGATTTTCATACTGCTCAAAAAGCTTGTTAAAGCCTACTTTTAACTTTAAAGGGGAATCTATATTTTCGTTAATATCTTGCATCTCATTAAACTCTTTATACAAAGTTACAAATTATTGTTTTAGTCGTGAAGTTATTAACCACATAACAATTTTAATTGTTCATAATATTTTAACTTAAAAATTAAGAATATCTCAATAAACTTTAGTTTTGATTACATATTAACTAACAAAATAATATTATGTTCTCAAAAACAAATTTAATTTCGACGCTTGCTACTGCTCTTTGGGCTTATTTTGGTGGCTATTTAGTTTGGGTAATTATTGCTACTCCTCTTATGGAAGGTCATGAAGGCACTGCTACTGGAGTTTGGAAAGAAGTTCCTGATCATTTACATTTAATACTTGGATGTATTATTTTTGCATTCGCATACTCTACCCTATATTCTAAATGGTCTAATGGCTCTCATGGATTATCAAATGGAGCTCAATTTGGTGTTTTGTTTAGTATAATGTTAGGTCTTGGTGAAGGGCTAATAAACTTGGCCGTTTCAAATACTACTGATTTAATTGGTACTATTATTGGATTCGTTCTTTCCATAGTATTTTATGTTGTCATGGGTATTTTAGCAAGTTTGATTTATGACAAGTTTTCTTCAGCAGAATAAAGTTTAAGAACTCAAACCTAAAAAAGCTTCAACATATGTTGAAGCTTTTTTTGTGCGGGCGGGGAGACTCGAACTCCCACACCTCTCGGCACTAGATCCTAAGTCTAGCGTGTCTACCAATTCCACCACGCCCGCAATTAAGGACTGCAAATATAAACAATAGTTTAAATATTCAAATAGCAAATTTCTATAATATTTATTCTTTTCAATGTTGTACTTTTGAATAAACTAAAATCTTCTCATGGACAACATAAAATCTTATATAAATCAGCATAAAGATCGCTTTTTAAATGAATTAATCGAACTCCTTAAAATACCTTCTATTAGTGCAGATTCCGCTTATAAAAACGATGTGCTTAAAACAGCTCAAGCTGTAAAAGTAAGTTTACAAAAAGCAGGTTGCGATGTTGTTGAAGTTTGCGAAACAAAAGGCTACCCTGTCGTTTATGGAGAAAAAATGATTAATTCTAATTTACCTACAATTTTGGTCTATGGTCATTACGATGTGCAACCAGCAGATCCGATAGATTTGTGGGATTCATTACCTTTCGAACCTATTATAAAAACTACAGAGCTTCACCCAGAAGGTGCGGTTTTTGCTCGTGGCGCTTCTGATGACAAAGGACAAATGTATATGCATGTAAAAGCATTAGAACTTATGACGGCAACAAATCAGTTGCCTTGTAATGTAAAATTTATGATAGAAGGTGAAGAAGAAGTAGGTAGCGAAAGTCTTGCTGCTTTTGTTGAAGAGAATAAAGAAAAACTTAAGAATGATATTATCCTTATTTCAGATACTGGAATGATAGCGATGGATACACCATCAATCACAACTGGATTGCGTGGATTAAGCTATGTTGAAGTAGAAATTACTGGACCAAATAGAGACTTACATTCGGGATTATATGGTGGTGCTGTTGCAAACCCAATTAATATTTTAACAAAAATGATTGCGTCTCTTCATGATGAAAATAATCATATTACAATTCCTGGTTTTTATGATAAGGTAGAAGAATTATCTCTAGAAGAACGTGCAGAAATGGCAAAAGCTCCATTTTCTTTAGAAAATTATAAGTCTGCTCTAGACATTGATTCTGTTTATGGTGAAACTGGTTATACTACAAACGAACGAAATTCTATCAGACCAACATTAGATGTGAACGGAATTTGGGGAGGCTACATTGGCGAAGGTGCAAAAACTGTTATCGCTAGTAAAGCGTATGCCAAAATCTCTATGCGATTAGTTCCTCATCAGGATTGGGAAGATATTACAAAACTATTCACAAACCATTTTGAAAGTATCGCTCCTAAAGGCTCCAAAGTTAAAGTAACACCACATCATGGTGGACAAGGGTATGTAACTCCAACAGATAGTATTGGCTATCAAGCAGCATCAAAAGCTTATAAAGACACGTTTGGTAAAACTCCTATACCACAAAGAAGCGGAGGAAGTATTCCTATTGTTGCTCTATTTGAAAAAGAATTAAAAAGTAAAACTATACTTATGGGATTTGGTCTAGATAGTGATGCTATTCACTCACCAAACGAGCATTTTGGTATCTTTAATTACCTTAAAGGCATTGAAACTATTCCTTTATTTTATAAATATTTCACAGAGCTTTCAAAATAAATAAATACTCATTTTAAATGTATTTAGGGCGTTTGCTACTCCATTAAAATGCAGTAGCAATGCGCTTTCCCAAGTCGCTTTTTTTAATAAAAAAGAGCTCCTACAATTGCTCAATCGCTAACGCATAATAAAAAATAATGATTCTACATTTGTAGAATTGAATTATTTGTTCTACATTTGTAGAGAATATTCTAATTCTGTAGAGACATGCAATTATCAAAAACTGAAGAAGACTTAATGAATTACCTCTGGAAACTTGAAAAAGCGTTCATGAAAGATTTATTAGATGCTTATCCTGACCCTAAACCTGCAACAACTACCGTAGCGACACTTTTAAAACGAATGACAGACAAAGGGTTTGTAGATTATAAGCGTTTTGGCAATTCACGGGAATATTATCCGTTAGTTAAAAAAACAGCTTATTTTTCTAAACATGTAAATGGTTTAATTAAAAACTTTTTTAACGATAGCAGTTCACAATTTGCGTCGTTTTTCACAAAAGAAACCAATCTTACAAAAAAAGAATTAGAAGATTTAAAAGCTATTATTGATAGTGAACTAAAAAAGAAACCTAATTAATAATAAACAACTTTAAATAATATGCTAGTTTATATCCTAAAATCCAGTACATGCCTTGTTGTTTTCATGCTGTTTTATAGTTTCTTTTTAGAGAAAGAAAGCATCCATACTTTTAAACGTTTTTATTTACTTACTGCCTTAGCCCTTGCTTTTGGGATTCCATTAATAACTTTTACTCAATATATTGAAACTCCCCTTCAAGTTTCACAACTCGTTTTAGAAAATAACACAGCTGAAACTAAAGAAGGTTTATCACTTTATTTCCCAATCATTTTATGGAGTATTTACGGCTTAGGTGTTCTAGTTTTTGGGATAAAGTTCTTGTTTAATTTATCACAAATGATTTTTAAAATCAAACAAAATCCAAAGCGTAGAAATCATAAAACAACCCATGTTTTATTGCAAGAATCAATTACTCCACACACCTTTTTCAGTTTCATCTTTTTAAATAAACAAAAAGCGGAGATGCATCAAATTCCTAAAGAAGTTATTTTACATGAAGAAACCCATGCGAGGCAAAAACATTCATTAGATATCATATTAACTGAACTTATTCAAGTCGTCTTCTGGTGTAACCCTATACTATACATAACAAAAAGAGCTATAAAATTAAATCATGAGTTTTTAGCAGATCAAGAAGTTTTAAATAAAGGGGTTTCACCTTCTACATATCAACAAATCCTATTGGCATTCTCATCAGATGCTAGAGAACCTCAATTGGCAAATGCCATCAATTATTCATTAATCAAAAAACGATTTACAATTATGAAAACACAAACATCAAGGAAAACTATTTGGATACGAAGTCTGCTTTCATTTCCACTATTAGCCATTTTACTATTTAGCTTCAGTAATAAAGAAATCATAGAAAAAGAAAAGTTAGATCATGTAAATGAACGTATGATAGTTAATCAACAAAAAGCAACAGCAGCACAAGTTGCAGAATACAATAAATTAGCCAAGAAATATAATAGCATGCCAAAAGACAGTATGATTATTAAAAGTAGTGATATTAAACGCTTAAAGTATTTATACAGCATCATGAGTGATAAGCAAAGGAAAAAAGCTGAACCTTTTCCAAATATCCCTCCTCCTGCACCAAAAACTAGCAATTTGCCAAAAGTTAAGGAGATTACAATTCCTCCTGCACCAAAAACGAGTAATGTGCCAAAAGTTAAGGAAGTTACGATTCCTACTGCACCTAAATCACCAAATGCTCCAAAAACTGAGGAGATTACACCTCCTCCTCCTGTACCAGAAAAAGCAACTCCTGCGCAAAAGAAAAAATATAGTGAAGCAATAAAAAGCTATAATCTTAAAGTTGCAAAAATGAAACATGTGAAGGCAGAAAACCAAAAACATAAGCTTAAAAAAGATGAATTAGTTAGAATTAAAGAGGTACAATTAGCAGAACATAAAGAGAAAATAAAATTAGAAAAGATGGCTTATAAAGAAGCTAAACTCAAACAAGTAGAACTTAAACAAGCTTATAAAGAAGAACAATTAACAAAAGTTCAAAAATTAAGAGAAGAGAATGAAGCCTATTTAAAAATTAAAAAAGAAGAACTTAAAAATAGATCTAAAGAAAAGAAAAAGTAATTTATTTATTTTAAGAATAGTACATAAAAAGTAAAAGCCTCGAAATTTCGAGGCTTTTTTTGTAACAAATTATAACTTTTTGCGTTCTAATACTTTATCAATCAAAATCAATCTCATCATGTTAAAACAATTTTTCATTATCTGTTCAGGTTCTGACACCGATATTTTAGACCAATGCTCAATTGGAGAGCAAAATAAATATGCTGGTATTGGTGCCACTGTTTTCTTCACAGCTGTTATGGCATTTATTGCGGCTAGTTATGCTCTATTTACTGTTTTCGATAATTCTTTTATCGCTATTGGTTTTGGTATAATTTGGGGGCTATTAATTTTTAATTTAGATAGATATATAGTTTCAACTATAAAAAAGACAAATAATATTATCGATGAAATAATACAAGCATCGCCACGAATTATTCTTGCGGTTATTATAGCGGTTGTAATATCTAAACCTTTAGAACTCAAAATTTTTGAGAAAGAAATCAATCAGGTGCTTTTAGAACAAAAAAATGAACTCACATTAGCAAATAAAGATCAAATAGCTAAACAGTATTCACCGTCAATAGACATCATAAATAGTGATATTAAAAACTTACAAAATCAAATTGATACTAAAGAAGCTGAAGTGAATGCCTTATACGACACTTACATCTCAGAAGCAGAAGGTACTGCAGGAACAAAACTTTTAGGAAAAGGCCCTGTTTATAAAGAAAAACGCGAAAAGCATGATGCTGCTTTAGCTGAATTAAAACAACTTAAAGAAGAGAATAAAGCTAAAATGATTTCTTCAGAAAATCAAATTGCTCAACTTAAAACAGATTATAATTCTCAAGTTTCAAACTCGCAACCTATCATTAATAATTTTGATGGATTAATGGCTCGTGTTAATGCCTTAGGTGAATTACCTTGGTTACCATCACTCTTTATCTTTCTATTATTTTTAGCTATCGAAACATCTCCAATATTTGCAAAACTACTATCTCCAAAAGGAGAATATGATTTCAAACTTGAAGACGAAGAAACATCTGTAAGAAATTGGGTAGAACAAAAAGTTAACGAACGGAAAATGGTACTAAATACAGATATTGAAATCAATAACAAAGTATATTCTGATATTACAAATGAAGATGAATTATATAATTATAAACGTAAAAAAGCAAGAGAATTAATGCAACTACAAGCGGATGCTTTTTTTAAGCAACAAAAAAATATCCTTTAAATACAATTAAGCAACATTTGAAGATTTCAAATGGTGATATAAACCTCTATGCCCATAACCTATTATTGAAAGATTTTTTTCCATTGTGATAGATTCATTATGAAGTTTAGCTATAGCATTTATCCCATATCTGTCTATATCTTCTAATTCTTCAATACTTATGGTAAGTTTATTTACTCTATCAAAAATATTACGAAATTCTTCTTGAAAAAGATGAACATTTCGTCTATTAAGTATTCCTTTAATCTTAAAAAAATTATTACAATTGGTGATTTTCAAGTTCATATAACATAAATATTAAATAGGTGAAACAATAAATTTGGCACTATTAATTTACTATAATTTCTATAAAATAAAATGAAATAAAAACTAAAATCGTTAAACTGTTGGTAAGATTAGATAATAATTTACTAAGTGTTTTTTATAACGACAAACAACACACTATTAGAATTTACATTGATTATTTTTTAATTCTAATCAGGTGTGCTTTAGTGTCAACTGGTTTAAAAATCACTTTAGTAGAAACTGGGTATTCATTTAATAAATGTTCAGGGCGTATTGGTCGTTTAGTGAAATTACCACCACAATTAGAACATACATGTTGCAGAGTAGTTTCAACACAAGAAGCACAAAATGTACATTCGAAAGTACAAATCATAGCTTCATCAGAATTGTAAGGTAATGCCTTGTTACAATTTTCACATGTTGGTCTTATCTCTAACATACTTAAATTTTCTTTACGTATTTTGTAATAATCACAATTTGTGTCGGCCCAACTTTACCTTCAATAAACTCAGCATTTTCATGATCTAAAGAAATTCTGCGAACTGCTGTTCCTTGTTTTGCAACCATACTAGATCCTTTTACTTTTAAATCTTTTATAAGAACAACAGAATCTCCTGCTTGAAGAACAACACCATTCACATCTCTATGTACAATTTTATCTGTATCGTCTTCACCTTCACCAGTTGCTTTAGCAAATTCTAAAACATCTTCATCTAAATACATCATATCCAATAAATCCTGAGGCCAGCCTTCTGTACGAAGTCTACTTAACATTCTCCATGCTAAAACTTGTACTGCAATGTGCTCACTCCACATGCTATCATTTAAACAGCGCCAATGGTTGGCATCTGTAGTATCAGGATTTTCAACCTGGTTTATACATGTATGACAAGCCAATATCGCTTTATCTAAAGATTCTGTTTTAGTAGGCGGCAAAATATATACACTAAGATTTTCTTCATTTGCACATAATTCACATTTAGAATCACTACGCTTTTTTAACGCTCTTTCTATACTCATTTCTATACTTTTAATTATACAATAATACAGCTTAAAGACTCTTAATACAAATTAGTGATTCATAAAAAAAAGGATGCTAATAGCATCCTTTTTTTTAAATAAAATCTTAAAAGTTATTACATATGAACATAGGTGTAAATATAATCTCCATGTACACCAGTAAAATATTTACCTCTATTTTTACCAACAGCTTTTTCTTCATCTGTTAATTCTTTAATTAATTCTTGAGTTTTATCAAACATTTTGTCTAATTCCCCAACAGACTCTACTATAAAAGCTTCAATATATTCTGTTTTATCTGCACCCCAAGCATGTACACTAGGGTAATATCCTTTTATAAATTCGTTATTCCCTATAATTTTGTCTCTTCCCATTTGAAGTATCTTATCAAATTCTTCATCAGACCCATCTTCATAGTTAGCAAAATGGCTTTTACGAACATAAAGCGTCATGTCTTTAGTAGGCGCTTCAGCCATAAGTTTAGCATAAGGTAAAGTTGCATAAATCTCATCTGAATGACGTAAGTCATAATAAGCATCTCTCTTTTTAGCTAAAGCTTTTCTTGCATCTTCATCTGGCCAAGCTTCCTTTTCAAGTTCAGCATTTCTTTTACCTACTTTATCAATAGCTTCCCAACTTGCATAAGTTTGAACATATAGTAACTCTGTATTATCAGCCGTAAATTGATGCATATAATAAGAAGCACTCACTACAAATTCATTCTTTCTTACGACTTTGTCTAAATATTCTTTTTCTAAAGCTTTCCATTCGTCCATTTCAAAATCATCGTTATCCATATTCCAGTGCATCGTAGTTACAGTAAGATACTTAGGCCTTTTAGGTTCGTCTTGAGAAAAAGATGTTGTACTAAATAGCAAAAACATAATAGTCATTGCTAAAAAAAATCGATTGGTTGTTTTCATAATTTGTTAAAATTTAGTTAGTATAAATGATTAATAATAATTCAAAACTAAAGGCAATAAAAAATCAGGCTGCCTAAATTAGTGCCATTAATCAATTAAAAAGGGGAGAATAACTTTATTGATTTAAGCGAATATACAAAATATTATGATTTTTATTAAGAATTCAAAAAAAATAACAGATAAAAGCTGAGTATTAAATAATTTTTAAAGATGTTTAATATGAATATTATTATTAGGATTATAAAGTGTCAAGAAGTTTTTTAGGCATTCCCTTTATAATCATATGGTATGAATGGTCTATAAGTTTGAGAATAAATTGTGGTTTTAATTCGCCTTTATAAATGTAAACAGAATTCCAAAGCTTTTTACTCATATGCCATCCTGGCTCAATACTTTCAAATTCTGCACGTAACTCTTGAGCATAGTCTTCATCGCATTTTAAATTAAGAAATTGTATCCCTTGTTCCCAATCTTTAAGTGAGGTAAGTAAAAACATTTTCCCTAACACTTTAAATACTAATACATCTTGGTCGAAAGGAAAAGCTTCAGTCACACCTTTTTTGCTTAAACAATAATCTCGAAGTTGTTCTATATTCATTTTAATATACGTTCCATAACTTTCTCAGAATCCTTCAATTCGTTAAAATCAAAGTGCTTATATAATCCGTGAGCATCAGATGTCTTTAACACCCATGTTTTACATTTTTGAAGTTTAGGCTCTTCAACTATCGCTTTCATTAATTGTTTTAAATATCCATTTTCACGATATTCAGGTAAAATAAACAAATCCATAAGGTATGCAAAAACAATATAATCTGTAACTATACGAGCAAACCCAATCTGCTTTTCATTTTTGTAAACACCAAAGCATAAACTATTCGCAATAGAACTTTGAACGTCTACAATTGGTCTTCCTTTTGCCCAATAAGAAGTTTTTAAAAAATGATCAATCATATCAACTTCCAACCAGCTCTTTTCTAAAGAAATTTCAATCATTTT
>Ga0209013_10002954_pt1 | contig 15288 bp, 16 predicted proteins | sample Cruoilmetagenom2_FD_187291 | JGI IMG/M metagenome (GOLD analysis project Ga0209013, IMG submission 187291) | Oil polluted marine microbial communities from Coal Oil Point, Santa Barbara, California, USA - Sample 2 (SPAdes) (version 2) | ecosystem: Environmental > Aquatic > Marine > Oil seeps ... | reverse complement strand
GTCATGAGAGAAAGTTTTTTTGTTGTGCAACTCAAAGATAATTTGAGATACTTAAATTCTTTCTCTCTTTTTTAATCGTTTAGGACGCGATTGGTTTTAGATGAATAATTATTTGTATTCTAGTATAGAATACTATCTGGTATTCATTATTTATCTCTTTTTAGTGTAAGATGAAAAACAACTCAGAAAGTTTGTTTAGATAAAAAGGTTTTTATCAAATAATTTTCGTCTGGAGATGGCAACTAATCTTATTCCTGCTATTCAAATTTGTGTTTGGATAATAATTACATAGCGGAAATTAAGTTTCCAACTGACAAATGAAAGAGATCGATGATTGTCCATTCTAATTTATTTTATTGGATTCATTCGAAACTTTATATTCACTTTATAATGATGTTTCTTCGTACTCTTTTTTTCTCGCTGATATCTTTCTGATCATCTATTTTTTTTAAGATATTTAAATATCTTAAAATTGACGATGTTTTAGAATTGTACACAGAATTTAGTTAATTTTATAGCTATATTGATATTGGGAATTAGACTTGTAAAACCCTTAATATTTATAGGATAAGAGATTATGGATAAGGATTTTGTACAAATAATTGAAAAGGTAAGAACCTGTCTTTTTAAGAAAGGGGTGAAAGATTTTTCATTGAAGAAACTTAAGAAATTTGGTGTGTCGCAGACTGAAGTTTCGAAATATGTAAATTCTGAGGAGGAATTGGTGGAGAAAATTCTTGAATACGAACGAAGATCATTTGAATCGATTTTTCTGGAATATAATTTCGAGGGGCAAAATGCAATTGATATACTTTTTATTGTGAGTCAGGAAATTAACTCCAGATTCGAGCGTGTTTCACCGTCTATAACGATAGAGTTGGAGCAATATTTTCCTAAAGTGTATCGGAAGCATATGGATGAAAGAATGACATTTATCTTTGATAAAATTCAGATTAATATCCAAAAAGGGATGGTTCAAGGGATGTACCGTGATGATTTAAGTGAGGAAATGGTGGGAAGAATGTATCTGTCAAAATTAGAGGATATGCATAATCCAAAATTGTATCCTCCGGAAAGATTCAAATTTGGAACTATTTATGATACCATGATTGATGAATTTGTGAAAAGTATTGCCACTGAAGAAGGTCTGCGGTATTATAGACAAAGAAAACAACTATTAGGAGTACTAAGTTTTGGAAGATAATATTAAAATTTCCTTAGCGCCCATACAAGGATATACCGATTGGGTATTTCGGAGCGCATTTCAAAAATATATTGGGGGTATAGACGAATTCTATACTCCTTTTCTTGTATTACAGAATGATGGTTCTATTAAGAATTCTCACAAAAAAGAGGTTGATCCTCGTAATAATCTAAATATTAATTTGGTTCCTCAATTTGTTGCAGGCTCTGTAGCTGAATTCAAATATTTTGAAACATATTTTTCAGATCTTGCTTATTCAAAGATGAACTGGAATTTGGGATGTCCTTATCCTATGGTAATGAAAAAAGGACGCGGAGCTGGTTTGTTACCTTATCCTGAAAAGATTAGAGAAATATTGAAAGAAGCTTATGATTCAAAATTAAACTTATCTGTGAAGATGAGACTTGGATTAGAAGCACCTGAAGAAATTTTTCCAGTTTTGGAGGTGCTGAAAGATTTTAATTTGGATGAATTAATATTGCATTCACGTACTGCAAAGCAAATGTATAAAGGTAATATTGATCGAACAGCTTATGCCGAAAGTGTGATCGCCTATGGGAAAGAAATTACTTATAATGGTGATATTGCTTCTTTGAACGATTATCAGGAATTAGTTCTCCGGTTTGATGATTTAAGGAAGTTCATGATTGGTCGTGGTGTTTTGAGTGATTTGTATTTGCCAAAAAAAATTAAGGGGCTGGAGATTCCATCTTCCAAGGAACGTAAGGATATATTGAAACAGTTTCATAATGAAATTTTTTCTGAATATAGTTCTCTTTTATGTGGGGAATCTCAAGTTTTGCACAAAATGAAACCATTCTGGGAATATTTTGCAAATCATTTTCAAGCTGAAAAAAAGGTTTATAAACTGATTAAAAAAGCAGTTGTAATAAATAAATATGAAAGAGCAGTGGATTTTGCTTTTCAACAAGATCTGAAAGATTAAAAAACAGATTGCTGATAGGAATATATTAATCGTAATTACAGTGAGTAAATGACATAGACATTAGAGCATACCGATCAATTTTTTCATGTTGCATTTTATAATCCTGTCCGTATTTTAAGTTCTGCGATACTAAATGGAGGAAACCAATTTGCCGATCACTTTTTTAACCTAAAAGTGATGCTAATTTTATGGGAGAAAAAACAGTATTTGAAGCTCCAGATAAGACATTGACTAATTTTTCTAGTTCTCAAAATTGGGATGGAAAATGTGTGGGGATGATGACAGCTGCTTTAATTACTCCATTTCAAAAAGTCAGAATTGAAGAACAAGGAGTTTGGATTGAAGTACTGCTCACATCGGGAGTGTCAAATGCTCGAAGAGCAGGTGATACAGCAGATTATCAATTAATGCATGAAAAGACAAATAAAGTTGGTGCAATTAATATTTTGGTAATTACAAACGCTAATCTAAATAATGCAAGTATGGTTGAGTGCATTATGATGGTGGCAGAAGTAAAGGCTGCATGTTTACAAGATTTAAAAGTGCTGAGTCCGATTAGTAATAAGATTGCAACTGGAACAGGAACGGATTCTACAGCTATTGTATCAGGAAATGGACCTTCAATTGCTTATTGTGGTAAGCATGTTTTATTTGGGGAGATACTTTCAAAAGCTGTTCACTTAGCACTGCGTAAGTCTTTATCCTCATTTAAATAGTTCTGAATAAATTGTACTCTATTGGTAATAGCAGGTTTTGGTAATTCTATAACATTAAAACCCAATTCGATATAAATTTCTTTCAGGAAGCCATAGATCTCAACGGAATCATTAAAAGATTCGGGTCTTTCTGTATCATTAATAAAAATACCATGCCAGGGTGGTGCAAGAATTACTGTAATATTATAATTATTGCACTTCTGATAATATTTTTGAGGAATCATAAACCCTCCTCTTCTCATGTAAGCAATGATATTTGGTAATCCCCTGTCAAAAAAATAATAGTTGGATGAATTGCAGAGCGTAAGTTGTTTGTGCATTTCATGATAGCAAATATCTGCAAATCCCTTTAAATTTAGCCATGGTAATTTGTTTCCCCCTATCCTAATTTGCTTCCTAATAATTATTCTCGAAATTTATTCAAATCCATTATGGTCTTCATTGATCAAAGCATCCAATAAACTTGATTTTCCAGATTCTGGACCACTGGTTATGATATATCTATTATTAAACATATTTACTTCCTGTTATTCTTTTTTAAGATGAGAATATACCAAATCCATATTCACATTTTTACGAATAAGGTCAGCCAATCGGTTATATTGAGCTTCTTTAAAAGCTGTATAATTAAAATTGGGTTGCTCATCTGTTTCATAATCGCTTAACAGATATTGTATTACTGTAGGATTATCAAGAATACCATGAATGTAGGTTCCCCAACAGTTTTTATTTAGGTGGTAACCGTCTTCTTTAGTATTCGATAAATGATTTAGAGATTTTTGATTGTCAGGAATAATTGTTTCCCCCATATGAATTTCATATCCCTTGCATTCTTCTTCGAAATTGAGAAACTGAAATTTGCATTGTTCTGTTAATTTTTCTCCTTTTAGTGTAGTTTTTATAGGAAGTAGACCTAGACCATTAATACATTTTAAATTATCTTCAATTCCAAGGGGATCTTTAATTTCGGTTCCCATCATTTGGTATCCACCGCAAATTCCAATTATTTTTTTACCATTCTTGTATGCTTCAACTATTGTTTGTGCTATACCGTTTTGTTTCAGTATTTGTAAATCGGAAATTGTATTTTTGCTCCCAGGAAGGATGATAATATCTGCTTTATTTATTTCGTTTGCTTGTAAGCTATAGTAAAGATTAATTCTGGTGTCTAGCTCTAAAGTATGGAAATCTGTGAAATTCGCTATTCTTGGCAATTGTATTACTACACAATTAATTTTATTGCTTTTAAAAGAATTAAATTTCTTTTCAAGGCTCACCGAGTCTTCTTCTTCAATATGAATATCACGGAAATAGGGTAGAATTCCAATGATTGGTTTTCCCGTAAGATCTTCAATTATTTTTTTCCCATTCTCAAAAAGAGCAATATCTCCTCTGAATTTATTAATTAAAATTCCTTTTATTTGATTTCTTTCCTTGGTGTCTAATAATTGGATGCTACCGTAAACACTTGCGAATACGCCACCTTTGTCGATATCGGCAACTAGATAGGTCACAGCATCTACCTCCATAGCCATTCTCATGTTGGTGATATCTCTTTCTTTTAAGTTTAACTCAGAGATACTACCTGCGCCTTCTAAAACAATTGGATTGTATTTATTGTTTAAACGAAGAAATGCTGATTTAGCTTCTTGAAATAAAGCTAATTTATTATTACCAGAGAAATAGTCAATGGCGGATTGTGTTCCAATGGGTTTTCCGTTAAGTACAACCTGTGAGCTTTTATCATCGGTTGGCTTTAATAGTATGGGATTCATGTCGGTATGGCATTCCAAACCACAGGCTTCAGCTTGAACCGCTTGAGCTCTTCCTATTTCAAGTCCTTCGGGAGTTGCAAATGAATTCAATGACATATTTTGAGCTTTGAATGGTGCCGGAGAATATCCATCCTGTTTTAGAATTCTACAAAATCCCGTGTTTACTATACTTTTTCCAACATCTGAGCCGGTTCCTACAAACATTATTGGTTTCAGCTTTTTCATTTTGGTTGGTGTTATTCGTTTTATTAAAAGTATCGTAATTTATTTTGTCAGGAATTAAACAGGTTAGAAGCACTTATGAACGTGATAGTTGTTCTTTGTATACTAAGCGGTTGTCATTTATTAAGATGAAAAATCTATACTTAATACAGTTGCTTGATTCCGAAATATCTGTTTTCCTGTTGCACTACAAAAATAATTTATTAATGCATTTGTTTTATTGTTTTAAAGCAGTTTGCTTCCTTTTGCTGAAATTTGTTTTTTCCTTCGATATTTTTAGTCAGGAATTGAGTTTATTCGTTCTAAATTTGAAAAATGACTAAGATTAGATTTTATTTGGTTATAAATTATTAATAATTTTGCCTTTATTGTAATGAATTGTAACAAGATGATTGATCGAATAAATATATAAATGAGATTACTGTTTTGTTATTTGTAAAAAGATGTACTCCTAACTATTAAAACATGAAGATTCATATTGATGAAGTTGATCAGAAGATATTGTCGTATCTGATTAAAAATGCCAGAATTCCATTCCTTGAAATTGCAAGGGAGTGCGGAATATCAGGAGCCGCTATTCATCAACGAGTTAAAAAACTTGAAGATGCCGGTATTATTGATGGATCAAGGTTTATTGTAAAACCAAAAGCTTTGGGGTACGAGGTGTGTGCCTTTGTTGGAATTATTTTAGATCATGCACATCAATACAAAATGGTAGTTGATAAAATAGATGCCATTTCCGAAATAGTAGAATGCCATTTTACTACAGGAAATTATACTTTCCTGGTAAAAATGTTGTGTCGCGATAATGAACATTTAATGGATGTGTTGATTAATACTTTGCAAAATATTCCTGGGGTTTCCAAAACAGAAACATTCATCTCTCTGGATCAAACAGTAAACAGGGAAATTAAATTATAATTATATCATAATTCATACTCAAAAAACAATAAAGGGATCCTCCAAAAGGTTCCCTTTATTGTTTTATGCCATTATATATTTGATGTTTTTGTGAGTACAAAACATTTAAAGAGTGAATTTTATTCTTGTTGCTGAAAGGGATGAAGATGACTGTTGTATAGATTTTCAGTAACAAATAGAAAAATTATTATTACTCCTGATTAAAACTTTATTTGTTACGAAAGGAAGTAAATTGTGTAGTTAAAATTAAAATAGTAATATTTTCATTATTAATATATATTGTTATATTTGGTGGAGCATTAATTCTGTATCTATTAGCTCTTCAAAAACATGAATGAAAAAGTTTCCTATTTATTGTTGCTTTGCATATTCTTGCTGGGAATTTGGTTATATATTTCATATAATAATGATTTAATTGTGCAGATTCGGATTCACAGAGATGGGGCAGAAATGCGGAATATATTTTATTTGAAGGATAATCAAATGAAGGTTGTTGCTGAAAATAAAACAATTATTTTTCAGAAAGGGAAGATGGTATTATTGAATCGTAAGCATAAAATATATTGGATGGGCAAATTGGAAATGTTTGATCAAAACCTGACGAATTACCGGAAACAATTAGTGCATATACTATCAATTAACAAATGTGAAAAGAAAGACAAAATATTACAGGATTTTAATGCTAAAAATAGTGAGAGTAAATCTTACCCAATAGAAGATTGTAGGATTAATATAACCCCTGATTTTGAGACTATTGCCGGATATGTTACTCGTAAATATCAATTGGTTAAAAACAATAGCATAGTGGAAGAAGTTTGGATTGCAGAAAATTTTAAAAACTATATTCGTTACAATCTGGATTTGAATTTATACAATGATTTTATGGACAGATTGTTGCAACAATCCAAATCTCCAATGTATGAAAATCTGGAATTGTTTATGAATGTGGTGAAAAATGGATTTCCTATGAAGATTCGTACGTATGGAGAGGGAAATTACACAGAAAGTGAAGTGATAAGTATATTCAAAAAAAATCTTGATGATTCGATTTTTGCGATTCCAAAAATATATAATGAAGTGAATTTTGATCAAGTAATGAATTAATGCTTAGATTCTGCAGAGAATGGTTTGATAAAGTCCTGAATTTTTTGAAGATCCTGGCTAGCACGAATTTTCATCAGCTTCGAAGCAACATCGGTCTGGTGTTGTAATAAGAAAATAGATTTTTGCAAATATGTTTTCGCCTCCAGAAGTGAGTCTGCTGATTTATTTACTCTTGTTTTTTGATAATTAAATACAATGTGTGCGAATCGATAATATTCAATCGCCTGATCGAATTTATTAGATGGATTTGTTCGTGAAATCTCTATGCCTGTCTTTAATCGTTGTTGCGCTACAGGAAGCTGATTAAATGCTTGCAAGCTATCCGTAAAGTGATAATTGGGAGTAGTTTGCTTTTGTTGAATAAATTCAATTATTCGTTCTTTTCCTGCATTAAAAATAGTGAATGGCACGGGCTTGTCTATAAATTGCCACAGAGGGATTAATGGTAAATGATCCTCGATAAATTTTTGTGGAGAGACCATGAATAATGCGTTGGTTGCTGCTTTATTTTTAGGTGAATGTTGAAGCGTTGCACTTGCCCAGGTTGGATCGAAAAAAAACCATTGATCATCGACTTTTACGACATTCCATGCATGACTTGCTCTATCATAGAGGATACTGTTTTGTTTTACATAGCCAGCAATAGTATAGGATTCGAAACCAGATAGCTGGCATAGGGATTGAAAAAGATTTGAATAACCTTCGCAAACTGCTTTTTTAACGGTGAGTACACATACTGGAGAACTGCAGTTTTTGGTTCCCATATAAAATAGAATATCGGGATTATAAATTAATTCAGCTTGATCTTCATATCTGATATGATTAATTATCCAAATATAAAAAGCTCTTAGTTTCTCCGTGTTATTTTTTGCAGAGTTAGACAAGTAATTGTGAAGAGAAAGCAAATTATTTGAGACAGAATCAGGTGCGTTTTTCGCATATTTGTCAATCTTGTGGAAATTGCCATTATACTGATATTGAGCATCCAGTTTAAGATGGCAGAATATTATTGCCAGGAATATGAAGGATGTTTTTTTCAATATTTTGCTGCTTTTAAATGCCTTAAAACACTTTAATATTTCATCAGAATTCAGATACTATTTTTCCGACTAACAAAGAATAATCGAAGCAATGCTTTCTACTATTCGTAAATAGATTTGGATTTTCTAAATCGAAACCATTCTATTAAATCTAGTTATAAGATAAGAAATGAATTGTTCGTTAGGCCTTGTTTTGTGCACTTTAACAAATATTTAGGAGAAGAAAGATAAAAATTGGCACATCTAAAATTTAAATGTACTTTTGCACAGATTTTTGAAAATCGAATAATAGCATATCAAATAATATAGAATTGCGATGGCATTACAGTGTGGAATTGTAGGATTACCAAATGTGGGAAAATCCACCTTATTTAATTGTTTGTCGAATGCGAAAGCTCAATCGGCTAATTTTCCTTTTTGTACCATAGAACCAAATGTGGGTGTGATAACTGTTCCTGATGAACGTTTGATAAAATTGTCAGATTTGGTTCATCCGGAAAGAATACAGCCTGCAACTGTTGAGATTGTAGATATTGCTGGATTGGTGAAAGGAGCGAGTAAAGGTGAGGGTTTAGGAAATAAATTTCTTTCGAATATTCGCGAAACAGATGCTATCATTCATGTGTTACGTTGTTTCGAGAATGAAAATATTACTCATGTCGATGGTGACATTGATCCTGTCAGGGATAAGGAGACAATAGATACAGAATTGCAGTTGAAAGACTTGGAGACTGTAGAGGCGAGATTGCAACGTACTGAAAAAATGGCGCAAACTGGTAAAAATGCAGATGCCAAGAGATTGGTTGCAGTGCTTCATCGCTATAAGGAGGTTTTGGAGCAAGGAATTTCTGCTCGAACTGTTGAGTTAAGTGAAGCGGAACAAAAAGTTACCAAGGATCTGTATCTACTTACAACAAAACCAATTTTGTATGTTTGTAATGTTGATGAAGCTGCTGTTAAAACTGGGAATAAATTTGTAGATGCAGTTAAGGAAGCCATTAAAGACGAGAATGCGGAAATTATTTTAATTGGAGCAGCTATTGAAGCTGATATTTCGGAGCTGGAGACTTACGAAGAGAAGCAAATGTTTTTGGAAGATTTAGGTTTGGAAGAACCAGGTGTAAATAAGTTAATTAAGACCGCGTATCGTTTGTTGGATCTGGAAACATATTTTACTGCCGGAGTGAAGGAAGTGCGCGCATGGACATATCCTAAAGGATCAAAAGCTCCTCAGGCTGCCGGTGTAATTCATACCGATTTTGAAAAAGGTTTTATTCGTGCGGAAGTAATTAAGTATTCCGATTTTGTAAGCCTTGGTGGGGAACAAGCATGTAAGGAAGCTGGAAAAATGAATGTGGAAGGAAAAGAGTATGTAGTAATGGATGGTGATATTATGCATTTCCGTTTTAACGTATAGTACTTATTCCAAAATTTATATAAATGATCATTCTATTTGAGTGGTCATTTTTTTTGAATAATTAGATAGTTATAAATGATAAGAGCTTTCTTATCTTTGTTGCGCTTAAATTATTTACTGCAGCTTGATAAGAGTTTCCATTATCAGTTGGCGAATTAAAATTGCAGATTATGCTTCGGACTTTATTAGTGATTGGTACAGGTGGTTTTTTGGGAAGTGTTTTGCGTTTTTTGGTAGGACAAGGGATGCAACGGGTTTTTAATACTATGTTTCCTATTGGAACGATGACTGTAAATATTATAGGAAGCTTTATTATTGGAGTGGTATATTCCTTAGCCGAAAGAGAAAATCTAATTAATCCGGAAATGAGAATGTTTCTGGCTGTTGGCTTTTGTGGTGGATTCACAACATTCTCCTCCTTTGCCTTCGATCAGCTTAATCTTTTAAAAGACAGTGGATTTTTGTACCTTTCCTTATACTTGGGTGGCAGTGTATTTCTTGGATTGCTGTCGGTTTATCTAGGAACTCAGGTTTACAAGCTATTCTAATTATTAAAAAATGAAGTTAATAGGAAGGTCGAAATTATTAAGGGTTTTTGTTGGCGAAGCTGCCAAAGTTTATCAGCGTCCATTGTATGAGGCTATTGTGTTTGGTGCTAAAAAATATGGAATGGCCGGAGCAACGGTTCATCGGGGCATCATGTCTTATGGTGCAAATTCCAGAGTGCATTCTTCAAAAATCTTTACACTTTCCGACGATCTTCCAATAATTATAGAATTTGTTGATACCACCGAAAAGATAGAAGGCTTTCTTCATATATTGGAATTACTTATCGAAAAAGCAGGTGGTGGTGGTATGATTACCATGGAGCAGGTTGATGTGATTCGATATCAACCTCAGAGTAAATAATAAAGTATCTCCCGCCTTTTTCAATTGTTTATTAATATGTTTGTGTTGAATTTTAGAATTGCTGCAAACCAGGGGTTCTGTTAATTTTTAACCCATCCTGTTAGAAAAATGATTGCCCTGTTGGGGTATTGATTGTTCTGTAAATGATTTTTCGATCCTGCCAACAAATAACCCACCCTGTTAATAAATGACCTGTCCTGTTTGACAGGATTCTTGAAAAATGGACAGGAAAACTCTACTAGTAAAAGGGAGACTTAAAAAGTAACAGGATATTTGAAAATGCTAACAGGATTTGTAGAAATAGCAACAGGGCAGATGTCTGCCCTACAGGAGATATCAAAATGACAACAGGAATACTTTTTTAGCAATTATTTGTGATTTAAAGGCTGACGAGAATGGAAAAATATTTTCTTCTGGCTTTTATTCGAAGGCTTATATAGAATACTTCATAGATTTTTATTAACCTGAATCTGCTATATTTGTTGCGATTTATAACCTTTGAATGCTTAACTACCATGATTAAAAGAATAGGATTTTCGTTCCTCATCATATTTACCATTACTACAACGATTTCTTTTGGACAAAACAGGCGGAAGATTCCTTCTGAAAAGCCTAAACTTATTGTTGGTATTGTTATTGATCATTTGCGTTCTGATTATTTTTTTCGATATGATAATTTATTAGGAAAAGGTGGGTTTAAACGCATATTAAATAAAGGTGCTTACTGTCAAAACACCCGATTTAGTTATCTTTATTCTCAAACAGGAACCGATCACGCAACTATATTTACCGGTACACCTCCTTCTTATCATGGTATTATTTCTGATGCGTGGTATAATAGAGTGCAGGGGATTAAAAGTTATGCAAAGACAGACAAAAAGGAAAGATTGGTTGGTATTGATTCTAAAGAAGTTGGTACTTCTCCCCGGAAATTACTTGCAACTACTTTGGGGGATGAGATGAAACTTTTTAATCCGCATTCAAGAGTTGTAGGAGTTGGTTTAAATTGTGAGTCAGCTATGTTTTCTGCTGGACACGCTGCTGACGGTGCCTATTGGATGGATGATCTATCTGGAAAATTTATAACTTCTTCCTTTTATCAGGATACCTTATATAATTGGGTTCAGGAATTTAACGACAAGAAATTTGCTGATTTTTATCTCAATCGGATATGGACTCCTTATAATGGTGAAAATACGCCAAGTCTGTCTGATAAAATATTGGGTAAGGTGGGATTGAATACTTCCTTTTATTACGATTTAAATAAGGAAAAGAAAAAATTATCTTATAAGGCGATTAAGGGAACTCCATTTGGGAATATGTTGGTAAAAGATTTTGCTATTTCTGCTATTATCAACGAAAATTTGGGAAAGGACGATGATACAGATTTATTATCAGTAACCTTCTCATGTTTGGATTATAAGCAAAGAGAATTCTCTCCATTTGCTCCTGAAATGATTGATAACTTCGTGCGTTTAGATCGGGAAATAGAGCATTTTCTGAATTTTTTAGATGAACAAATCGGCTTAGAGAATGTTTTGGTTTTTCTAACAGCTGATCAGTCTTCGAATTACACGCCTGAAGATCTTGCTGCACAAAACATTCCGAACGGGTACTTTAGTATGTATAATGCTGTTGCCTTATTAAAGTCTTATTTGAATATTATCTATGGAACAGGCGATTGGATTTTAGGATACGATTCGCAACAAGTGTATTTAAATCATCAGTTAATTGAAGATTCAAAATTATCGATTGAGGCAATGCAAGTGAAGGCTTCAGAATTCTTGATTCAGTTCACAGGAGTTGCCAATACAGTGCCGGCTTATAGTTTGGTTAATTCCAATTATAGTCATGGGATTTTGAGGAAAGTACAACGTTCCTTTAATCAGAAAAGATCGGGTGATGTGTTGCTGACATTACAGTCTGGCTGGAGGCATAAGATGAAAGATAAAAACGATCTGATTGCTCAATATAGTTATACCAATCAGGTTCCTTTGTATTGGTATGGTTGGAAAATTAAGCATTCTACAATAACAAAAGCCGTTTTTGCTGAAGATATTGTTCCCAGTATCTCCAACTTCCTTAATATTTCTACTTCCAGTGGATGTGATGGAAACCCTATAGAGGATTTGGTGAGATAAGAAGTAGGAATAGCTTTTTGAATTAGATTTTACTTTTGGGGATCTTGTTTACTACAGGAATATACCAATAGATAATTGTCGAATTGTAAATGTTTGAATGAGTATTTTTTTTGGAATTCATCCCTGCATACTTCACCTGTAAATGATTCATCCGAAGGCGAAAAAGCATCAATTTTTAGTTCATTAATTAGATGAACATCTTTTTTGCCGTATAATTTAATTAAACATTCCTTAGCGCACCAGTGTTGGTACAGATGAATTAATTCGTTTTTTTTAGATAGATGTTTGATTTCCAAATCCGATAAAAATCGTTTTTTAATTCGAAGTACCCGCTCTGATAGATATTCCATATCTAATGCTATTTCATGATGTTTTCCCAAAAGAATGCCCACATAGTTTTTGGTATGGGAAATGCTGATGTTGAGATCCGAATTAACCAAATGCGGTTTCCCATGATCGTCATGTTGTATTTGAACAGATGGCTCTGTAACTCGCTGAAGAAGTGCACGAGTAGCAACAAATTCCATTTTCCGAGAAAGGCTTCCAAAACCATCTATCTTATTGCGATCGTGCCTGTTTAAATTAACTTGATGCAATAATTCTGGCAATTCTTCATCCAATCTCCATAGATGCAAACTGCATTCATCATTGATTTGAATTTTATGAAATATCGGCATAGCTTGCTTCTTTGTTTACTTCCATTCCAAAGATTCGATCAGTCTAACCATATCTTTATCGATATATTGAATAACAGGAGCCAGAGAATCTTGATTTGGATGTTCTCTGAAATAGAGAGCACCACGTAAAAAGTGCTTTGTACTGTCTGTTGCCACAAATTGAACGGAAGAAGCTGTGTTTCCCTTAATTCTATAGATTAAAGCATACACTTTTTGGGAGGCGTTTGAATAGGTTTGTTCTTCTATTGCATCTGCAATTACACCGTGTTTGTAGGCTAATTTTCTCGAATCTTCCAGGTATTGATCCACATTATTATTTATTTCTTTATAGCTAATATGAATGGTAGCTTTGTAATTCGGATAGACAATATTTACCCAATATTTTTCGGCACCTTTTTCGTTATCAATAACAACTTTCGAGGTCTTTAATTTATCAAATCGGTAAGGATAATTATTATCCCAATTTTGATATTCCTTTTTTGGTAAATTAATTCTAAAATATCCTTTTGGTTTAGGTGTGTATTTTTCTTTACAGGATATACTGGTAAAGGAAAAGCCGCACACGAGCAGAAATAAGAAAATTTTATTCAATTCTGTAGGTTTTAATGGTAAACTAATGCTGATTAAAGCATTTTGTGAATTTACACTTTCGAATTTGTTTTGGGGGTAACAAGGCGGATTTTTTTTATCCGACGGTTGTCTACAGCTTCCACAATAAATTGAAAGTTATTATAATGGAATTCTTCTTTCTTTTGTGGGATTTCTCCTTTCATTTCAAGTAATAAACCTGCTAATGTATCGGCATCACCTTTAATCTCATCAAAAGTGTCTGATTCCAGATCCATAATTTTAAAGAAGTCATTTAATAGCGTTTTTCCTTCAAATAAATAGGAACCATCATCTTCAATTGTGTAGGTTTTCTTTTCATCATCCGATTCATCGGTGATGTCACCAACAATTTCTTCCAGAATATCTTCCATGGTTATAATTCCGGCAGTCCCACCATACTCATCAACGACAATAGCCATATGGTTTTTCTGTGTCTGGAATTCTTCAAGTAAATCATTTATCTTTTTTGTTTCCGGCACATAAAATGGCGGGCGAATAATTGATTGCCATCGAAAAGTATTTGGTTTGTGATGATGAGGCAATAGATCTTTTACGTAGAGAATTCCACGAATATTATCGAAAGTTCCATCATATACGGGTATTCTGGAATATCCCGATTCTATAATTACTGATTTTAATTTACTAAAGCTTGTATGAACATCCACAGCAATCACATCCATTCTCGACTGCATAATTTCTTCGACATTAATATTCCCGAAATTTACGATTCCTTCCAGTATTTCTATCTCTTCAGTGATTTCATCGGCAGTTAATTCTAATGCCTGAGATAAATCACCCATTGAAATATTCTGTTTTTTAGAGACTCGTTTGTTTACTAGTGAAGTTGATTTGATAAGAATGATAGAAAGAGGGCGAAATATTTTTTCCAGATAAAATAATGGTAAGGCCATAAACTTAGAGAAACGTACCGAAGTTTGCGTAGCATAGATTTTGGGAATTATTTCCCCAAATAGTAATAGTAAAAAAGTAATGATAATTACTTGTACTACGAAACCTATATTTGGGGCTCGGGAAAAATCAACTAAGGTGTTTGTTATATAACTAGAGAGAATAACAATTCCAACATTTATAAAATTATTGCCTATGAGAATCGTTGCCAGAAGTTTTTCCGGCATCTTTAATAATTGTAATAGTTTTTTACTTTTTTGATTTTGTTCTAGTTCAATATCGCTAATCTGCTGTGGTGATAAGGAGAACAGCGCAACCTCAGAACCTGAAATTAAAGCAGAACAAAATAAAAGAAGTACCATTATAAGTAAACTTATAATGGCACTTATACTAATGGTATGAAAAACAATATCTGAATTGTTTAAAAAAAATATCGAAAAATCTTCAGTTTCCAATTTTTATAAAATTTAATTCCAATTTAATAGTTAGAAAGGAAGATCATCTGTGTCAGCAGTGGAATTATCTACCGTCGCAGTTTTTTGTTTTTCAGCAGGAATAGTTTGTGCTGCAGATTTTTCATTATCCGATTTCTTACCAAGCATCTGCATAGTATTTCCCATGATTTCCGTGGTGTATCTTTTTACTCCTTCTTTGTCTTCCCAGGAACGAGTTCTAATTTGTCCTTCGATGTATATCTG